>Ga0315912_10001631_pt1 | contig 26587 bp, 24 predicted proteins | sample VfabasoilMG_FD_204469 | JGI IMG/M metagenome (GOLD analysis project Ga0315912, IMG submission 204469) | Garden soil microbial communities collected in Santa Monica, California, United States - V. faba soil | ecosystem: Environmental > Terrestrial > Soil > Garden | place: USA: California... | reverse complement strand
TATCCAAAAACCGACTGCCGCAGCCTTATTGGACGGACAAAATAACGTACTTGCCTCCACCCAAAATTGGGCAAAGGTAGACAAAGGTTACCAATTGCATGCAAATACAAACTTTAAAAATCAATTTGCCAATAGCAACTGGAAAGTACGTGTAGAAAAACTACATTCTGCTGCTGTGGCACCAGTGCATCGTTTAGGTTATGTATTTTTAGCATTATTAATCACTACATTATTACTAGCCGCCCTGCTGGTTACACCTATCGCTCAGGCAATTACCAAGCCTCTTTCGCAATTGACGAAGTTTGTACATGGTTATACGCAACAAAAACAAACTAAGCCGCCACAATCCGGGCCACCAGAAGTTCGTGAATTGGGCGCGGCATTTGAAGCAATGACAGAAGATCTAGCAAAATCGCAAGACAAACTCACACGTGCAGCGAAGCTTGCCGTGGTGGGTGAAATGGCGGCTGCGATGAGTCACGAAGTGCGCACGCCACTTGGTATTTTACGCTCATCTGCAGATATATTAAAACGTGAAAAGGCCTTATCTGATGAGGGTCTAGAGGTTGTTGGTTTTATTAGTAGCGAAACCGAACGTCTTAATAAATTGGTTTCTACGTTGATTGATGCAGCGCATCCGCGCTTGCCTATATTTGCACCTCTAAACATGACTGAGCTTATTGCAAACACCATTGCGCTATTACGTAGCCAAGCACAGGCAAAAAATCTCCATGTAGTGTTTGATCAGAAACAGATAGTTACACTTGATGCTGACGCTGATCAAATTATGCAAGTAATGATGAATTTGCTGATGAATGCGATACAAATTTTACCCGAAGGCGGCAAAATAGAAGTATTGCTTCAGGAGCGGGCTGATCAAGTCCTAGTTGATGTTGCAGATGATGGAGAAGGCATTCCAATTGAAAATCAGACACAAATTTTCGAACCGTTTTTTACACAGCGTATTGGTGGCGTGGGTTTGGGCTTGGCGATTGTACGGCAGATTGTACAAGCGCATGGCGGTGAAATTAGCTATCAAAGAAGCCAATTTCAGGGTGCGCAGTTTACAATGATGTTACCAAAATCGCACGAGCGAACATGAACAAGCAAAAACACATTTTAGCGGTCGATGATGAGCCAAGTATGCGCCGCTTGCTGGAAATTAGCTTGCGTCAAGCAGGATATATGCCGATATCGGCGGCTGATAGCAAAGAGGCGTTACAAATTATAAAAACGCAACAGATTGATTTGGTACTAAGCGATTTGCATATGCCCGGCATGAATGGTTTAGAATTGCTCAAAAAGATTCGCAATGATAGTGATTTGCTGCCATTTATTATGGTAACCGCGCAGGGAGAGGTAAAAACTGCAGTGGAAGCAATGAAGTTGGGTGCAGCAGATTATATCTTGCGTCCTTTTGACTTAGAAACGTTAGAAGTTGCGATTGCCAAAACTTTTTCTGTTCAGCGTTTGCAGTTGGAAAATACTTATTTCAAATCTGAAGTAGGCGATAAATTAATCGGCCAAAGTGATGCCATGTTAGTTTTAAAAAAGCTTATTTCACAAGTGGCACCCGAAAACGCAACAGTACTGATTACAGGTGAGACTGGCACAGGTAAAGAATTAGTAGCAAAGGCAATTCACGAGGCATCGGCTAGAAAAAGCGGACTTTTTGTCGCAGTGAATTGCGCAGCTATTCCAAGTGACATACTTGAATCGGAGTTATTTGGACACGAAAAAGGTGCGTTTACAGGAGCTATAAAAGAGCGTATTGGAAAATTTGAATTAGCTGACGGCGGCACTTTATTTTTAGATGAAATTACCGAAATGCCGATACATCTTCAAGCTAAGCTCCTTCGGGCTTTGCAAGAGGGCGTGATAGAAAAGCTAGGGGGTAATCGCCAAATTAGTTTGGATATACGAGTTGTTGCAGCTACGAATCGAGACCCAATGCAAGCTGTAAAAGAGGGTAAATTGCGCGAAGATTTGTATTACCGTTTGAATGTGTTTCAGCTTAATGTGCCAGCATTACGTGAAAGACCCATGGATATTGGACTTTTAGCTGAACATTTTATTGCTAAACGTGGCCTTCAACTGAGCGAGTCTGCAATGCATCAATTACAGAACTATGTGTGGCCAGGCAATGTGCGTGAACTTGAAAACGTCCTAGAACGCGCATCAATATTGACTTCTGGCAATTCTATTTTGCCACAGCACTTACCCCAAGATATTTCAGATGAGACAAATGTGCCCTCACAGAATTTTGTAGTAGAAAATGGTTATTCAATCCCCAAAATGACCGAACAAATTGAAAGGAAATTAATTGCTGGTGCAATTACAGCATGTCATGGTAACAAATCTAAAGCCGCTAAACTTCTAGAGATTAGTGAACGCTCGCTTTGGTATAAGTTAGAGCAATACCAACTTAAATAGTCAATTTAAACATAGCAAAAGATGTTGACAATTAATACTTAACAATGTTAAGTTAACATTGTTAAGTATAGACATAGAAAACAGTTATCACTACCTATTGAACCCCTCTCTGAATTCAAGCCTTTAAGGCTAGGAATAGCAAGAAGACAAATTCGAAAATTTACAAAAACAACACTATTAAACTAAATGCCACCCAAAGTTAAAACAGAAATTGAGCGTCAGCATTTGCGTACATTCATTATTGATGTAGCGCGGGAGTTGTTTGTAACCAAGGGTTACGAGGCAGTTACAATGCGTGAAATAGCCAAGCGTATAGGCTATTCTGCAACCAGTATATACCTACATTTTGCAGATAAAGAAAGTTTATTGCGTGCAGTGTGCGATACAGACATGCTGGCACTAGCCTCGAGTCTGAAAGAGGTGATGCAGATTGTAGATCCTGTTGAGCGAATGAATACTTTGGGCTTGGCTTATGCGCAGTTTGCACTTACTCATCCTAATCATTATCGCATGATGTTTATGACGCCACGTGAGCCTTGTAACCCAGAAACATCCAGCTTGCAACAGAATAATGTAGAACAGGACGCATATTTTCAGCTTAAAACAGTCGTAAACGATGTTTTTTTAGCTGGCAAGTTTAAAGCGGAGCTAAACGATCCGGAATTAATTGCACAGACAGTGTGGGCGGCAATGCATGGCGTTTGTTCATTACAAATTATTATGGCGCAGGATACTTGGGTGAACTGGCATGATATATCGGCACGCTTGCAATTAATGCAAAAAGTAATGATGCAAGGTTTACTGAGAGAATAAAATGAAAAATATCAAAATGCTACTCGTAACAACATTCTTTTTACAGGCATGTGAAAAGCCAGTAGAGCCTCCTTTACCGCCACGCCCTGCGTTGGTAGCCATTGCAGGGAAAGCAGGAAATGACAATGCCATGGTATTAGTGGGTGAGGTGAAATCGCGTTATGAATCCAATCAAAGTTTTCGCATCAATGGCAAGATTATCGAGCGCAGAGTGGAAGTGGGTAACGAGGTTAAAAAAGGGCAATTACTTGTACGGTTAGATGCAACGGATACTAGCTTGAGCGCGCAGGCAGCTGTTGCAGATGTGCGTTCGGCAGAGGCGAGTTACGAGCTTGCTAAAGCAGAAGTAGAGAGGCAACGCAAATTGGTTGAAAAAAAATTTATTTCGCAGTCCGCATTAGATCTTCGTGAGGCAGAACTAAAAACTTCAGCCGCGCATTTGCAACAAGTGAAAGCACAAGCAGCAGTTTCTGGTAACCAATCTCGCTACACGGCCTTATTAGCAGACCGTGATGGGGTCGTCACACAGATTCACGCGGAACCTGGTCAAGTGGTGCAAGCAGGTGAAGTGATTGTGCAAATTGTTGATACCAAACAAATTGAGGTATTGGTGGCAGTACCGGAATCGCGTATGGCTAAGCTTAAAGTCAATGACAGCGTTGCAATAAAGTTGTGGGCAGATCGTGAAAAAACATACACTGGTAAAGTGCGCGAAATCTCGCCCGCAGCAAGTTCTGCAACTCGCGCCTTTGATGTACGTGTTGCGATAACAGATGCTGATAAAGCTGTCAGACTTGGTATGACAGCTGGTGTGCGTATTGCTAATGACACAAACACGGACATGGTTATTCCAACGAGTGCGCTTACACAAGTGGGTGGTAAAAATAGCGTTTGGGTGATTGATAAAAATGGCATTGCCAATCCACGTGAAGTCACAGCTGGGCAATTTACCGAAGAAGGTGTGACCATTACAAATGGTTTGCAGCCTAATGAAATGGTAGCGATTGCAGGAGTTCATACATTAATTAAAGGACAAAAAGTCACACCTAGAATTGAGAACAAACTGTGACCCAAGCCCTAAGAGAAACAAGCAAGTCACACTTTAATCTTTCCGACTGGGCACTTAAGCATCAAACATTAGTGTTGTATTTCATGTTAACGCTAATGATTTCTGGTCTACTTGCTTATACGAAACTCGGCCAATCGGAAGATCCCCCGTTTACCTTTAAAGTAATGCTAGTACATACCACTTGGCCGGGAGCAAGTGCAGTTGAAGTTGAACAGCAAATTACCGATAAACTCGAAAAAAAATTACAGGAAGTCCCAAATATAGATTATTCCAGTAGCTATTCTCGCCCTGGAGAATCCATGATTTTTATCGTGATTAAGGACAATACATTTTCCAATCAAATCTCGGGAATTTGGTATCAGGTACGCAAAAAAGTGGGTGATATACGACATACGCTGCCAAACAATATCGAAAGCCTTACGTTCAATGATGAATTTAGCGATGTCTATGGCAGCATGTATGCGCTTACGGGGGATGGTTTTGACAATTTCGCTCTCAAAAAACAGGCAGAAATTATTCGGGCGGAACTGCTGAAAACGGCTGATGTTGCCAAGGTAGATTTTTTTGGCGAACAAAAGCAGCGTATTTATATCGAGCTTTCTAATGCAAAACTAGCAACACTAGGTATCAGCACCACAGCACTTGTGAACATCCTGCAAACACAAAATGCTGTGGTACACGGCGGTACCTATGATTCGCCTAAAGAGCGCATCCGTATTGATGTTTCAGGCAGATATCAAACACTGCAAGATTTACGTGAACTCAAATTGCGTGTGAATAGCCAAGATTTTAAACTGGGCGATGTGGCGCTGGTCTATCGTGGGTATGAAGATCCGCCTCGCGATACTGTGCGCTTTGATGGTAGGGAATCGCTATTACTTGGCGTGAGCATGCGTGAGGGCGGTGATGTGATTGCTTTGGGGCATGCTCTGGACAAAAAAGTAATTAAAATTCAACAGAGTTTGCCGATAGGTTTAAGCTTTAATACTGTAACTTCCCAGCCAAAAATCGTAGCAAATTCAGTGAACGATTTTGTGAAATCTTTGGTCGAGGCATTAGTAATTGTGCTTGGTGTGAGTCTGCTTTCGCTGGGGCTTCGAACGGGCATTGTGGTTGCCATCTCTATTCCGGTGGTATTAGCGTCTACGTTTTTAGTGATGCGTATATATGATATTGGGCTACATAAAATTTCCCTAGGCGCACTTATACTGGCGCTCGGGTTGTTGGTAGACGATGCGATTATAGCAGTAGAGATGATGTCATCTAAAATGGAGCAAGGCTGGGATCGCATAAAAGCGGCCTCTTTTGCGTATGACTCAACTGCGATGCCTATGCTTACCGGTACACTAGTGACAGTGGCGGGGTTTTTACCAATTGCTACTGCCGTATCTTCCACTGGTGAATATACGCGTTCAATTTTTCAAGTCACTTCCATCGCGCTTATTACTTCATGGTTTGCAGCGGTAATATTTGTACCTTATTTGGGTTATCACCTGTTACCCGATTACGCAAACGCGCCGCGGCCATCAAAGTTGATTATCTGGCTTAAAAACAGATTAAATCTCGCTGATAATGAAAACACAAACCATCATCACAATATTTATAACACCAGATTTTATAATATGTTTCGTAAACTTGTGACAGTCTGTGTACGCTACCGCAAAACAGTCATTGTGATGACGGTTGCAATGTTTGTGTTGTCTATTATCGGTTTTGGTAAAGTACAACAGCAGTTCTTTCCTGATTCTACACGCTTAGAGCTTGTAGTGGATTTACGTTTGACAGAAGGTGCTTCTTACCCTGCGACCAACGCTGAGGTTGGGAAATTAGAAAGCTGGCTGCAAATCTGGAATAAACAACATCAAGGGATTCAGAACTTTGTGGCTTATATAGGAACCGGTGCACCACGATACTATTTGCCTTTGGATGTGCAGTTGCCACATCGTGGTTTTGCACAATTTGTGATTTTGACCAAAGATTTGGCGAAACGAGAAGCTTTACGGAATGATTTACTTCAGCTCTTTGAAAATGATTTTCCAAATTTAAGGGCTTCTGTATTGCGTCTTGAAAATGGTCCACCAGTTGGATTTCCTGTGCAGTTTAGAGTTGATGGGACTGATATTCCGAAGATTCGTGAAATCTCGCATCAAATTGCCGATATTATGCGTACCAACCCAAATCTAACCAATGTGCAATTAGGCTGGGAAGAGCCCAGTAAAGTGGTCAAAGTGGTAATAGACCAAAGCAAAGCGCGCCTGCTTGGTATCAGTTCGGTGGATGTTGCAAATATACTGAATGGGGCAATGAGTGAGCTTTATATCACCGAGTTTAGAGAAGATAACGAGCGTATTGATCTAGTAGTGCGCGGGGCGGAAATTGAACGAAAAAAACTTTCACGGCTACCCAATCTAATGATTATTACACAGACAGGTACAGGAGTTCCACTTTCCCAGATTGCAACAATTTCATCTGAGTTTGAAGAGGGGGTAATTTGGCGACGTAATCGCGTACCATCTATCACCGTGCGTGCGCATCTGCGAGGCAACATGCAAGCTCCAGTCGTGTCTGCGCAAGTTGAAGAAAAATTAAGCGAGATTAAAAATAATCTACCACTCGGTATAACTATAGAAACTGGTGGCGCTGTAGAAGAGTCGGCTAAGGGTAGTGCGTCGGTGGCAAAAGGTGTCCCGCTATTTTTAATCGTGATGCTGACTTTCCTGATAATACAATTACAAAGCTTTTCACGTGTCTTTTTAGTGTTACTTACGGCACCTTTGGGTTTAATCGGAGTCACAATCGCATTGCTGGTGTTTGATAAGCCGTTTGGTTTTGTGGCGATGCTGGGGACCATTGCGCTTTCAGGCATGATCATGCGTAATTCGCTTATTCTGGTGGACCAAATTGATCAAGACAAGGCAAATGGTTTAGAGGACTGGCAAGCGATTGTGGAATCAACTATCCGCCGCTTTAGGCCAATTGTGTTAACTGCAGCTGCAGCGATTTTGGCAATGATCCCACTTACTCGCAGCGTGTTTTTTGGCCCTATGGCTGTGGCTATTATGGGAGGGCTTACGGTGGCAACTGTGCTTACCGTAATATTTTTACCCGCGCTTTACGCGGCTTGGTTCCGCATAAAAGTCCCGCAAGCGGCATAATGCTTTACGTTATAATGAAACCAATTTAATCGAATATACCTATGGCACAAATAAAAATTAGTCAGCAAGACGAAATTGCGCGGTTTGATACGCAAGCTAGATTCAATATGATCGAACAGCAAATCCGCCCTTGGGAGGTTTTAGATCCTAAGGTTTTACAATTGCTTAGTGATGTGCCGCGCGAAAATTTTGTTCCGGAGGCTTATCGAGGTTTGGCGTTTGCCGATGTTGAAATTCCCTTGGGTTTTGGCCAAAGCATGCTTTCACCCAAACTGGAAGGCAGAATTTTGCAAGCACTTAACCTACAAAAAACGCATCACGTGTTGCATATTGGCACTGGTAGTGGCTATTTTACAGCTTTGCTGGCAAACCTTGCCAAGCATGTCGTTTCTCTGGAGATCAATGCAGAACTGAGCGCAACTGCCGCGTATAAGCTCTCGCAAAATAACATTCACAATATAACCATAGAGTTAGTCGATGGCATTTACGGAATGCAATCAAAACAGCCGTTTGATGTCATTGTGTTTACTGGTTCTTCGCCTGCTGAACCACCTAATGTGCGCCAGCAATTAGCGGTGGGAGGTTGTATGTTCATCACACTTGGGCATGCTCCTGCAATGCAAGCGACACTGATTCAGCGTGTTTCTGAAAATGGGTTCAAAGAAGATGTACTGTTTGAAACTTGCATACCTGTATTAGAGAATGCCGCCCAGACAAACCTATTTGAGTTTTAAATAAGAGCAAAAATGCATAAATTTTTAATCCTGTTGTTCATTTTTTTTAATACTGTTGTGGTTGCTGAAGAAAAGGAACAGTCGCTTATTGACATTTATCATCAAGCATTAGCACATGATCCCACACTAGCCTCGGCGCTAAGCGCGAATAGAGCCGCGCAGGAAATCATTGAACAAGGCAAAGCGTTATATCGACCTACGGTGAATTTTTTCGCGAATGCAAATGCCTCGCAGACCGATATAAAGTACCGCGGTACAGGCTTTAACCAGTTTCGAGATCAAGGCAGACAAAACTTCGAGGGGTATAATTACGGAGTGGAGGCGCGCCAACCTATATTCCGCAAGCAAAATTTGGTGGAAATAGAACAATCTAAAACCCAAGTCAGTCAAGCTGATAAGCAGTATCATTTAAGCCAACAAACACTCATTTTACGCACTACGGAAGCCTATTTTGATGTGTTAATTGCGCAAGATAAAATTGACCTGATTAGTGCGCAAAAAACTGCAATTTTGAGCCAATTAGACCAAGCAAAAGCCACGTTTGAAGTGGGTACGGCGACGATTACCGATGTAAATGAAGCACAAGCACGATACGATTTGATAGTGGCGCAAGAAAACGCGTATCTGAATGAATATCAAATAGCTAAACGCGCTATACAGGCTATCACTGGTGCGATTCCAGGGAAACTAACCACAGTCAAATCGGATGTTCAAATCGTTTCCCTTGCTCAAGGCATGCAAGAATGGCAACAAATTGCTGCACAAAACAATCTCAACATTCAAATCCAACAAGATATATTAAGATTTAATGAACAAGAGGTAGAACGTGCGAATGCTGAACACTTACCAACATTGGATGCCGTAGCAAATTATTCCAGCAATTATGCCAATGGTGGTACCAGTGGAGTCGGAAACGATCTTGATAACACAACCGTCGGATTGCAATTACAAATTCCGTTTTATCAGGGTGGGGCTATTAGTTCACGCGCAAGGCAAGCGGTATGGAATAAGCAAAAAGCACAAGATGATGTAGATATTGCGAGACGTGAAACTGATTTAGAAACACAACGTGCCTTTTTAAATCTGAGCACTAGCATTGCACAAGTTAAAGCATTAGAACAGGCATTAATTAGTAGCCAAAGCCAGCTTGATTCAACTAAACTTGGCTATGAGGTTGGTGTTCGGACGAGTGTGGATGTACTTAATGCACAACAGCAATTATTTGCTGCAAAGCGCGAATTATTGCAAGCACGCTATAATTATTTGGTGAATATTATTCGTTTAAAATTCGCTACTGGCTTGGTTGCCGAGACAGATTTGCAAGAAATTGATCAACAGCTTGTTGTTACCCAATAAATATGTCTAATTTAATCGCTAAATCTGCAGTAAGTCAGCTGGTGATTGTCGACATGCAAATCAAACTTAGCTCTGTTATGCCAGCAGACATCATGCAAAAGACTGCTAAAAATTGTGGCATATTAGTGCAAGCAGCTAATATGTTGGCAATTCCTGCTATTGTGGTTGAGCAATATCCACAAGGTCTTGGTGAAACAGTTGCAGAAATTACACAATACTTAGTGAATACCAAAGTCATTGCAAAAACTGCTTTTTCTGCATGCGGCGAACCACAATTCATGCAAAAACTGCATCGCGATAGATCACAAATTATTATTGCAGGTATGGAAGCGCATATTTGTATATTACAAACTGCATTGAGTTTAATGGATCAGGGTAAGCAAGTTTTTGTTGTAGAGGATGCGATTATTTCTCGCAATGAAAATAATAAAACAAACGCAATCAATAGATTACGTAACGCTGGTTGTATTATGACCAATACAGAATCAGTGTTATTTGAGTGGCTGGCTGATGCTAAACATGAATCGGCCAAGGCAATCTCAAAACTGATTAAATAGCGAGCGTATTTGAACTGGAAGTTAATACTGTTCGCGTTGCTTCTCGGATACGGAGCATATCAGCATTTTTCTCAACGCCCAATTGTGCATGGTGATGGCATCATTGCCCATCTACAGCCAGTCCAGCAACCCTTTCAAGAATCGACTAACCAAACTAATTTTGAGCTGAATGGCTACACCATCACGCCGTTACAATCATTCGAAATTGAAGCGCGAGTATTAGCTACTAAGAATTATTCTCTTGGCCGAGAGGCTGATCTATCACCTGTGGATTTGGTGCTGGGTTGGGGCAAAATGTCGGACGAAGCAGTGCTTAAGGAAATTAGAATCTCACAATCAGGCCGTTTTTATTATTGGCACGTTGAACAGTTTCCTATCCCACGACAAGAAATCGAGACTCATAGCGCTAATATGCACATGATTCCCGCCAATAGCCAGCTTGAAAAGTTACTGAAATCGGTACGTGAAGGTCAGATTGTCAATATTAAAGGGCTGTTAATAGAAGCCAGAGCAACGGACGGTTGGCGCTGGAAAAGCTCTCTCACTCGCAATGACACAGGCGCTGGCGCTTGTGAATTAGTCTATATAGAAAAACTCGTCATCAGTTAAAAATTTTTGCTTTTAAATCACTGAATTTCCCTTAGTTTATTCCGTTACTCTTCAAATGGCATATAAATTGCTGATTTGATATCAGCATGACGCATAACTGATAGATAAGGCAAAAGCGGCACTAGAATACATGGTGAGATTATTTAAAAGCAACCCATTTAAATCATTCTATACTATTGATTTTAATAGTGTATTTGTACACTCTTTGTTTTTGATTACCCTCACTTATGAGGGTGTAATAGTTTTCGCCGAAACTAACGAAAATCCGACAAAATTAAGTCTCGAATATTTTTTTTCAAACATCTTGCAATTGACAAACCCTGAAATAAGCTGCGCCATGTGGTGGCTAGCAAATAGGATCCATTAGCATGTTAGCAACGTATTTTGAAAATTTGGCGATTAAAGAAAAGCTGCTTTTAATGCATTTGTGGGTGGTGGGTATTGCGATGCTATTTTTGTTTGTGCTTACCGTGGCATATCAATATGTGAGCTATAAGAATGAATTAATAAGTAACCTTGATTCACAACTTTCGATAATAGAAAACAATATCGGTGCTCCCATTGCTTTTGATGATAAAGCCACTGCGAATGAGATTCTACAGTCGCTCAGATTAAATTCTAATGTAGAGCAAGCCTATATTAAACTTGAAAATCAGACTCTATTTGCAGAATATCGTGCTGCGAATAGCGTCAACCCTCTCTCCCAAGAAGCAGAAGCGCAACAAGCGACTATACAGCTAAATAAAAATATTTTTGTTAATGGACAGCGTATAGGCACTATTTATTTGGATGCTAATCTGCGCAAAGTTCAAGAGCGAATAAAAGTATTTACTTTTGCCCTGCTATTTGCAGTGTCCATTGCGATGTTTTTGGTGAGGATAATTTCTAAAAAGTTGAATAAATATATCACCGAACCAATCAGTTATTTGGAAAATATGGTCACCAATATTACAAATAATCATAACTATTCAGATCGTTCAACGATTGATTCTAAAGATGAAATCGGCGCCCTAGCGACCGGAATTAATAAGATGCTTGATAACATCAAGCTTAGAGATGATCGCCTGATTGAAGAGCTACAGCAAAGAATAGCTGTTGAACAAAAATTAGACCAGCTTGCTTATTATGATAGTCAAACCAAATTGCCAAATCGTCATGCGTTTACAGAACATATCAATAAAGTGATGGGCGTAAGTTATGCAGGTACCGAACACTTTTATCTGCTCATGCTGGATTTAGATAATTTTAAAGTAGTTAACGATACACATGGACACGAAGAGGGTGATGAGCTTCTCAAGCAATGTGGCCAACGCTTGCGCTGGATACTCGATGAAGAAGATACTGTATTTCGCATTGGCGGCGATGAGTTTGCGATTATATTAAAAGCCGTTAAATCCATTCATGATGTTGAAAAGATCTGTCTTCGCATTACGCATGCTATTTCTCAACAATTTATGATCGGGTCCCACGAGATCTTAATCGGTGTAAGTATTGGTGTCGTCCAGTATCAAAATGGAAACTTTACGGAATCCAATTTGATTAAAAATGCTGACGTGGCTATGTACTGGGCAAAAGCAGCAGGAAAAAACACATTCAAGTTTTATTCTACCGAGATCGAGGATGCTAATGTTTACCAACAAAAACTGATTGTTGATTTACAAAGCGCAGTAAAAAATAATGAATTCGAGCTTTACTATCAGCCTATTGTCAATGCTGAATCAGCAGAGATTGCTGGTTTTGAGGCACTCATCCGTTGGCGTCATCCGCAGCAGGGGATTATTAGCCCCAATGTTTTTATCCCCATTGCCGAGGAAACGGGGTTAATTACCTCTATTGGCGAATGGGTGATTAGTACTGAATTAGATCAATTAAAGGTGTGGCAAAAGCAATATAGCGCGGATTTATTCGTTAATATCAATATTTCTGTGCGCCAGTTCTTTGATAAACGTATTGTCGACATCATTAAATCCGCGCTAAAAACAAGTAACATCAAGCCTAATACAGTTAATTTCGAGATTACCGAATCTATCTTGATGGAAGACGTAGATAAAGCGATTGGTATTCTTACCTCACTTAGAGAGATGGGTGCAGGCATTGCGGTCGATGATTTTGGTACAGGTCATTCATCCATGAGTTACTTAAAACAGTTCCCTGTAGATACCATTAAAATCGATAAAAGTTTTGTGCGTGGGCTACCGACAGACAGTGTCGATACTGCAATTATTGTGGCTATTCTTGCATTGGCAAAAAGTTTGGAACTTGAGGTAGTGGCTGAGGGCGTGGAAACGGAAAAACAATTTGATTTTTTAAGAGCAAAAAATTGTACAAAAGTGCAAGGCTATTTATTTAGCAAACCTATTTCAGCAGATCAAATCGGAAAATTGTTGCGTCAAAAATATACAGATAGACGGGCTTATAGCTAGCCTAAATATTTATTTATTATCTGCATCATACGAGCTGTTGCGCCCGAAGATGCTTGGCTGAAGCGCAACGCGGCATCACGCATTTTTTCTCGTTGCGTTGAATCTTCTTGTAAGTATCGAATCTTTTCGCGTAATTCCACAACATTGTTTACCAAAATCGCTGCGCCTGTATTAATGGCATCCTTTGTGGCATCCGTAAAATTAAAAGTGTATGGGCCGATTAAAACGGGTTTGCCCAAGCTGGTGGCCTCGATTAGATTTTGCCCGCCAAAATTCAATAAGCTGCCTCCAATAAATGCAAAATCACAAGCAGCATAATAGGTAAAAAGCTCGCCCATACTATCGCCTAAAATCACTTTAACGTCTTCAGCCAATGGTTCTGTCAATGCTGATCGGCGCATATAGTGTATCCCGGATTTTTCAATAAGCGCTCCAACGGCATCAAAACGTTGCGGATGACGCGGCACAATGACGGTCAAGATATTCACATCTTTTATTGCATCTAAAATCAGTGCCTCTTCGCCCTCTCGTGTACTAGCCGCTAAAAAGATAGTGCGTTCTTCACCAAGGCTTTGGCGAAGCGCCAGGCCTTTTTCTAAGCTATCGGCAGGTGGCTTCACATCGAACTTTAAATTGCCAGTCACGGTCATATCGAGCGCCCCCAGCGATCGCAAACGTGCTGCATCAGATTCAGTCTGTGCAGCAATCGCGCTTAGATTACGCAAACCGTTTTGTACCAAGCTACCCAGTTTTGTGTAGCCGCTTGCAGATTTTTCCGAGAGGCGTGCATTTAGAAGTAACAAAGGGACATCTCTTTGTTTGCATGCTGCAATCAGGTTAAACCACAACTCGGTTTCCATCAGCAAGCCAATGACAGGTTTAAAGTGTGCTAAAAAATTGTTTACGGCAAAGGGCAAATCATAAGGTAAATAAACACGCTGAATGTTATCGCCAAACAATTGTTCGCTGGTTTGCCGCCCTGTCGGTGTGGTGTGCGTGAGCAGAATCCGGTAATCGGGATATCGGCTGCAAAGTGCATCAATCAATGGCTCTGCTGCACGCGTTTCGCCTACCGAAACACAGTGTAGCCAGATTATCTTTTTGGTAACAGGGGTTGTATAGCAACCAAAACGCTCACCCCAATGTCTTAAGTATTCTGGCTGTTTAATGCCACGCCAAACCAACTTAAGTGGCACAAAAGGCAGCATTAAAAAAAGCAGCACATGGTAAAAGAATCTTGGCATGCCGCATTTTCTCATATATTTAGGTTTTGTTATTTTTTGTAAATTTTGCACCGGAAAAATATTTTTTAGATAGATGCAATTTGAGAGTGATAACTTACATAGGCTGGCTATCAATATGGGCTTAAAACTTTTTAATTTGCCCAAAAATAGTGCAAAAAATGAATTAAAAAAACTGTTGACGCATACAAAATAAAGGCATAAATTTCTACCCACAGCACAACATATTGTGTTGAAAAGCGTTTTTTTCATAAAAATAATTATATTTTTATATAAATCACATAGTTACTAAAAATGTTGTGAATCACACAGCAAAACAGAATAAAAAAATTGGAGCGAGGGTATGCTAAAAGCAGTGGAGTCAGCACAAAAATTACACGAAGAAATTATCGCGGAAGCCGGACCAGAAATCCCAATTCAATCTGTCTCACTGGATATCTGGGATAAAAAATATCGCTTAAAGACTAAAACGGGCGAGCATGTCGATAAAGACATGGATGGCTCATATTCTCGCGTGGCTCGTGCGCTAGCGGACGTAGAAACGACAGAAGAAAAGCGTCAGGAATGGCATGAGAAGTTTTTGTGGGCATTGCGTCATGGTGCCATACCTGCTGGCCGCATCACCTCTAACGCTGGTGCGCTAGAGCATAAACCCGCTACCTCTACCATCAATTGCACTGTTTCAGGTGTGGTAGAAGACAGCATGGACAACATCTTAAACAAAGTGCACGAAGCTGGCCTAACCTTAAAAGCAGGTTGCGGCATCGGTTACGAGTTTTCAACTTTGCGTCCAAAAGGCGCATTCGTCGCGGGTGCGGGTGCTTACACCAGCGGGCCATTAAGCTTTATGGATATCTACGACAAAATGTGCTTTACGGTTTCAAGCGCAGGTGGTCGTCGTGGTGCGCAAATGGCCACATTTGATATTTCTCATCCGGATGTAACCGATTTTATCAAAGCCAAGCGTGAAAATGGTCGCTTGCGTCAGTTCAACCTTTCGTGCCTTATCACTAAAGAATTTATGGAGGCGGTAAAAGCCGATGCAGAATGGAAATTGGCTTTCCCGGTGACTGAAAAAGAATCGATTGTAGACGGTTTGAACGTCAATGATGACACACAAGTGGTGTGGCGCGAGTGGCCGGTTAAAGGCAAATACCTTACCAAGGCAGATGGTGTGGATGCAGGTAAAGTGGCTTGCCGCGTGTATAAATCCATCAAGGCACGCAGGCTTTGGGATGTCATTATGTCCAGCACTTATGATTTCGCCGAACCTGGTTTTATTTTGATTGACCGCGTGAACGAAATGAATAACAACTGGTTCTGCGAGAACATTCGCGCAACCAATCCTTGCGGCGAGCAACCCTTGCCGCCTTATGGCGCTTGCTTGTTGGGTTCGGTCAATTTAACCATGTTTGTTAAAAAACCATTCACCGATGAGGCCTATTTCGATTGGTCAGAATACCGTGATGTGGTGAGCATTTTCACTCGCATGCTCGATAACGTGGTGGAAATCAACGGTTTGCCATTGCAGCAGCAGCGTGATGAAATCGTGCGTAAACGCCGTCACGGCATGGGTTATTTGGGCTTGGGCTCAACCCTCACCATGATGAAAATGAAATATGGTGATGAAGAATCACTCAAGTTTACCGAGGAAGTCACTCGCGTGATGGCAGAAGTGGGCTGGGAAGCAGGCGTGCAACTGGCCGAAGAAAAAGGCCCGGCGCCGATTATGGATGAGAAATTCGAAGTTACTGCAGACATGCTGGCAAAACGCCCCGAAATGGCGGCAGATGGCCTTAAAGTGGGCAGCAAAGTGTTTGGCAAAGTGTTGCTGGGCAAATATAGCCGCTACATGCAGCAGTTTCCCGAAGGTTTGCGTAACCAGATTGCGACCAAAGGCGTGCGTTTTACGCACCACAGCTCTATCGCGCCAACAGGCACCATTTCACTCAGCTTGGCGAATAACGCCAGCAACGGCATCGAGCCATCATTCGCGCACCACTACAACCGTAACGTGATTCGCGAAGGCAAAAAATCAAAAGAGAAAGTCGATGTATTTTCTTATGAATTATTAGCCTATCGTGAGCTGGTCAATGCTAAAGCCATGCCGTTTGGCGAAACGGAAGAAGAAAAACTGCCTGATTACTTTATGGATTCATCCACCATCATGGCTAAAGCACACGTGGATATTCAGGCTGCCGCGCAAAAATGGATCGATAGCTCAATCTCAAAAACCATTAACGTGCCGACTGATTACGATTTTGAAGATTTCAAAAGCATCTATCTTTATGCTTACGACAAAGGCCTAAAGGGTTGCACCACGTTCAGGTTCAACCCCGAGGCGTTCCAGGGCGTGTTGGTGACAGAGAAAGATCTGGAGAATACTACCTATAAATTCACGCTGGACGATGGCACCGAGATCGAAGTTAAAGGCAACGAAGAGATCGAATACGATGGCGAGATTCATAGCGCTGCGAACTTATATGATGCATTGAAGGAAGGTTATTACGGTAAGTTTTAGGGTAATTTTTAACTTAACCGTAAGAGGAGAAAAACATGGCAATTAAAATAGAAAAGAAAATCACCGGCTACAACTTAGTCACGCCCGAGAGCAAAGCGGCAGAGGCAAAAGCGGAAGAGGCTAGCAATGTAATCCCCATGGGCGAGCCATTAAGCCGCCCCGATATTCTGGTGGGCAGCACTTACAAGATCAAAACGCCGGTCACCGAGCATGCGCTTTACATCACCATTAACGATGTGGTGATGCACGAAGGCACGCCGCAAGAATATCGCCGCCCGTTCGAGATATTCATCAATTCCAAAAACATGGAGCATTTTCAGTGGATCGTCGCGCTAACGCGCGTGATGTCTGCCGTGTTCCGCAAAGGTGGCGATGTGACCTTTTTGGTAGAAGAGCTTAAAAGCGTGTTCGAACCCAGCGGCGGCTACTTTAAAAAAGGCGGCAAATTCGTGCCCAGTCTGGTGGCAGAGATTGGCGAAGTGGTCGAAAAACACCTGCAAAACATCGGCATGCTTAAAAAAACGGGGTTGGATGAACACCAGCAAAAACTGGTAGAAGAAAAGCGTGCAGAATATTATGAAAAGCATGCCCAAGCGGGTGAAGAGATGAATGCAGAAGGCTTCCCCAAAGGGGCGCAGCTATGCGCCAAGTGCAACACTAAAGCTGCGATTATTATGGATGGTTGTTTGACGTGTTTGAGTTGTGGGGAAAGTAAGTGCGGATAATGGCTGTTTGTTAGTCGGAGAGAGGTAGATGGCGGTAAATAAAAAACCTACAGAGACTTTATTGGGTGGCCTGCTGAATTCAAATCCGGAGGGCTATTACCCTCCAGCCGCTGCTAAAGGAGTAACGCTTGGAAGTTTATTTTCAGCTAAAGAAGTATCTGGCCTTTATTTTAATAGAAAAACTATACATTTAGATGGCTACACCTTTATAAACTGTCGTTTTGATAATTGCACTCTTCAGATAGCGACAACAGACTTTGAATTGAGAGACTGTGTAATTGATTCATCTACCATAATTGAATATAGCAATAACGCTGTGAAAGTAATTAAACTTTTTCTTTCACGATATCCTTGGGCTTATTCCCAATTTCCCAATTTCTCTCCGCAACGGAACTCTGACGGCGCAATAACAATTCGCTAATAATGATAGATGCAAAAACCTCCACAGGATTAAAAGCCAATTTCAGCATAGTGCCAGCAGGGAGCCAAGTTCTCTTGGTCGCCTGTTTGATATTAGCTGCTTTACTTTTTATTCCTGCATATTTTTTATTCGCATCAGGACTGCAAGAAGGATGGATTTTTATTGTTATTGCATTAGTTGTATTGTGTTTTTGTTTTTGGGGGTGGAACAAATCTAGGGTTTCGGCTGATTTTACAGAATCCCTTCCAACTAAAATAATATGCCCAGATGGAACGGAAGTGATAACCGATAGTAGAACTCTTTTATCTCTTGAAGCCGCTCAGTCACTGGGACATGTGTTCCAGCGAGTAATAAGTCGTAAACCACTTCCTGAGGCAACCGCTGTGCTAGGGTCGGATATGGCAATCGTTCCAGACACTGAGGCAGAGGCTAAGCAACGTGTAAATGAGATAAATGAATCCGTTCAAAAGGAGACAAATCAAGTGTTAGAAGCTATGAATGGTTTTTCTCAGAAGCGTAGCACATCAAAAATAGAAATTGATTATGAAGCTGTCGGCCCAAGTGAAAGTGTCAAAGAACTAAATAAACCCGTAAAGTAAGAAGGATTTCTTTTCGCCTTTAGGCGAGTTTCTTTCTTTTGCGTAGCCAAAAGAAAGAAACCAAAGAAAAAGCTACCCCGCCGCCGCTTCATCCTTCGGTCTTAGTGCCGCATCTGGGCGGCTGCGGAACTCGTGCTTGCAGCACTCAAACAGTCCTCGCCGCTTTCCATCTGCCGCTCAAGCCGAAGGCGCGGCAAAGGGGATTTAAAGTCAAAAGCAAACCATGCGAATGCGTAAGTTTGTTATTTAATATGCCCTACTACCCAATATCCATGAGCCTTCCAAGCCTGCATCTTAAGTCTTAGCGGCACTAAATAAGCGCGTAAATTCCAGCTGGTTTTTGCTGGAAGTGCTGCGAAATTTAGTTTTTAATAATGTTTGTGCTTCTTCCTCGTTGCCAATTTGGTGTTGTGTTAGCACTTCGCCTGCGCACACATGCAGTTCCGCATGCACCTTACGTGCCGCTTCATATTCGGGCAGGTGACCATATAAATCTTTGCCTTTACCATAAAGCCATTTACCTATCGAACATAAGTTATCCTGAGATAGAGTAATAGCATCCAAAGGCTCACTGCTGGTGCCATCCATCTGTTTCAGCAGCTTTTTCTTTAAAGCATGGTGAGTATCAAGTAGCCGTTCGAGATTAAAATCTGACGAATCCTCTTGTGTTGATTTTGCATCTTCACCATCGGTAACTTTTTTATCAAGCCAGTCTAGCAATGCCATTATTATTCCTTTTAAGTTGAGCTTAAAAATTACAGCAATTGCTGTGCCAAACGCAGCTTATAGGTATAACTAACTGAATTTGAACGATAAAAACTTAATTTTAATGGATGGTACTGATAGGCTGAAAGATAAACTGCACAAATAAAGTGCACATGCACTTAACTATGCAATATCCATAAGCCTTTTAGGCAATGTTATTTAAACAAGTCATCCAAAGGATTTTTGCCGCCGCTGGATGGTTTGCTGGAAACACGTTTAGCGGTGAGTTCTTCTTCGATGTTGTCGCGGTAAAAGCTCCATTGCGAGCCGGAGCTTTTGAAGTTTCGCCAGATGCTCTCACCCACATTTGCATATTCTAGCGCGTCACCGTTTTCCAGCTCCACCCGCAAGGTGCGGGTTTTCGCATCGTAGCCGATTGCGCGCAGTTTGCCTGCGCTGACTTTGGTCATTTCCATGAGAGCACTTGTGTGAAATAGATAAACAAAGTGTAATCAAACATACTTCAAACATCAATTGCGTTAAAATAAAAGCTATCCAACCCTTCCCGATTTTTGCATCAGCCTTATCGATATCAATTCACCAAACGAGATTATGTGCACTTGTAGCGGCACTACGCGCGGGGAAATTGAAAGCCTGGTTAAAGCAGGGTTGGATATGGATGCGATCTCGCGCAGAACCGGTGCGCTTTCAGGTTGCTCTGGATGTGAGTGGGATGTTGCGCAATATATTAAGGCACTTACTGAGCAGAAAACTTAAAAATAAGATGCCCTGAGAGGCAATATCCATGCGCCTTGCAGAGCAAGTTTTTGCGGTGATTTATCGCTGCTTGATCGCCAGCACCGCCTGATTGCGTAGCGTGCGCAACAGACCAAGGCTTTTGGATGCAGTATCTAAGGCATTGGTTATTTTCATATCGGCATAAAAACACCCTATCGCTATGTTATTTACCATCACTGGCAACAGTAAAAAGCTTTTGGCATTGGGTATCTTGCTATACCAATCGGGTATTTTAGAGCGCATCGATTCATCGTCGATATCTTCGATGACGATATCGACCCCTTTTTCAATTGCCAGATGAAATACATCCGGCGCAGATTTTAGCGGAAAGCTAAAACGCGGCATCACAGCATCAATATCTTGCCCAAACCCGATTCTTGCGCCCATCGAGTTTGTTTTAGGGTCACGTATCAACATTAAAGTTCGGTTGAATCTCATGCCGAGATACATCGCCTCAAGCACCATGTGTAACACATCGTTGAGCTTGTATTCACCCACCAATGTGTTGACGACATCTTGAATGCCTGCCTGCAAAACAGCTTCTGATTCTGCCGCATCGAAAGTCTCTACTGGCGCATCTTCAATCGCTTGAGTAGCGGTTTGATTGCTATCACTGCTGGCCTCTTCGTCGATAACTTGATTCGTCTCATCAGTGCGTATGGCTAAACCGGTATATTTTTCTATGCGGATAAGCAGTGGGCTTTGTCTAGGGCTGATATCGAGAATACTGGCGCGCACCGACATTTCATGCATGGTTTCTTCTAATGTGCCTTGCAATTGTTTGGTATCGATAGTGCTTATCGCTGGCTTGTATTTTTTAATCAGTTGATTAATTGCCTCACTTTTATTTTCTGCTGATATCCCCGAGACTAATGCAGTTAATTCGCCCGCTAGATTCACGGTGATGTTTAATCGATCAAGTTCATTCGCAGGGTTAGAGACTCTATCGGATGGCAAGCTTTGCATACCATGCAGCAAGCGGCTGGGGAAATTCCAGTTTCTTGCCAGACCAGTGCCTAACTCGTTATAACTGATGCCCAGAACCTCATAAGATGCTTTGTTAGGATGCATGCCATTTGCTATCAACTCGTTGATCTTTTGGCTTTCTTCAAAAAAATAAAAGGTGGTGATCAAACTGCCCAAATGATGGAAGATTCCACAGATCATCGCTTCTTCATAATTGTTCATGTTGAAATTGATGGTCAGCTGCCGCGCAATGAGACCAGAGAAAAAGGAGGCAATCACTTCGTCTCTAAGCTGAATGGCCTGCGATTTATTATGTAAAAATTCGATAAAAATCAGCGCAGTAGCGATGCTGCGAACCACATCAAAACCCAAAATCACCACTGCTTTAGAAATGGTGCTGATCTTGCCGCCGAATTGCCCGTAAGAAACGGTATTGACTAATTTAAGTAGTTTTTGGGTGAGGGAGTAATCTTCGAGAATAATCTTGGTGAGACTATTTAGTGAAGATGTTTCAGAATTGACGGTTCTGTTGATTTCATTGATAGTCGCAGACAATGCTGGGAAATCATCATGCTCGCTCATACGGCGCAGCAGCACGTTTAATACGCCGGATGTTTCGTTAGATTTAACCATTATTGTAATTTTAATTTAAGTATCGACTTAATTATATTCCAAAAATATCTGATCAAATCTCACGAAAAAAGATGAGAATCGGGTTCTATTCGGTTAAATAGAGCTTCAAAATAATGCTCTGCAAGCCAATAGCCATGCGCTTTTCAAAGCATCAATTTTAAATTTATTTACTTATAATGGCTTTACTGTTCCACAACTTGCATTCAGCCATTTACCCTTGATGTCTGCTCTTTCATTCACCGCATTGCCTTGCGCTGTCCCCGTGAATCGGGTTTGGCCGGAAAAGGTTTCTGCACTGGTTAAATTGCCTTCTGCCGTGCCATTGCCTTTAAGCTCAGCACTATTACAAGCGAAATCCACTTTATAGTTGTTGCCATCGCGCACAGCACTTTTCGATGCGCACCCTATTCTGTCTTGATAAAAATTGGGTAGTGTTCTTTTATCGGCCATTTCTTGCGTGATGCATGCTTTAGAGATGGCGGCACCATTTTCAATCTCTGGCATATCCACCCCATATTCTTTGGCTAAATCTTTCACGTTTTGCATTTGGTCTGGCGGGATATGCGGCGCTAACAGCAATAGATCGGAAGTGGTGGTGATCTCCCATAAGCCAGGGCGCATATTGTATTCCGCCGCCTCGGCCGCTGAAGTTAATAAAGGTAAAGCTAAAGAAACTACGATTAATAATTTTTGGATTAGTAATTTTTGCATTTAATCTCCTCAGAAAGTGCATCAAATTTTTTAGAGAATGATTCAATTAATTAAGTTCAGCCGCTGTAGGTCAACTCCCACAGTGCAATCAGCAATTTACCTCTAAAAGCATCTCTTCCCAAAGTCCAAAATGTTTCCATCGCCAGAATCAATAGTTTGATATCTGTTGATTGCGAATTTTGAAATTAAATATTTTAAGAAGGAAATATTATGAATAAGTTATTAAATCATTTATTAGCAGTTGCCTTAACATTAAGCACCAGTGCTGTTTATGCAGCAACAACCCCGGAGAACACTGATGATGCAAGTAATCTTGGCACTTCAGAATCTTCTCAAGTTCAAAAACAAACGAACAGAACTGATAAAGGTGATTTTGGTGTTAACCAAGGAGCTACCGATAGTGATGCAAGTAATTTGGGTAATGCAGATACACCACAGATTAAAAAACAGATGGAAAACACCAATAAGGGCGCTAGTGAGCAAGTGAGCCCAAATAACAAAAACAAAGTGGTGAGAAAGAAAACTCAGGATCATGGCACCACTAAAGGCAATAAAGTGCAACCTAGCGAGCCGGAACAAGCAGCGCCTGCAACAAACTCTTAATTGAACGAGTTTATATGGCGTTTAGAAGTGATTTAACTATGGCGGCGGATAGCGATATGCTTATCCGCCGTATTGAGTGATAAGCAGGAATTAATGTTTTATTTCGGCGACTTCTACAAAAAAGTAGTGGTCGTCGTCTGAGTTGTTGAGTAACTCTGCTTCTTGCTGTGCCTTGATAAAACTTTGGGCTTCGTAGACAGGGTGATTTTGTTCATCTACGACTTGATACATAGGTGTGTGAGATGCTGTCATTTTGTACTCCTTAAAGATTTGAGTATGTAAATGTTTTACTACAATTTAACTACATAAGGTTATGTATATATGAGAGCAAAATTTAAGCCAAATTCTGATAAAAAACTAACAATTTTGTCACTTTTTTAAGTGGATGATTTTCATGAGTCTATGTGAGTTAGTTAAAGTGAATTCTAGGTATAAATAAGGGCGGTGTGCACTAAGAGTGTGCTTTCTTTGTCATGGAGTGCATTTTTTGGTCACATGCCTCGGCGATGGAATTGGCTACTAAATAGATAAGCTAGGTGAGATTGGGTTTTATTGATTATTGATGTGCAAAATCTTAAACAGACCTTATTTAAGGCCTGTTTTCAATCGATTGGTTTTGCCCTGTTTGGTCTAAGCTTTTATCAAACAGTGTCGTAATTAAGATATGTGTTAGAAGTTTTTAGGGGAGATTTGCACGGTTTGGCACGCGATATGCTTAACCAGACTTAAGTGCCAATTTAATTTTTAGTTTTTAATAAATAATAATTTTTGCGAGGTGTAATAACTTTAAATATGTAAGATTGGGGACAATCATGACAAGGTTTATAAGTGCTTTAATTTTGTGTCTTGCATTACCAGTTCAGGCAACACCTACTGATGAGTTGTTGCATAAAACCAATGCCCACGTAGTAAGAGTGCAGGTTGCACTTGCAAACGGCGGTTACGGGGTTGGTTCTGGTGTTGTCGTTGCTAAAGACCAAGTGGTTACAAACTGTCATGTAGTTGCTAATTCCATAAGCGTGAGTGTAGTGAGCGGGGGTGAATCTTATACCGTAAGCGCAATAAAGCCAGATTGGCATCACGATGTGTGCATAGTTAAAGTTGAAGGTTTGAAAGCACCTATTGCAACTATAGGTAGCAGCAAAAACCTTAAATACGAACAGCCTGTATTTGCTGTTGGTTATCCTGATTTTTCTCCGGCCCCGTGCAGTACCTTTGGTTTTGTAAAAGGGCTATTCCCCATGGATGATAGTGTGGTTATAAGAGCTACCAGTACCTTTAGACAAGGTGCCAGCGGTGGCGGTTTGTTTGATGAGAATGGCAATTTAGTGGGTGTGATTACACTTAAAAGTCCTGGGCGAAATGCCTATTATTACAATATGCCTGTGGAATGGGTACAAGCAGCACTTAACCAACCCGAGCAAGCTATTAATAGTAAAAGTGAGTTAGCTTTCTGGGCGGTATCAGAAGACAAATGGCCGTACTTTATGAGAGTGGTGCAACCTTATATTACAGAAGATTGGCAAGCACTTCTTTCTATTGCAACAAAATGGACAGCCCAGGAACCGGAAAGTACAGAGGCATGGTTCTATCTTGCTGCAGCTGAGTATGCTAAAAAGAATATGAATGATGCAGAAATTCATATGCATAAAGTAGTGGCGATGAACCATGAGCACAGTCAAGCGATCTATTATTTAGGCTTAATGGCAGATGCCAGTGGCAAACGTATGGAAGCTTTGACCAATGTTGCCTTGCTGAATGCTCTGGATGTGGCGACCGCAGACCAACTAAAACTTGCAATGGGCATTACGCCAGAACAGCGCTAAAATATCCCCAACAACTTTTGTTGGGGATCCTCTTTGAAAACATCAACAAAGTACCTGATTGCACTTGTGGCAATGCTTCTAGGCGGAGGCTGGTGGTTATTCAATAATTCAGCGAATACTTCAGTAGTAGCATCTCAACAAAATGTGGATATGGCACAGGCCATAAACGAGTGTGATGCAATTACAGAAAAAGCCGCTGCCAATTTAGTGGCGATTGTAGAGTATCAGAAACTGGAAATTGCAGGACGAAAAGCCAATGTTTTTAAAATCTGCATGAAAGATCATGGCTATATAGAAAATCCAGCTTGGACAAAATATGCTACACCGATTGCGGAGCATAACGCTAAAACTAGTAATACCTCAGTAGATGAAGCATTCGAAAATCTAAGACGTACCCATATGGTTTTGGTTACATCTAAACAAGATGAACCCTTGTTTTGGACACCAGCTAGACCAAGCTAGATATTACGCAACACCTACCCAGGACTCTTCTTCAGAAACTGTCTCTTCGATATGGTAGTGGTGCATATCATCCCAATCTGCTAGATCATCTGCATTTTGCATTGCAATGACCAAATCGAGATATTCGCCTACTGGATAGTTTTGCTCGTCTAATACTTGATAAATTACCATTTTATTGCTCCTTCAACACTTGCCTGATAATTATTACATCGGCAAATAAAAAGTAAGCTTTAGAACATCATGGCTTTTAATATCTAATTCGTTGGATATATTTTAGAGATAGCTAAAACCGCAATTTTTATGAGGGAATTAGTTTTCTATCAACTCTAATTCTTCAACATGGTAGTAATGATCTGTATGCCACACCGTGAGATTTGATGCGTTATGTAATGCATAATCCAAATCGCTATATTCACCAATGGGGCGGTTCTGTTCATCTAAGACTTGATAAATCAGCATTTTTTGCTCCTTTAATCAATTGCGCATGTTAAGTATTACATCTGCTAATACTTAACAGTCTTTTGAGAAGGATGGATTTAATGCCTTAATTCATTGCTTAAATATTAATAGCCCTTATACGGTTGAGCGGGAAGGAACTTGCTTTGTTGGCATCAATACGGTTGATAAAAAATACTTGTGTAAGTCGGGAGTCTTTCAATGTTTTACCATAGAAATCATTAGCTGCATGATAGTTGTTGCCTTCGTAGAGTATCAACGAATTATACACATTGTTTACACGTAGAACCTCATCAAACATACTGTGGTAGCTAGTGTCCATCACGATCTCATTTGCTCTGAAACGGGCATCATTTTGCATGATGGCTTGTTCATATTTTTTTTCATTATAGGTACTATTTCGTTTGAATAATGATGTACCAGAATTTAGTGGTGCATTGGGTGTTAGAAAAAGCACACCTGCAAAAATCGTATTATCGTCCTGATGGATAACGCCTTTTCCGTATTCTTCAGTGACGCTTTGAAAGCTTGTAGAAATAGCCCACTTCATGTAATCATGCTCGTGTATATGGAATACCGAAACGAGTTTTTTGCAAACTTTTTCATGCAATTTTTTATCTAAATCAAATAAATCCGCTGTTCTAGAGCCTGGATATACGTATTTCATATCAGGCCTATCTTTTAAAAACTTAAATTCCTGTGCAAGTGCAAATTTGCGAATGGCATTGGGATTCTCGTAGAAGTTTTCTACAATCGTGTGTGGATAAAATT
>Ga0315912_10001630_pt1 | contig 26595 bp, 24 predicted proteins | sample VfabasoilMG_FD_204469 | JGI IMG/M metagenome (GOLD analysis project Ga0315912, IMG submission 204469) | Garden soil microbial communities collected in Santa Monica, California, United States - V. faba soil | ecosystem: Environmental > Terrestrial > Soil > Garden | place: USA: California... | reverse complement strand
GCGCGATCGCTTTTCCCATTTCGACGCCTCGCCATCGCGCCCTGGCGGACGCTCCTACGACAGCCCGCGCACCGCTACCATCCGCGCATGCCCGGATGGCGAAACTGGTAGACGCAAGGGACTTAAAATCCCTCGGCTTAGGCCATGCCGGTTCGAGCCCGGCTCCGGGCACCAAGCAAATCAATAGGTTAGAGAGTCACTTTGCGGTCCCGCCCAACCCGTGGGACACTCGTGGGACACACGAGCCAACGGGCTGCAACAGTGGCCGCGATTGAACGCAGAGTGACGGCGAAGGGCAAGATCAAGTGGCGCGCGAAGGTGCGGCTACGTGGTGAACTGCCGCGCACCCAGACGTTCAACACGAAGACCGCCGCCGAGGCATGGGCGAAGGCGACCGAGACCGACATCGGCCGCGGCGTGTACGTGCCGACCGCGGCCGACAGTCGCCGCACGCTCGCCGACCTGATCGACAAATGCATCGCCGAACACCTACCCACGAAGGCGCACAACAAGAGCGCCGACAAGGTCGCGACGTTGCTCACGTGGTGGAAGGAAGAGCTCGGCACGCTCACGCTCGACAAGCTCAAGCCAGGCCGCATCGCCGAGGCGCGCGCGAAGCTGCGCCTTCGTACAACGCGATTCGGTCGACCCATCTCCGCAGCCACTGCGAATCGATACCTCGCCGCACTCTCTGTCGCGACGAAGTGGGCGTGGAAGGAACTCGAATGGCTGCGCTCGAATCCCGTGCTCGTGGTGAGCAAAGGGCAGGAGGGTGCCGGCGTGGTCCGGTATCTGTCCAACGATGAGCGCACCGCGCTGCTGACCGCCGCGCGCGCCGATCCCGATCCCAACATGCACACCGCGATCATGCTCGCGCTGTGCACCGGCCAGCGCGCGGGCAGTCTGCGCACGTTGGCGTGGGAGGACGTGGACCTGGAACGCAAGGCCATGCGCCTGCGCGACACGAAGAACGGTGAGGCGCGCTGGGTGCCCCTACTCGATCAAGCAGTCGCCGTCCTGACCGCGCACAAGGAACGCGACCCGACGCAATCGGGATGGGTGTTCAAGTCCACCACGCGCGACGCGCCGGCCGACATCAACGGCGGCGCCTGGATGCGCGTGAAGCGCGCCGCAGGGCTCACGGGAGCGGCCAATTTCCGGTTCCACGACCTGCGGCATACGGCAGGCACCTACTTGAACGAAGCGGGCGCCAGCGCGATCCAGATCGCCGCGGCGCTCGGGCACAAGACGCTGGCGATGGCGCACCGCTACTCGCACCAATCGCCTGAGTTCACACGATCCGTGTTCGACAAGATGGCCGAACGGATCGGCAAGGAGCCCACCGGCGGCTAGCCGGAAAGCCGCGCACCCGGGGTGTTAGTGGCACCCCGGGGCGCGTACCACAACCGTTCAAGAGAGGAACGATCATGGCAATCGAGAGTGTATCGAACGAACGTCGCGAGGAGTTCGAGCAGTTGTTGCAATTCGCGTCACGACCAGGCCCCACGCGGGGCCCGCAGGAGGCGTGTTCGGACCCCGAGGACCGGCTGTCCGCCAGGCTGCAACGAGCCCAGGCGCTTGTGGCAATGACGTACGGTGAGCAGGGCGAGGCGTTTCGCAGGATGGCTGACACGATCCAGGACAACTACATGTGGGCCGTGCGGGATTTGCTGGCTGCCATCGAGACCGACGTCGAACTGACGCTCGCGAAGTGCAAGAGCAATCTTCGTTCGGTGGCCACGCCATGAGCCGCCGTGCCGAGTTGGATGCGCACAAGCGCGTCATGGCGATCGCCAGTGCCGAGCAAGCGTCTCTCGACGCGCTTGCGGAGCGCGACAACGCGCCGTGGGAGGAATTCGAGCAGATGGAGGTGGACGGAAGAGTTCCCTTGCGGATCGGAGACCGACCTACTCGCGAAGTGCTCTATGAGCGACACAACGCCGTTCGCCGCACGAACCTCGACATGCCTCCGCTTCGGGTGCTCATGCCCGAACTGTTCGAGCCGAAGAAGCGAACACGCGCTGTGCGCAAGCCTGCACTCTCTGTCGTCAGGTGACTCGCAAGCCCACCAGTAAGGAACCCAAGCGCCCCAAGGATGGGGCGCGGGGCGCTGTAGTCCGCCGCGGGGATCGTCCCGTTCCGAGCGTGCGCAGCCTTCGGTTCGACGTGGTGAACCCGGGAAGCGTGGTCGAGCGAATCTATCGCCAGACCATGCAAGTGCTGTCCGACGATTTCGGCGCTCGCATGATGCACGGCTTCGCACCTGTCGGGCTTGTCGGCGGATCCACGCTCGTGTTTGCCAAGGATCAACACGAGCACGCGGACCACACCATCCGAACCATGCAGCGGCTTGCGCGTGCGTGCGTGTTCTACGCAACCCGCGCGACGGACGCGGATCGACATGCCTGGCACGAAGAAATCCGCCGGCTTGTACATGACGCATTCCACGCACCTGCGCAGCAGCTCGGCGAGCAGACGCGGGAGCGCAACACGCGTTCAGGATTCACAAGCGCCAGCGAGCGCAGGGCCGTGCGCGCGCCGACGTGGCAGCACTGGCAGGCGCTCGCGCAACAACACTGGGCGAACAACCCACGGCTCTCGCCAACTCGGGTCGCCGACCTGATCGCCACCGAGGTCCAAGGTACCGAACACGCCGGCAAGGCCGAGGCGATCCGGAAGCGCATCAAGAAATCTGGCACGGAACGCGCGCGTACCTGATACGAGACTTCGCAACATCAGCCCACAACGGCCGCATTGTGCCGCATGAGGGCAGATGATGAAGCGCAACCTCAAGACCGTCGCGCAGTTCGCCGCGATCGGACCGTTCACTGAGAATCAGCTCCGCTGGTGGATCTTCAACGGCGCCAGCAACGGGCTGAACGAAGCTGGCGGATTTGTCCACATCGGGCGCCGCGTCTATATCGACGTCGACGGGTTCGAGCGGTGGATCGCCGCGCAGAACACCTCGCAGCCGGCGCGCGCCGCGTGAGCACCGCCAACGCGGTGGCATCGTCCCTGCGCCAGCTCTACGGCCGCAGCCCGACCGATCGCGTGCACGAGCTCCGCGCCGGCTTGCGCGAGGCTGCCGACCTGGTCGCTACGCTCGAGCACCACCAGACCGCGCGCGCGGCCGAGGCGCTGGCCCAGCAGTTGGAGGGAATGCGGCGCGCGGCGTCGAGCTTGGCGCACCAGCTGCGGCAGTCGGAGGTGGCGCCCGATGCCGCGGCCTGAAATGAAGAGGCCCCGCGCGACTGGCATCGGCGAGGCCTCGGGCAAAGCGAAACGGCAAGGGAATGGTAGCGCGGCACCGGTCGCGGTTCCACCGCATGACCTGGACGCCGAGCGCTTCGTGCTCGCGTCCATGATGGCGGACTCCCGGTGTATCGCCGAGGTGACCGCGGCAGTCACCGACGAGCACTACTTCCGCCGCGACCATCAACTCCTGCACCGCGCCATCGTCGAGCTTCACTCCAAGGGCGACGCGTGCGATGCGGTCACGCTGGCGGACTGGCTCAACGGGCAGGGCATCACTGACCTGGTGGGCGAGGGCGACGTAACGGGCGCGAGCTACCTGCTGGGCGCGATCGCCAACAGCCCGCACAGCGTCGCGAACGTCGCCGCATACGTGCGCATCGTGCAGGACAAGGCCATGCTCCGCCGGGCGGCCGACGTGCTCAGCACGGCCGCGAATGAGGCGCTAAACCCGGGCAAGCGCACAGCCGACGAGATCCTCGCGAAGGCATCCGAGAGCATCACAGCAATCGACGCATGCCGACGCCGAGGCACGAACGCCGTCAGCCTCGATTCATTCCTCGCGATGCCGATCGAGCCGCGAGAGGTGCTGCTCGATCCCTGGCTCAAGTCGCAGTCGCTGGGAATGATTGCCGCGTTCCGAGGACTCGGGAAAACGCATATCGCTCTCGGGATTGCGAACGCTGTGGCGAGTGCCGGCGCGTTCCTCAAGTGGCGAGCACCGGTCGCGCATCCCGTGCTCTACATCGACGGCGAGATGAGCGCAGAGGACATGCAGCAGAGGCTGCGCGCGATGGGCGCCAGCGGCTTGCTCCGCATCATCACGCCCGATCTCGTAGACGGACCGATGCCCGATCTATCCACGCCCGAGGGCCAGGCGAGGCTCGATCCCGACATTCGCGACGCGCGACTGATCATCGTCGACAACCTGTCGAGCCTTGCCCGCACCGGCATTGAGAATGACGCCGAGAGCTGGAACATGGTCGCTGCCTGGGCGCTGCGCATGAGGCGCGAGCGCCGTTCTGTGCTGTTCATCCACCACGCTGGAAAGGGTGGCCAGCAACGAGGAACCAGCAAGCGAGAAGACCCGCTCGACGTGTCCATCATGCTCTCGCGCCCACCAGGCTACACGCCCAGCGATGGCGCATCCCTGCGATGGGAATGGAGCAAGGCCCGCGGCATCTTCGGAGACAACGCCGCCACGCTCGACGTCAAGCTCGAGACTGACGCGCTCGGACGCAGCCTGTGGACGTGGCGCCACGTCGCCGACGATGCCGAGCAGCTCATTGCCGAGATGCACGAGTCGGGCAAGACGGTCCGACAGATCGCCGCCGATCTCGGGCTGTCGAAGTCAGCAGTAGCCCGGAAGCTCACTCGGGTTGCTGCCGATGCCGACGCATACCGCCGAGCGTCCGGAGCATGAGCAACTTCCCGATGGACTGTCCCACTGTCCCACCCCTTAAGGGGTGTGGGACATGGGACAGCACTGTGTCCCGGGTGGGACGGGACGCGGGACAGGGCGGGACAAGCGGGACAGCGATTGGGATTGAGCCCGCCACCCTTACGGGTCCTAGCACCCAGGGCGATGCCACCAGCGTGGGTCGTAGGCGCGTGCTTCCCGCAGGCGCAGGACACCCCCGATTTCCTACCGCGGGGCGAGCCCCCCTCGTAGGTGCTTCCACAGAGTGGGAGGGGCCCACTGCGGGGCGAGGGCGCAGAGAGGCAGACCTTTCCGCCCTCCCGGACTTCAGCAGCAGGACCCGGCCGCACCAGCGTTCTGGCAGGCGAGAGGCCTGTCGGACCTGCCGCGAATGGAGAATGGAGCGCGCGAAGGCCCCATGCATTCGCGAGGTCGGCGGTCTTCGTCCTCGCCAGTCGCGAATCGATCAGTCCCAGGACCCGTCCCGGGGTGCGACGTCGGAGCACGCCGACCACGTTCCATGCGTGCAGGCTAACCCATGACCACGCCTACTCCGACCTTCACCGCCGAATACCTCGAGCAGCGCTGCCGCGATGCCGGCCACACGGTATCGCTCTCGGGCGCCGTAGGCGACGAGACATGCGCCGCACTGCTCGACATCTCGCCCGCCACGTTGCGCAACTGGCGATGCGAGGGGCGGGGCCCGGCCTGGCGCTACGTCAGCCGGCGTGTCTGGTACGACCTGCGCAGCGTCGCGGCCTTCCTCAGCCAGCGCGAGGCCGCCTGAGCGCCACGTCACCGCACGCAATGTCATCCGACGTCATCCGGTGTCATTCGAGCGCCTCGCGCTTCCTCCGGTCGTGCTGGACCATGAACCCATCGAATCCACTGCTCCACAACGCGAGGCGCACAGATGACCGACAGCAAGAATCACGAACCGAAGGACGGCGACATTCGTTGCTACCCCGACGGCGAGCCGCAGATCCGCGAAGGTTGGCTCGGCACCACGCGCGCGATGGTTGGAATGCAGCACCGCACGACCGCGGACAGCTGGGGTTGGCACAGCGTCCCCGAGAGCGAGGCGCGAGCTGCCGCCGCCGCCGGCCAGCGATTCATCAATGCGGACCTGATCGATTACCGCAAGCCCGAGGGAGAGCGCAACGCGAGCGCGGCGCCGTCGCGACGCGCAGCAGACCAGCAGGCAAGTTCATGGGACGAGATCGCGGCCCGCAAGGACGAGTCCAACAAGAGGCGCATGTGATGAGCGAACAGAACAACACCCGGCCGAGTGCGCCGAGCGGGCGCATGGTCGGGATGCACCGGCAGCCGGCCCTGAAGCTCACGCCCAAGCAGGAGGCGAAACTGCGCGCGCTGGCCCTGACTGCGCATACCGCGCGCATGGAGGTTGTCGGCGTCTTGCGCGTGCAGGAGGCGAATCGTGCGCACGCACTCAGGTTGGAATCGGAACTGTCGAGGCTGCGTCCGCGTTTCGAGTCGGAGCTGCGCGCGAACGCGGCGAGGATTAGCGGCGAGGATCAGATGCGGTACGAACTGCGCCAGGCCAGCGTGCGCGCTGAACTGGATCAGCTCTACCGCATCAAGGAGCTCGAGCAGCAACTCACGAAGGCCAAGGCCGAACGCCCGGCGCTGTTCGAGAAGTCCAGCGAGTTGAACGCGATTGCCGCACCGCTGCGGCACTTCATCGATGCGGTGCTCGCCAGGGCTGGATTGCAGCGCAGCGACCTGGGCATCCACTACAGCGAAGACGCAGGAGTCCATCCGGCATGAGGTCGCTTCCCGAAGGCGCGCCCGAGCGCGCAAAGCTCGACAGCATCCGCGCGAAGCGCCTGGTGTTGGTCGACCAGATCGAGACTGCCGCGGCGGCGCTGGTGCCGCTGGATTCGGCCGTGGGCGTGATCATGGATCGCCTGCGCGTGCTTACGTCCGATGGCGAGATTGCGCTGCGGTCCTTCAACTATCCGGGCATGAACGGCACGCAGTTCACGGAACCGAGCGTGATGCTCGCGCTGATGCCGCCGGACCTGATCGAGGCCCGCGTACGCAAGGTGCTGTCGGCAGATACCGATAAGCGCCTGACCCAGGCCGAGCGCCAGTCCCTCACGAGCAAAGCGCACGACGAGCTGCCGAAGGTCGAGAGGTCCGAAGAATTGGAGGTCCTGCGTCTGGAGGCCGCGGGCTTCACCGTCGCGCGTCGCGAAGACGTGGATATCGACCTGGTGCTCCGCATCTGGGAAGAGGCCGCCTGATGTGTGCCAGCGGGATCAGCCGGCGAGTGCCCGCGACATGAAAAACCCCGGCAGCCGAGGCCAGTGTTTCACGCACAGACGTTCCTGTCTCCGCGCCCTTCTGCGCTGGTGACTCGGCAACTATCCATGGAGACGACATGCAGACCGAAACGATGACCGACGAGCAGCGCGCCAGCTACGTGCGCGCGAAGATCGATCGGGCGCGCGAGATGGCGGCCGAACTCGGCGGCATCGCGGACCAGGGCGCCGAACTGCTGAGGCAGCATGGCGAGCTCATGGCCAAGGCGGATGACCTGATCGCGAAGACGCAGATGATCCACGCCGAGATCCGATCGCTGGCCAACAAGGAGGCCGCGTAATGGCGAAGTTCGACACCGTTGTTTCGTTCTCCCTGGTCGACGGCATCAGCCGCGGTATCCGCTCGATCGTCGATTCGCTCGGCTCGGTCGGCAAGGCGGCTGTCCTGGCGAACCAATCGCTCGAGCTCGCCGGCAAGGGCATCGCCGCGTTGAAGGTCGGCGCCGACGTGTTCACGGGCCCGGTCAACTCCGCCGCCAGCTTCGAGGCCGCGCTGCGACGCGTGGTCGCGATCACGGGCGATGCAGGCGGCGCCTTCGATGCGCTCAAGACCGCGGCCGAGCAGGCATCGCTCGACAGCGGCCGGTCCGTCGAGGAAACGGCCGGCGCCCTGGAGAACCTGGCCCGCAATGGCCTGAGCGCGACCGACGCGATTGCGGCCCTGCCGTCGGCGCTCGCGCTCGCAAAGGCCGGCGCCCTGGACGCGCAGACCGCCACCTCGATCCTGGGCGACAGCCTCGATCAGTTCGGGCTCGCCGGCAGGGACGCGGCGAGGATCGCTGACCTCCTAGCGGCGGCATCGGTCCGCGGCGGCACCGGCGTGGGGCAGCTCGCCGAGGCCTTCCAGACCGTTGCGCCCGCCGCGCGCCAGGTGAATGCAAGCGCGGAGACCACCGCCGCCGCGCTCGGCGTCCTCGCGCAACAGGGGATCGAGGCAGGCCGCGCCGGCAAGGTGCTGAGCAAGGTCTTCGTGGACCTCGCGAATCCCACCTCCGACCTGCGCGAGCACCTCCGCGCGCTCGGCGACGACTCCGGGGACTTCGCCAAGGCGCTTGATACGCTCGGCAAGGGCGGGGCGGAAGCGGACGCCGTATTCAGCTCGCTCGGCCCGAAGGTCGGGCCCGCGTTCCGGCTGCTGGTCAATCAGGGCATCGGTGCCGTCGAGGCCTTCGAGCAGGCGCTGCAGGGATCCACGGGCGCGGCGCAGGACCTCGCCGACAAGATCGGCGACGGGTTCACTGAATCGTTCAACAAGTTTCAGCAGAGCCTCAACGCGCTCGGGCGCGGCCTGGGCGAACCGCTGCTCGCACCGCTCACCGCCGCACTCGAGGACGTGCGCCTGGCGCTGAACGAGTTCGCGGGCTCTCCCGAGTTCGACAAGATCAAAGACTTCCTGGGCGAGACCTTCGAGGGTGGCGCGAAGAAGGTACGCGAGTTCCTGAAGGACTTCGACTTCGAGCGGGCCAGGGAACAGGTCAGCGACTTCGTCGACCGATCGCGCGCCAACCTCACCGAGTTCATCGGCGTACTGGAGTCGGTCGGCAACGCGGTCGGGATCGTCTACAACACGATCAAGGCCGCGTTCGGCACGATCGAAGCCACGATCAGCGGCACCATCGCGACGATTGCGGCCGCGGACGCCGCGATCCTCGGGCCCCTGGCATCGATCAGCGACGGCGCAGCGAAGGCCCGGGACGACATGCTGCAGCTCAGCGACGACGGCTTCGCGCGCATGGATCGGGCATCGGCCAGCGCAGCGGATGCGCTGAACCGACTCGGCGAGCGGCTCAGGGACACCGGCACGGCCGCGGGCGAGGCGCAACCCAAGATCGCCGCGGCCGAGGTCGCGACCGCGCAGCTGTCCGAAACCGCGCTCAAGGCCGCCGATCCGCTCGGGATCATTCCAGACTATCTGCAGCAGGCCGGCGCAGCTGCCGAGGCCGCGGGCAAGGGCTTCAACATCGTGACCGACGCCGTCACCGATGCAGCGGTCGGCGTCGACAAGGTCGGCGAGAGCGCCACCGCCGCGGGCGCGAAGCTGACGCAGCTGCAGCGCGACCTGGCCGAAGCCGTCCGGCAATTCTCGGAGCTGCAGCGGTCGGGCACCGCATCGGCGGAAGAGATCGAGGCCGCGCGCGCGAACGTCGAGCGCCTGTCGATCGCGCTGTCGAGGCTGCAGGACGAGCAACGCGGGGTCGTGAACATCAGCGCGGACCTGGAGGCCGCACTCGGGAAGCTCGGAGTGAGCGCCGGGGTGCAGGTATCGAATCAGGTCCGCATCCTGGGCGAGTCGCTCGACAAGGTCGCCCAGGCGCAACGCGCAGGGACGCTCACGACCGAAGACCTCCGGCGCGCATTCGAGGCCTACGCCGCCAAGGCGATCGAGGCGGCCCGATCGGTCGACGAAGCCACCCGACAGCAGATCGAAACGCAGGTGCTGGCCAAGGGCGCAGCGTTGGGCCTGGGGGATGCGCTGGCGACGATGGGCGCGACCGGCGCCGAGGCGACCGCGAAGATCGCCACCGGTGCCGAAGGCGCAGCGCAGGCGCTGGAGACCACGGCCGAAGCCGCGGACAAGGCCGCGACCTCCGCGAAGAAGCTCGACGATGGTGCGCGCGCCGCTGCCGGCGGACTTCAGGCAGCCAGCGCAGCTGGTCAGCAGTTCGCCCTGGTCGGTGGATCGGTCAGCCAGACCTTCCTGGACCTCTCTTTCGCGGCGAAACAGCTCGCCGGCACCGGTGGATTCAATCAGGCGCTGGACCGCATCACGCAGCAGTACAAGGACCAGCAGGCGGCGCTGAACCAGCAGCTCGACACGGTCGCGCAGCAGAACCTGCAGTTCGACGAAATGGAGCAGCGCGTCAGCTCGCTGCGCCAGCAGTACAACCTGTTGGGCGAAGACCAGCTCAGAGCCCTGGCTGAAGCGCAGCGCACGCTCGAGGAGAATCAGCGCCGCGCGGCCGAGGAGCTCAAGCGCAAGCGCGAGGAGCTGGCGCGAGAGCAGCAGCAGGCCGCACAGGCGGCCCAGGAAGCGCAGCAGTCGCGCGCCGTCACGCAAGGCGCGACCGGAGGGGCAAGCGGGCGTGGTGCAACGGCTGGCGAGTCTGCCGAGGTCGCCGGGCTACGTGCCGCGGTCGGGCAGCTGGTCGAGGTGCAGCGACAGGCGAGCGCTAGGCCGCCCGTGGTCAATCTCACGGTCCACGGCGTGATCGCGGACGACAAGCGCAAGTTCGCGCAGGGCATCGCGCGCGAACTCGAAACCGAGCTCAGGAAGCTCGCGTCATTGCGGAGCTGATCCAATCTCGCGGCATGACGCCGCACCCAAGGGAGTCACCATGAACACCATGATCGAAAAGTTCGCCGATGCATACCTCGCACTCGAGGTCGCGGCCGGTTCCGTTCGCAGCACGCAGGAAGCCGCCACCGATGCGCAGCGCAGAATCGATGCCGGGGAGGAGGGCGTCGAACTGATCGCCCAACCCTTCGCGTTGCGCGACGGCATCTTCCCGGTATGGGATCGGATCAGGGCCAGCGTGCGCGACTTGGCACAGGCCGAGCGGATCCAGTTCGATGCGGCGATCGAGGCCAGGCGCGCGGCCTGATCGCATCGGGTGAGACACGGCGCGCCGAGGTCTATGACTTCGGCCGCCAGCCGGGGCTTCCAATTGTTGCGCGAATGACCTTTCGGTTTATCCGCCGGTAGGGAAGCATCGCCTCATCAACCAGGCCATTGTTAGGCATCGCATAGCCGCCGAGTTCCCAAATCCGCGGGATTTGACCGTCTTCAATGATGGGCCCGATTGCGACGCGCATCGGCCGGCCTGTGGAGAACGGATCTGCACGCGTGTAGATCAGGTGCTTCCCCCCTGGCTCGGCCGGAAAGCAAACATCATTGTCGCCAGAGTCCAGTTCACCAGAGAGTACTAGCGCGTACTCGTTTGGTCGGATGGCGTGGTGAAGTAGGAGTCTTTGGCTGCTTCCAGCTATTGCCTCACGTACAGCTTGCTCATCGTCCCGACTGAACCATAGGAATATCCAGGTGGCTCTTCCGTTGGTCGCTGCCGGTACCCAAACAGTACCGTCCGGCACTGAATCTGGAGATAGGCTCGTAGAGAGGTAGTCCGTGGGAAAGCAGATGGCGAGTCCATTGCTCCCTCGCTTCTCTCCCGCAGGTGGAGAAGGTGAGCGGTGCCAGGTCGCGTCGAATCGCTCGCAATTGGGACGAAACTTCTTAGCCCAGTACTCGTTCGTGAATGCCTTGTGGCAGCGACCGCTCGCGTGAAAGGTGAGCTTGTTGACACTGGCATGCGCACGGCACCCCACGAACACATCGCCATTCTTGTTTGCCCATAGGCGCCAGACGGAGGACCGTGGACCGTCTCGCGATCCAACGGCAAAGTTGAGGGTTACGTCGCGTCCAGTCATGGGACAATTGTGGGACAACTGGCACGAGAATTCCCAACAATCGCCAACTCTCGACGGTAGGTAACCCGCTGATTTCCATAGCGGTCAACACCAGCCGACACCGCTAGAGCCGGACTTAAAATCCCTCGGCTTAGGCCATGCCGGTTCGAGCCCGGCTCCGGGCACCACCACTGCCACCCCCCCGCACTGTCCAGGTCGCTCGTCGACGACGCTGGCCGACAGGCCAGGTGCCCCGCGCAATTCCAGGTGACGTCCTGCATGGGACACCAGAGGCGCGGCTGACCCACAGTGGGTCCATGCCCACGCGGGAGAACCTCGATACACGATCACGCTGGTTCGAACGTCGAGCCGCAAGCCGGGCATGGTGGCTGGGCATCGCGCTGGGCTGTTGCGCCGTCCCGGCGCTCGCGTCCGATCTCAGGCGCGACATCGCCGCGGAACTGCGCAGCCAGGGCCTGCAAGGTGCGGTGTGGTCGATCGTCGACGGCGATGCGCCGGCGACCGTGGACGCCGTCGGCGTTCGCGATGCGCGCGACGGCTCGCTGCTCGAGCCGCACCATCGCGTGCACGTCGGTTCGATCGCGAAGACCCTGCTCGCGACGGGCATCCTGCAGTTCGTCGGATCGGGTCGGCTCGCGCTGGATGCGCCGGTCTCCGAAGTGCTGCCGGATGTCCGATTCGACAATCCCTGGGCGCCCGACCACCCCGTGCGCGTGCGGCATCTGCTCGATCACACGGCCGGGCTGGACGACGCGCGCTTCTCGCAGGTGTTCAGTCTCGAGGCGACGCCGGACATGCCTTTGGCGCAGGCCTTCGGCGATCGGCCCGTCGAGGTGCGCAGCGTGCCCGGTGCGCGCAACGCGTACTCGAACACCAGCTATGCGCTGCTCGGCATGATCCTCGAATCCCTGGCGCAGGAGCGCTACGAGACCTACCTGGCGCGGGAACTGCTGCAGCCCTTGGGCATGCACGACAGCACGTTCTCGTTCACGACGCAGGACGGCCCAGGGGCCGATCGGCGGCTTGCCATGGGGCACTTCGAGCGCGGTGTCACGCAGGCCGCCGTGCCGATGGCGCTGCGCCCGGCCGGGCAGTTCACGACCACGGCAGGAGACATGGCGACGTTCGCGCGATTCCTCATGGGGGATGGACAGGTCGCTGGTCGCCGCGTGCTCGACCCGCTGCTGCTCCAGACCATGGGAATCCCCTACGGCACCGAGGCCGCGATCGCGGGCCTGCGCGTCGGCTACGCGCTGGGTCTGTCCACGCGCGACCGCCATGGCGTGGTGGGCAAGTGCCATGGCGGCAGCACGATCGGATTCCAGGCCATGCTGTGCGTGTTTCCCGAGCACCAGCGCGCCTGGTTCCACGCGCTCAACGCCGACAGCGAAGGGGCCGATTACGGTCGATTCGAGCGCCTGCTGGTCGAGGCGATGGGACTTGCGCGCACCGAGCCGGCGGCCGAGGGCCCGAGTGCGGTCGCGCCGGACCACTGGGCCGGCTACTACGTGCCTGCGCCGAACCGGTTCGCGGCGTTCGAATGGCTCGATACCACGCTGAACGGCGCGCGGGCGCGCAGCGTGGAATCGCGCCTGGGATTCAGGCGATTCCAGATGCCCGAGGTGGTGCTGGTGCCGGTCGGCGGATCGCTCTATCGCGCGCCGGATCGCGTGATTGCCTCGCACGTCGCGCTCGTGGCGTCGGATGGGAAACGCGTGATCAGCACCGGCACGCAGACGTTCCGGGAGGTGTCCCTGGGCTGGCTGGCGGTGCGCTGGATCAGCCTGGGCGCGGGACTGCTCGGCCTCGCGACGCTGCTGCTCCTGGGGACCACGCGACTCGTGCGGGGCAGGGGACGTGCCGATTCCGTCGTGATGGTGCCGTACTGCGGCATCCTCGCGCTCCTGCTCCCGGTGCCGTTCTTCCTGGCGCAATCCTTCCTGGCGCTGGGGGATCCGACCCTCGCCGGCCTGCTGCTGGCGCTGGTCACTTGCGCACTGCCGGTCACGATGGTGGCGGGGTTGGCGCTCGCCTATCGACGGCGGCGCGAGCGCAAGGGCAAGGCGCTGGAGCTGGCGGCGATGGTCGCGGTGCTGCAGCTCACCATCGTGCTGGCCGCGCACGGATTGGTACCGCTGCGCTTGTACGCCTAGGGAAGCGTGACCGGTCATGCAGGAGCGCGCTTGAGCGCGCGATCTTTTAGCCGTCGGGAGTTGATTGGAAAGGAGTGCGCGCTGAAGCGCGCTCCTACGAAATCAGGTCCGATGCTGGACGTCGCGAGTCGTCAGGGCTTGGTCCCGGCCGGCGCAGCCGGCTTCGCCTCCGTCGCAGCCGGTGTGGCGCCCGATTCCTTCGCGGCACGCGCCTGCAACTCGCTCAGCACCAGGAAATTCGACATGTGGTAGCCGTGGCAATCGATGCAGGTGGAGGCGACCTTGTCCTTCGTGCGTTCACCCGCGTGGCACTCGCGGCAGTTCCCGATACCGGGGATGAGCAGGTCGGCCGAGGACTTCGAGGGTGTCGCGTCGTGGCAGTCCCCGCAGCCCATAGTCACGTGGCTGTCGTGGGTGAACTCCCCGCGCGGATACCACACGCCGGCGACGCGCACCGGTGCCACGATGAACGGCTTGCCGGCTTCACGGCCGCGCGTGACGGTGTGGCACACGGTGCAGGCGCGGCTCTCGAACAGCGAATCGGCCACCTTGCGCGACTTCTGCCGGGCCCAGGCCAGTGCCTCCTGCTGCTGCTGCGGCGTCATCGCCTCGCCGGGGCGGCGACGCTGCTGCACGATGAACGGCGCGCTCGCGTCCTGGTAGCCGCCGACCAGTCCCTGCTCGGCGTAGAACTCGTCGAGCATGTAGATGATCTCGCTCACCTTCGCGTGCGGCACCTGGCGCGTGGGTTCGAGCGGGTCGAAATCCAGGCGATGGCAGTCGTGGCACATCGTCTCGAAATCCACGGGCTTCATCTTCGCGCCGCCGGGTTCGGGCACGTGGCAGCTCTTGCATTCGAGCACGACGAGGCCGTTCGGCGCCTTCAACCCGTCCTTGTTCATGTGCTTGTCGTGCGGGTACTTCAGGCCAGACTTCTCGCTGATGCCGGCCGTATCCAGGCGCGTGCGGATGGGCTTGTAGTTGCCCTGGTCGTCCCAGTTCGGCAGGTCGACCTGGAACTCGGGATGGCCGGTGCCGAAATCGGCCACGTCCACGAGCGAACTCGCGCCCTTGGTGGTGCCCTGCAGGCCGGCATGGCATTCGCTGCAGAGTTTCTGGTCGCGGCGCACGAGGCCCTTCGGTCCGGTGTGGTCCTCGTGGCAATGCGCGCAGCGTGCATCGCCCAACTCGGGCAGGTTGAACTTGACCGGGTCGGCATGCGCGCTCAGGCGGGAATGACACTTGCCGCAGGCCTCGTCGCGTACCGGCACGAACGGCTTCTCGTGGCACACCGTGCAGTCCTGCCCGAAGAAGTGATGGGCGGCGGCGAGATCGCCAGGCGACCACGACCCCTGGCTGGGCAACGGGGACTTGCGCAGGGTCTGGCTGAATCCGGGGGAGAAATGCGTGAGCAGCGGGAACGCGAAGAACAGCACCGCCAGCACGGTGAACGCGATCCACGCGGGGCGGCGCTTGCTGAGCCAGGTCTGCCCGAGCTGCGTGGGCAGCGCCTTGGCGGCCTTGAGGGCCTTCTCTTCGGTCTTGTCGAGCGTGGTCACCTCCACGCCGCCGTCGTGGTCGCCACTCGCCTCGAGCAGCTGGATGCGCGTCGCGCCGATCTCGAGGATGGCGCCCGAGCGCACCGTGGTCGCGTGCGTGATCTCGTTGTTGACGCGGATGCCCGCGAGGATCAGCGATTCGACCTTGTACGACCCGGTGCCCACGGCGGTGACGCGCGCATGCTGGAGCGCCGCACGCAGGTCGGGCAGGAACACGGCCTGGTCGGAGCCGCGGCCGATGGTCAGGACATCGCCGAAATGGATGTCCTCCTCGTAGCTGATCGAGCCCTTGCCCTTCTTGACGACTCGACGGATCAGCCAGCGCATCGGGGACTCCAGGATCGTGTGTGCGGACGCGCGGTGGATCGCGTCCCGGTTGTTGCGCGAAGCGCGCGCGAGCGTGCGCTTCGGGGTAAGCACTTCGCGCGCTGGCGCGCGCTCCTACGAATGCGGCGGGGCGTGCCGCGGCGCGCTCCGCTTGTTGCGTCTATCGCGCGCTGGCGCGCGCTCCTACAAGATGGTGCCTGCCTGCCGTCGTAGGAGCGCGCGCCAGCGCGCGATCCGGCCTTGCCGCGCATCCACATCGGGACGCACGCTTCACCAATAAAAGAACACCGAAATGATGTGCGCCGTCAGCGCCGCCAGCAGCGCGAACGTCAGCGGCACGTGGAAGTACAGCCAGATCTCCTTTAACGACTGGAACTGCACGTCGCGCGCCACGCGCGTGGCGAGCGACTTCTTTCGCGACAGCAGGTCGATCAGCTTGCGCAGCGCCTCGGCCTGGCGATCGGTCGCGGTGCCGGCCAGGAAGTCGACGACGGCGAACATGGTGGGCATGTCGCCGCCGGGCGCCTTCGCCGGCCCCGCCGTCGCGGCATTCGTGTTCTCGCGCGCCGCGAGGGCCGCGCGCACCATGGTGAGTGCGGGATCCGAGGCGTCGCGCGCGTTCAGCAGGTGCCACGGGCCGCCGCCCAGGCGCGTCTTCTCGATCGAGCGCAGGATCATCGCGTGGATCTTCGGGTCGATGCCGTCGGCCAGCGCGAGCATGTTCTGGTCGAGCTCCGCGATCTCCTCGAGCATGGCGCCGCGCGTGCTGCTGTCGCGGTTGCGCGTCATCAGCGTGGGGTAGCGCAGGTAGGTGTAGACGCCGAAGAAGCCCGAGGCGATCACCCCGAACATGAGCACGATGGCGAGCGTGTGCAGGTTCCAGCCAAACTGGAAGCCGCAATGCAGCAGCGCGATCACGATCAGGCTCGTGCCCAGGTACACGTGCGCCGACAGCCAGCCGCGCAGGCTGCCCACGTTGCTCGAGTAGCGGCGCTTGCGGATGCCGAACCACGTGAGCCAGTAGATCAGCAGGCCGCCGATGGTGCCCAGCGTGTAGCCGAGCCAGGTGCCGCCGTTCGGCTCGCCCACCGGCCGGTGCAGCACGTAGGCGGTGATCGAAGCCAGCGTCAGGACGATGCTGAACCACAGGTAGCGGAAGCGCAGGTGCGAGAGGAAGGACTGTTGCATCGCTCAGCGCCTCGACTGCGCGTAGGCCGGGAACTCCTCCGGCGAGATGCGGATCGCCGCCCCGGTGGGGCAGGCGCGCACGCACGCCGCACCGCCGGGCAGGTCCTTGCACATGTCGCACTTCACGGCCTTCTTGCCGACCGCCGGTGCTCCCTCCTTGGCTTTCTTCTTCTTGTCGTACGGCGCCTCGCCCGGGCCGCTGCCCCGGCCGAACAGCAGCCACTGCAGCAGGCCAGGCTTCTTCGGCGCCTTGCCCGCGAGCTTGATCACGCCGTAGGGGCAGTTGCGCTCGCAGTTGCCGCAGCCGATGCAGTTGTCGGCGATGAACACCTCGCCGTTCGGGGCGCGGTGGATCGCGTCGGGCGGGCAGTCCTTCATGCAGTGCGGATGCTCGCAGTGCCGGCACGAGGTCGGCACGTGCACGTCGTCGAACGTGGGGCCGGCCTCGCGCCGGAGGCGCGAGATGCCGCCGTGGGTCTCGGCGCAGGCCTTCTCGCAGTTGTCGCAGCGCACGCACAACGACTCGTCGATCAGCAGGATGTCGGTCGCCTCGCCGGCGCCCTGGCTGATCAGGAACGAGATGACGTCGCCGCCCGAGGGCATGGCCTGCATCGCGAGGTTCGCGGCCGTGCGCTCGCGGTACTCGTTCTGCAGGGTCATGCGCAGCACGGGATTGCGCTGCACCAGCTTCTTGAACGCATCGCCGTCGAGGCGGATGGTCTCGGTGGAGATCGCGGCGGAAACGGTGGCCGAGCGCTTCGAGTCGCCCAGCAGGGCCATCTCGCCCACGTAGCTGCCGGCTGGCACGTAGCTCAGCACCACTTCCTTGCCGCCGATGTTGCGCGCGATGGTGAGCGAACCCACGCGCACCATGTGCAGGCAGTCGCCGACCTCGCCCTCGTGGAACAGCACGTCGCCGGCCTTGTAGCGCTGGATCTTCGCGCTGTTGACCAGCTCCTTGAGCTGCTCGTAGGTGGACTCGGGCGCGAAGCGGCTCTGGATGGCGCGCAGGATGAAGATCGAGTCGATCTCCTTCTTCACCGCCTCGACCGAATTGATCAGCCGGTTCATCGAGCGGCGCGGGGTCTCGATCAGCACGCAGTTCGCGCCCGCGACCACGGTGGCCGAACGGCGCCGGCCCGAGATCAGGCTCATCTCTCCGAAGAACTCGCCGCGCTTGAGTGTGAGCTTGCGGTTGTCGCTGACGACGACCTGCACCTCGCCCTCGACGATGGAATAGAAGCTGTTCGTGTAGTCGTTGCGCTCGAACACCGGCTCGCCGGCCTTCGGCGTGCGCACGTCGGAATCGAGCATGAACTCGCGCAACTGCAGCGGGGTGATGTGGGACAGGAGCTTGACGTTGCCCTGCACCTTCTCGAGCGCCGCGCCCACGCTGGTGAAGCCGGGCATGGTCTTGAACTTGTCGCGCAGCAGCGGCTCGTCCGCGGGCTCCACCTTCTCGCCCTGGATGTACTCGACGACCTCGTAGCCCTGGTTCATCGCTTGCTTGATCAGCGGATAGCCGCCGAGCGCGCCCACGATGTACATGCCCTTCACGTTGGATTCGTACTGGGCGCTGATCGCCGGTACCGAGGCGGGGTCCTTGTTCGGGAACTGGATGCCCCAGGACTCGACCACCTGGCGCGGCGCGGTGGCACCGAGGCGGCCGATGATGCGGTCGCACAGGATCTGGGCCTTGCCCTTGGGCGTGGACAGGATCAGGCGCAGCCGCTTGCGCGCGTTCGCGGGCAGCGCGTCGACCTTTTCCGGACCGGCGCCGTAGTAGCACTCGATGGTGCCTTCCTCGATCGCCTTGAGGATGGCCTGCTCGTTCCCCTTTTTCGCGCGCGCGAACTCGTCGCGGCGGTTCACGATGATCACGTTGTTCTGCTTGGCCAGGGCGACCGCGTTCTCGATCGCGGCATCGCCGGCACCGATCACCACGATGGTCTCGCCCGAGTACTCGTCGGGATCGTCGAGCTGGTACTGGACGTAGTCGAGGTCCTCGCCGGGCACGCCGAGCTTGCGGATGTTGCCCTGCAGGCCGATGCCGAGCACGACGAACTCCGCCTCGACCACGGCACCGTTGGCGCAGGTGAGGGTGAAGATGCCGGCCTCGCTGCGCTGGATCTTGGAGACCTCGTGGCTGAACTTCACGTTGACCTTGAGGCGCTCCGTGCCCTGGTTCCAGGCATCCAGGATCGCCTCGCGGGTGCCGGCCTGGAAGGGCAGGGGAGAGCGCAGCGGCAGGATGCCGGGCTCGTCCATCACGTGCTTGCCCTTCTGGTAGCGGTAGATGGTGTAGCTCAGGTAGGGCGTGGCCTCGAGCAGCACGTGCGAGATGCCGCGTTCGGCGGCGCGCGCGGCGGCGCTCTTGCCGCCCGGGCCGGAACCCACGATCGCGATCCTGTAGCGCTCGGCCATCTGCTTCCTCCTGCAACCGCCCGCCCCGTAGGCGTCCCGCATCCTGCGTCGCGCATCGATGTTGGACGGACCGCGGGATCATAGCCGAGGCTGGGCGCGGGTCGAAGGGAGGCGCCGGGCGGGGGAGCGGATTGCCTGCCGTCCGTGCCGCCGCCGGGAGCGGCGAACGGATGCCCCGGACGAAATCGGGGACGGTGGAGGGTCCCGGTGCTGTTAAAATCCCCCGGTCGAGGGAGGGGCGGCATGAGTTCACCGTACGAACGTCTGGCGGAAGGGTTGCCCGAGCGGCACCCGCCGGGCCGCAATTCCTTCCAGACCGAACCCAAGGCGCTCAAGGCCTGGCTCGACGCGCTGCCGATGGCGAACCCGAGCGCGGCGGCCCGGCTGCTGTTCAACGCGCTCAAGGAACTGAACACGCTCAAGGTCGATGCGATGGCGCGCCTGCACGCGGTGGAATCGCTGCGTGCACCGGTGCAGCAGATCGCCGATGCGGTCGACCGCCAGATCCTCGGGTCCACGTTCCCGCTGCCCCCGCAGAAGCAGCAGCTGGGCACCATCGCGCAGGATTTCCAGCGCGAGCTCGCCATCGGGTACCGGATGAGCGCCTACGAACTGTGCGCGCCCGATGGCCGCGTGCCGTTCCTGCGCGGCAAGGCCGTGACCACCGCGCTCGCGCGTGCGATCGCCCATGCCGGCGCGCTCTTGTGCAAGTGCTACCTCGTCTACGCGACCGTGCCTGAGGGCGTCTGGCATTCCCTGCACAGCCTGTTCCGCTTCGCCCAGCTGGTGAAGCTGGACGACAAGGCCGTGGAGGATCCACTGCTGCAGGGCGCCGCACTCAGCCCGCGCGGCCTGTACCAGCATGCGCTGCTGCTCGCGATCTGTAACCCGTACCGGCTGACCCAGAAGGAGTGCTACGACGCCTACGCGGCGACGCGCACCTGGGCCCCGGAGACGCTGCTGAGGCTCGGTGGCGGCGCCACGTCCCATTCGATCCCGCTCGACGAGGACCGCGGCCCCGGCTACCTGCCGGAGGAACGGCAGGCGCGCGGCGATGCGCTGCTCAGCTTCGAGACCGGCCCGCTCGACCGGTACCTGAACCGGCAGATCGCGGGCGTGCGCGGCCTGGGCGGGCACCTGACGTTCCGCCTCGATTCGGGCCCGCCGGTGAACCTCACCGTCGAGTTCGTCCAGCGCCTGATGGCGACCTGGCAGCCCGGTCCCGAGCGCGCGCATACGCGCCTGCCGGCCGGCCACGAACTGGACAGCCTGGTCGGGCTGCATGCGCTGCACTACTTCCTGGCCGGCCAGCTGGATTTCGAGACGTTCATGCGGCGTGCGCGCGGACCGGGCATCGCCCTGGTCGACCGCGACCGCGCGGCCGCGACCTGGGCGTCGCAGACGCTCGAGATGGCGCCCGACCGCCTGCGCGCGCGCGTGCTGGACCAGGGCCTGGGCGGCTATCGGCTGATGTGGGACAAGAGCCTCGCCGTGCGCGCCCGCGTGGGCGAGATCATCGGCGTGGCCTTGCCGAACGAGGAGCCGGCCGACGAGCAGGACTGGATGGTCGGCGTGATCCGCTGGATGCGGAACAGCCCCGATGGCGCCGTCGATGCCGGCGTGGAACTGCTCGCGCGCGAGGCGCGTGCCGCCGCCTTGCGCACGCTGGATAGCGAGGGCCGGCCCAAGCCGCCGATCCGCGCGGTCGAACTGGTCGCGGTCATCAACGGGCACGTGCGCGGCACCACCGTGCTCGCCCCGTCCGTGGTCGAGCGCGATGCCGCGCAGTACGAGGTCACGTACGCCGCGGGCCCGCGCGGCCTGGACGCCGAACCCGACGTCACCACGCACGAGCGCCTGGAGGTGGTGGAGCAACCGGGACCGTACGTGGTGCTGGCGCCGCCGACCGCGATCGTGGTGGTGGACCAGCCGCGCGAGATGTTCGAGGTGCTGGAGTCGACCACGCCCGGCGCCTCGGAACTGCGCGTGCGATGAGCGATCCGGTTTTCACTGCGCGGCGCCCCAGCCGCGCGGTCCGCATCGGGCCGGTCGTGGTGGGTGGCGGCGCCCCGGTCGTGGTGCAGTCCATGACCAACACCGATACCGCCGACATCACCGCCACCGTGCGCCAGGTGGCCGAGCTCGCGCGCGCGGGGTCCGAACTCGTGCGCATCACGGTGAACACGCCCGAGGCGGCGGCCGCGGTGCCCCGCATCCGCGAACGCCTCGACCTCACCGGCGTGCACGTCCCGCTGATCGGCGACTTCCACTACAACGGCCACCAGCTGCTCGCGCGCGAGCCCGCCTGCGGCGAGGCGCTGGCGAAGTACCGGATCAATCCGGGCAACGTGGGATTCGGCGCCAAGCGCGACATCCAGTTCTCCGCGATCGTGGAACGCGCGATCGAGCTGGGCAAGGCCGTGCGCATCGGCGTGAACTGGGGTTCGCTGGACCAGTCCCTGCTGGCGCGCCTGATGGACGAGAACCACGCGCGACCCGAGCCCTGGGAGGCCGCGCGCGTGGCGCGCGAGGCGCTGATCCGCTCGGCGCTGGATTCGGCCGGGCGCGCCGTCGAACTGGGATTGCCGCGCGAGCGCATCGTGCTGTCGTGCAAGGTCAGCGGCGTGCAGGAACTGATCAGCACCTATCGCGAACTCGCCCGACGCGGCGACTACGCCTTGCACCTGGGCCTGACCGAGGCCGGCATGGGATCCAAGGGCATCGTGGCCTCCAGTGCCGCGCTCGCCGTGCTGCTCGGCGAGGGCATCGGCGACACGATCCGCATCTCGCTCACGCCCGAACCGGGCGAATCGCGCACGCGCGAGGTGATCGTCGCGCAGGAACTGCTGCAGACCATGGGCCTGCGCGCATTCACGCCCATGGTGACGGCGTGCCCGGGCTGCGGGCGCACCACCAGCACCTTTTTCCAGGAACTGGCCAAGCGCGTGCAGGACCACGTGCGCGATCGCATGCCGGCGTGGCGCGACAAGTACGACGGCGTGGAGAACCTCACGCTCGCGGTGATGGGTTGCGTGGTGAACGGGCCGGGGGAATCCAAGCACGCGAACATCGGAATATCGCTCCCCGGCACGGGAGAAGCGCCGGTGGCTCCCGTGTTCATCGACGGGCAGAAGGCCGTCACCTTGCGCGGCGAGCACATCGCGGAGGAGTTCGTGGGGTTGGTCGAGCGCTACGTGGTCGACCACTACGCGCACAAGGGCGCGGATTCCTTGTAGGACCGCGCAAGGGGTGCGTCAGAGACGCACCGATCACCGCGGTGGCGGCTCCGAGGCGATCTCGGTCGAGGTGACGGTGCGCCGCGAGAGCTGCATCTCGCGCCGCGCGATGTAGACGTTCGCCAGGAAGATCACGCCCGAGCCGAGCGCGGTGTAGCGATCCAGCGCTTCGTCGAACAGGAACCAGCCGAGCACCGCCACGAACGGCAGCTGGATGAAACTCACCGAGGTCATCGCCGAGACGTCCGCCAACCGCAGCGCACGGGTCCAGAGCATGTGGCCCAGCGTGCCCACGCCGCCGGCCAGGACCAGCCACAGCCAGGTCAGCGCGTCGGGCCACTGCCAGACGCCCAGCGCGGGCAGCAGGGACAGCGGTGTCCAGATCAGCAGCGTGTACAGCACGATGGTGTCGGGTGAATCGGTGCGCGAGAGGAACTTGATGCTGATCGACACGCTGGCGCTGAGCGCCGCCGCGGCGACCGCCACCACCGCCGCGAGGCTGAAGGTCTCGGCACCGGGCCGCACCACGATCAGCACGCCGATGAAACCCACGATCACGGCAGACCACCGCCGTATGCGCACCATCTCGCCGAGGAAGAACACCGCGCCGATGGTCACGAACAGCGGCGTGGAGTAGGAGAGCGCCACCGCCTGCGCCAGCGGCAGGTGCGCGATCGCCCAGAAGCTGCCGAGCATCGACAGCAGCCCGATCACGCAGCGCAGGAAGTACAGCGGCAGCCGGTTCGTGCGCAGCAACTGCATGCCGGCGCGCATCAGCAGCGGCAGCGCGAACAGCAGTCCGAACAGGTTCCGGAAGAACGCGACCTCGAACGTGTGCAGCGTCCTGGACGCGTAGCGGATGAAGATGTTGAGCAGCCCGAACAGCAGGCTGGCGATGGTCATCAGCACCAGGGCCCGCACGAACGCGCCGCGCTCGCCGGTGGCGGAATGGGGCGGGGCGGGCGCGGGTGGGCTGGCGGACAAGCGCGCATTATCGCCAAAGACCAGTCACGCGTGCGGTTGGGGTGGTCGCGGACCGCGTGCGGGAGCACGAATCGTGGTGACGCGGTCCGGGGCGATACCGCGTCTCCGACCTCGAGTGGTTGCTTGCCCGACGCGCGCATGCTTGAATCGGAAGCATGATCTCCTGGACCGACGCCGACATCCTGACCAGCGCCCGCATGGCCGCCGGCATGACGTCGCGCGCGCGCCGACCGGGTCGCCAGCCGGCCGGTTAGCCCGTCGTTCCGTTCCATCGCGGATACGCAGGCCCGGCCTTCGAGTCGGGCCTTTTCATTCCTGTCGTCGGGAAACACCATGCCGATACGCCATTTCCTCAATACCAACGACCTCACCCGCATCGAGATCGACGCGCTGCTGGCCGAGGCCGCGCGCTACAAGCGCGAGCCGCTCGGGCGCGAGCTGGCCGGACGCACGATCGCGCTGGTGTTCTTCAACAGCTCCATGCGCACGCGCAGCTCGTTCGAGATCGGCGCCTGGCAGCTCGGCGGCATGGCCGTGGTGCTCGCGCCCGGCCGCGACGCCTGGGGCATCGAGTTCCAGCCCGGCGTGGTGATGGACGGCGAGCCCGAGGAGCACGTCGCGGAGGTCGCGCGCGTGCTTTCGCGGTACTGCGACCTGATCGGCGTGCGCGCGTTCCCGAAGTTCCAGGACTGGACCCGGGATCGCGAGGATGCCGTGCTCGCGGGGTTCGCCCGCCACGCCACGGTGCCCGTGATCAACCTCGAGACGATCACCCATCCCTGCCAGGAGCTCGCGCACGCGCTCGCCCTGCGCGAGCACCTGGGCGCGCTGGAGAAGCGCAAGTACGTGCTGACCTGGACCTACCACCCCAAGCCCTTGAACACCGCCGTCGCGAACTCCGCGCTGCTGATCTCCACGCGCCTGGGGATGGACGTGACGCTGCTCTGTCCGACACCCGAGTACGCGCTCGATCCGCGCTACATGCAGCTGGCGCGGGAGAACGCGAAGGAGAGCGGCGGTTCGCTCACCGTCAGCCACGACATCGACTCGGCCTACGACGGCGCGGAAGTGGTCTACGCGAAGAGCTGGGGCGCGATCCCGTACTTCGGCCGCTGGGCCGATGAGTTGCCCATCCGCGAGCGCCACAGGCACTTCATGGTGGACGAGGCGAAGATGGCGCGCACGAACAACGCGCTGTTCAGCCACTGCCTGCCGCTGCGGCGCAACGTGAAGGCCACCGACGGCGTGATGGATGCGCCGTACTGCATCGCCATCGACGAGGCCGAGAACCGGCTGCACGTGCAGAAGGCGGTGATGGCGCAGCTGATGCGTTGGCGCGGCTAGGTCCCCGGCAACCGACCATCCGGATTCCGAACCACGAGGACTTGCGAATGAGCGACAGGAAGATCGTGCTGGCCTTCTCCGGCGGCCTGGACACCAGCTTCTGCGTGCCCTGGCTGCGCGAGCGCGGCTACGCCGTGTACACGCTGTTCTGCGACACCGGTGGCGTGTCGGACGAGGAACGCGACTACATCCGCGAGCGGGCGCTCGCGCTCGGCGCGGTCGAGCACCGCACCGTCGACGCCTCGCAGTCGATCTGGGACGAGTTCGTGCGTCCGCTGATCCGCGCGGGGCAGTGGTACCAGGGCCAGTATCCGCTGCTGGTCTCGGACCGGTACCTGATCGTGCAGAAATCCCTGGAATGGTGCGACGCGCTGGGCACGCGCGCATTCGCGCACGGCTGCACCGGCATGGGCAACGACCAGGTGCGCTTCGACCTGACGGCGAAGGCGCTCGGCGACTACGAAATCGTGGCGCCCATCCGCGAGATCCAGAAGGAGCACACCGAGGTGCGCGCCTACGAGCAGCGCTACCTCGAGGCGCGCTGCTTTGACGTGCGCGCGAAACAGAAGAGCTACACGATCAACGAGAACATCCTGGGGCTCACCCTGTCCGGCGGCGAGATCGACCGCTGGGAAGCGCCGGGCGAGGGCGCACGCGGCTGGTGCGCGCCGCGGGCGGAATGGCCGGCGACGCCGCTGCGCACGACGATCCGGTTCGAACGCGGCGAGGCGGTCGCGCTGGACGGCGTGCGCCTGACGGGACCCGCGATCCTGGCGCGCTTGAACGCCGACTACGCGCGATACGGCGTCGGCCGCGGTCTCTACACCGGCGACACCACGATCGGGCTGAAGGGCCGCATCGTGTACGAGGCGCCGGGCCTGTCCGCGCTGCACGTCGCCCACCGCGCCCTGGAGGAGACGGTCCTGTCCAAGCACCAGAACCGCTTCAAGGCCGTGGTGGCGCAGAAGTGGGTGGAACTGGTGTACGAGGGCTTCTTCCACGAACCGCTCAAGGCCGATCTCGACGCCTTCCTCGAGTCCAGCCAGCGCTGCGTGAACGGCGAGGTGGTGCTGGAAACGCGCGGTGGCACGGTGGATGCGATCGCCATCACCTCGCCGCATATCCTGCGCACCGCGAAGGCGACGTACGCCCAGGCCGCGGACTGGGGCGTGGCCGAGGCCGAGGGATTCATCCGCCTGTACGGGATGAGTTCCACGCTGTGGGCGGAGGTGAATCGTGGCGCGAAGTAGTCCCGTGAACGGCGGTCGCCCCTCGTCGACCGGCAGGAAGGTCCGACCGTGATCGAGCGAATCCTGCCGCACCTGGCCGCCCTGGTCGCCTTCGACACGCGCAATCCGCCGCGCGCGATCGGGACCGGCGGCATCTTCGACTACCTGCGCGCGTCGCTGCCCGGCTTCCAGCACACCGTCACCGACTACGGCGCGGGTGCGGTCACGCTGTTGTCCGTGCGCGGCCACCCGCGTCGCGTGTTCAATTTCCACCTCGACACCGTGCCCGCGGCCGACGGCTGGAACGACGATCCGCACACGCTCGTGGTCTCGAACGACCGCGCCCAGGGCCTGGGCGCCTGCGACATCAAGGGCGCGGCGGCGGCGATGCTGGACGCGGCCACGCACACGAGCGGCGACCTCGCTCTGCTGTTCTCCAGCGACGAGGAAGCGAACGATCCGCGCTGCCTCTCGGGCTTCCTCAAGACCGCGCATGGCTACGAGCAGGCGATCGTGGCCGAGCCCACGCGCTGCCAGGCCGTGCTCGTGCATCGCGGCATCGTCTCCTTGCGGGCCCGCTTCCGGGGCATCGCGGGACACGCCTCGGCGGCACGCGCCGATGCGGACAGCGCCGTGCACCGCGCCGTGCGCTGGTCGGCCGCCGTGCTGCAGCACGCCACGGCACTCGGGCGCGCGAGCTTCGGCGAGC
>Ga0315912_10001629_pt1 | contig 26617 bp, 18 predicted proteins | sample VfabasoilMG_FD_204469 | JGI IMG/M metagenome (GOLD analysis project Ga0315912, IMG submission 204469) | Garden soil microbial communities collected in Santa Monica, California, United States - V. faba soil | ecosystem: Environmental > Terrestrial > Soil > Garden | place: USA: California... | reverse complement strand
CCGGCAGCAAAGCTGCCTGCGCACACCCCAAACGCTCGCCTTCAGGCTCGTTTCCTCTTCATGGGGCCTTTCGAAAAGGCCCTCGCTCCGGCAGCAAAGCTGCCTGCGCACACCCCAAACGCTCGCCTTCGGGCTCGGACGAACCGACGACGGGCGTCCAGACCGGCTTACAGTTCTTTGTAGTTGGTGACGATCCGATCGATGAGTCCGAACGCGAGCGCTTCCTTGGGCGACATCCATTTGTCGCGATCGAGCGCGTCTCGTATGACAGTGGACGACTGGCCGGTCGCGTCGACGTACAGATCGACGATCCGATCGCGCGTCTTGACGATCTCTTCTGCGTAGATCGCGATGTCCGTCGCAGGCCCCTGAATGCCCCCCATCGACGGTTGGTGGATCATGAAACGGGCGTTGGGGGTCGCAAAACGACGCCCTTTCGGAGCGCAGAGCGCGAGCACGGATCCCATGGACGCAGCCATTCCGGTGACCAGTGTCGTGATCGGTGAGCTCATCATCTTCACTTGGTCCCAGATCGCGTAGCCGGCGTCGACCGACCCACCCGGCGAGTTGATGATGAACGTGATCCCTACTCCAGGCGCCTTGAGCTCCATGTACCAGAGCTTCCGAATGATGTCCTCGGCCGAGACGGCCCCTACCCCGCCCGAGAAAAACAGCCTCCGGGCTTGCAGGAGCGTGAACTCGATCTCGTCGTCCAGTCGGTTAAATCGGATGTCCGTCATGCGCTCGGGAAGTATGGCATCAAATCCAGATCCCAGCTGAATGGCGAAGCACCGCCGAACCGGATCGGTCCTCGCCTCGCAAGAGGTGTCCGGGCCCGCGAGCGCGTTGTCAATTCGTCACGCGCGCAAGGGGTCGGGCGGTCACAACGTCCCACCCGCTTGGCTGCGATGCGACGCAATCCACTCCTCCGTCGTTCCGCAGGCCTACCTCTCAGTGGCATCATGGTTGCACAGTCGGGCCCGAGCGGTCCCATGATGCGCGTCCTCCATCGAACCTCCCGCTTTCGTGCTCAACCTTTCGCGCTCGTGGTTCTGGCCGGGTGGACCTGTGCTACGCGGGCCGAAGCTGGTCCGACAGAACCAATGGGCCAAACCACTGGCGAGTTCATCGTCACGTACTACGGGACGAATGAGTACGGTCAACGCAGCGATGGTCCGATGACGACCAACGAGCTCAAGTGGTACGCGAACCGGGCGCGCTGCGATTGCACACAGAACATCGCCGTGGAGGTCCGGCTCAACGCGGCCAGCACAGATTCCTCCTACTACGAGGTGTACGCGGGGCGGTCGTGCGACGAAGCGCAAACCGGACCCTACGACCCTACGAAACCGAGGTGCGTTCGGCTCGGCTCGCCCTTCGCGAGTACACTCCGAGCGCCCGAAGGGTTCCGCACCACGTTCTCGCCGCTCTGGCTCGGCACGGGCGTAGCCCCTGACAGTCAGCAGGAGGTCGAGTTCGCCACCCCCTACAGAACGTGTGACACGACCATCGGTCAGTCCGACACGGGAATCTGGGTGTGTCGGCGTGGTAGCGGAACGACGTGCGAGACCGACTTCGTCGTCACAGCCTCGCAAAACATCAACTCGGGCGACATGCCACAGAGTTTCGCGGCCGACTTCGGCGCGCCTCCGACCGAGGTCATCAGCGACGTCCACGTCGTCAGCGGAGATGGGGCGGTCGAAGTGCGATGGAGTCAATCCACGATGGGGGACATCAACGGATTTCGCGTTTTGTGTGCCGACGCTCAAGGCCAACCGCTTTCCGACATCGGATACACGCTCCCCCAGATCGATCGCATCTATCGTAACGACATCTACTACACCGAAGGGAATCTCTGCCCCGACGGTCCATTCCCGCGACCGATGGAGGGCGAGGACCCTCCTCCGACGGTGGTCGGGGAGGTTTCGACGGGCTCCGACGGCGGTACCGGGGACAGCGGCTCGGCATCCGAAGGCACGACGTCGACCGGAACCGACACGGGCACCGGAACTGGTGACGCCACGGATTCGAGTGGTACGGATACCGGGAATTCGATCGCGGACGCCCCAATTCTGTCGCTCGACTGGGACTACGTCTGTACCGAGCACATCACGTCGAGGGGTACATCGGCGCGTATCACCGGTTTGGAGAACGGACGCGAATACCAACTGTTGCTCGTTGCCTACGACCCGTCCGGCAATCCGGTGGCCATCGGAGACGTCATGACTGGAACCCCCGTCGAAACCAATGACGTATGGGAACAATGCTGGTCGGACGGCGATGTCTGTGGTGACGGCGGATTTTGTTCGATCCATGAAGATGAGCCACAACGGGGCTGGGCCGTGTTCGCCATGCTCGGGCTTCTCGGCGTGAGCGCTCGACGGCGGCAACGACGTGCCCACGAGGTTGCAGCATGAGCGTCGCCGTTTTGCCGAGCCTCCTCCCCTTCGTCGTGGCCGTCCCTTCTCAGGCAGCGATCGAACGCCAATCCCAAGCCAAGCTGGACGAGACGCCGAAAACGATTCCGATCTGGGCGAAGGCACCGGGTTCGAAGCAACGATTTGCGCTCGAGTTCAAGCTCGGCCCCTACGTCCCCGATGTCGACCGCAACTACGCCGGACCAGGCTTCGGTCCCTATGCGACGGTGTTCGGACAAACGAACAGCTTGGGCGTGACAGTTGACGAGCCCAAGCCCACCGTGATGCCGGTGTTGACCTTCGAATGGCAGTTCTACCACTTCGGGGGGCCACTCGGACTCGGGCTACAAGTCGGGTACGCCCGCGATCGCGCTGCAGCACCGCTTGCAGACCCCGTCCCGGGGGAGAGTGCACGAAGCGCAGCCGACGAAGTCACGTTCGGCGTGGTGCCGCTCACGTTGTTGCTCTCGTATCGGTTCGAGCTCGTGGCCGATCACTACCGCGTTCCGCTGGTTCCATATTTCAAGATCGGACCCACCTACGCGTTTTGGTGGTCCCGCGACGGAAGCGGAAACATCTCGCACAACGGAGATGGCGACACGGGCAGTGGTGGCGTTTGGGGATTGCAGCTCAACGCGGGCGGGATGCTCCGCTTGGACTTTATCGAACGGCGTGAGTCCAACCATCTCAAGGAGTCGACCGGCATCGACCACACCTATGTCTTCGGCGAATATCAGCTCAGCCGGATCGACAACTTTGGCGTGGGTCGTTCGATCAGCGTCGGCGACAGCACCTACTTCGTGGGCCTGGCGGTCGAGTTTTGACTCAAGGCGTGGGACAGCTCGAGTAAGCCCCTCGCACAACTACACGCTCGCGAGCACCTCGACGAAATGACGCGCCGCGGCTGCCCACGTCGGGATCGAGCTTGCGGCACGAACACAACCCGCGGCGAGGCGCTGGCGCTCGCCCGGGTCGACGACGAGGCGTGCAAGGTCATTCGCCAATGCCGAGACATCGAACAGCGGCACCAGCAAGCCCGTCTCGTCAGGACGAACGACGTGCGCTAGACCGCCGACTTCGTAACCGACCACCGGTACGCCGAGTGCGATCGCCTCGAGCGCAACCAACGAAAACGTTTCGGTGTAGCTTGGAACGAGCAGTAGATCACTCCTTCGTAGTTCTTCGCGGACACGTTCCGGCGAACACTGACCCAAGAACCGCACCGCGTCACCGAAGCCCCAAGCGTCGACTCGACCCCGCAGTTCGGACACGCACTCGGGCGCGGTCGTGAGCGACCCCATGATCGTCCATCGAAACTGATGTGCTCCTAGGCCGGCCAACGCTTCGAGCCCATCCATGAACCCCTTGAGCGGAGTCACGCTTCCGATCGACAGGACTTGGACCGGTGCCCCCGGATCGCGGGTCGGACCCGCGACCTGCTCACGATCGACTCCGGGCGGGCAAACGCACGCACGGATCGAAGCTCCACAAGCGGCCACGAGCTCGGGTACGTAGGGGCCGAGCGCGACGAGGACGTCGAGTTCCTCGAGCAGTTGCAGCTCCTCCCCGGTCGGTGTGAGGGGCAGTGCGCTCACCAACCCCTCGCGATCTCCGGCACGTTCGATGAACGACGGAAACGCATGTAGGAGCACGCCGCAACGAAGACCGGGACGCTGCGCGAGCCCACGGAACGCTGCCATCCGATGACGCGTGAGGAACAGCGAGTCGAGCAGCACGAGGCCTGGCTCGGCGAGGTGGAGGTTGGCCAACTCGCGCTCGATCGCTTCGAGCTTGACCGCGTGCAGTTCGACCTCGGGAGCGGCCTGGGCGATCCGGTGGTTGTACACATAACCGCCGCTGATGAGACCGTTCGCATCCGGTTCGATGAGATGGATCCGCATGGCTAATCGCCTCGCAACGCCCTCCCCGCACGCGGACCGTCTTCGTCGTCGAGTTTGCCGACGAGTGCCAAATCGATCTGCCGCCGCTGCAACGACACGCCCGTCACCTCGACCACGACCCGATCGCCGATGAGAAAGGTCATGCCGCTCTTGCGACCGACCATGCGAGCCGACATGGGATCGATCTCGAACGAATCGCGGGTGTGCCGTTCGATGAGACTTCGGCGGACCATGCCATCGACGGGAGGTTGATCGAGCGTCACGAAGATCCCCCCCATGGTGAGCCCGGTGAGCGTGCCCTCGAACCGATCGCCGACTCGATCGCGCATGTAAGCCGCGCAGAGCAACGCCTTCGCGTCGCGCTCGGCTTGCACGACCGCCCGCTCGCGATCGCTGCTGCGTGCCGCCTTTTCGGAGCTCGTACGCATGGCCGGCATCTTGGGCACAGGCTCGGGTCCACACGGTCCGCCGCGACGCGCGAGAAAGGCCTTCATCACTCGATGGTTGATGAGGTCGGGATAGCGGCGAATCGGGCTCGTGAAATGGGCATAGGCTGGGCTCGCGAGCGCAAAGTGCCCAATGTTGTGGGTGGAATACTCCGCCTGCGCCATGGTTCGCAGCAGCAGACCGTGCAGCGAGCTGCGGCGTGGATGATCGGCGATCCGACGGAGGAACGCTTGAAAACCACGCGCGGTTTGCATGCGATGGGGATCGGCATCGACCGCCATGAGCTCGGCAGCGCCGCAAAACCGTTCGATACGATCGTCATCGGGTTTGTCGTGGACCCGATAGACGATCGGCAATCGGTGTTTGACCCCGAGTCGGCCGATCGCTTCGTTCGCAGCAACCATCATTTCTTCGACGAGGTTGTAGGCCCGAGCCACGCTGGGGTCCTGCCGCGACAGCGCAACATCGCGGACACGCTCGGGATCGTCTTGGTCGAGGAGAACCTTGATCTCCGGCAGATCGAGCTCGATCGCCCCGCGGCGCAGCCGGGCCTCGTGCAAGCGATCCGACGCATGACGCAGCACCGCCACCCGCTCCGCGATGTCATCGGTGAGACGGCTGACACCGTCGAATACGGTGGCGACCTGTTCATAACTGAGCCGGGCGCGACTGCGGATCACCGCGGCACGCACCTCGGGCTCGCCGACCCGGCCGTTGGCCTCGAGGTCGAAGGAAACGACCATGGCGCACCGCTCCTTCTTGGGCACGAGCGAACAGATCCCGGCGCTCAACGGAAACGGCAGCATCGGCACCACTCGCGCAGGCAGATAGGTCGAGAAGCAACGGATCCCGGCTTCGTCGTCGAACACGTCGGTTTCGCGAACGTAGTGCGAGACGTCCGCAACCGCGACATGGACCCGAAGCGTGGACGTCTGCAACTCGCCGAGGAGCTCGACGCACACGGCATCGTCGAAATCGCGAGCATCGACGGGGTCGATCGTCATGAAGTCGAGATGGGTCAAGTCGTCGCGCTGTTCTCGATCGGTTTTCACCACCCGCGAGGGCACGGACTCGGCCGCGGCCTCGACCGCGGGCGGCATGATCGGGTCGATCCCGTGTTCGACCAGGATCCTCATCTCTTCGGTTGCGAGTGATCCTGGGGGCCCGAGCGCGCGCTCCACTCGAACCGTGAAATCGGAGGTCCAATGGTCGGGGTAGTCGACGATCGCGGCCACGACGACCAAACCGGGTTCGACCGGGGTGCGCCCCACCACATCCGCTCGGCCGAGCACTCGCGGATCGTCGGGCTGGACGGAGTCGCGTGTGCCTTCACGACGGAGCACGCCCGTGATCCGGGTTCGATGACGACGAATCACCGATCGGACGGTGCCCTCGGCACCCCGTTGCGCGGGCCACCACTCCACCACGACTTCATCACCGTCCATGGCTCCGTTGCGCTCGCCTGGCGGAATGAAGATCGATGGCTGACCATCCTCTCGCTCGGCGAACCCGAAGCCCCCGGGATTGAGCAGCAATCGTGCGTTCACCACCCGGGGCCCGCTGTCCGCAGCCACGGGTTGGACGACGGGTTCGAACTCGGTGCGATCGCTCCGCTCGAACGAACGACGTGCGCGAAGCGGCACGCCTTCCTTCGAGATCGGTCTCCGGTAGCGGGGATTCGTCTTCGGCTTGGAGACCCGTTTTCGTCGCGCCACTCGCGTCCTACGCTATCCGCCGTGCACGGTCGTCGTCAAAGCGGGTGAACGAAGGCCGCGAAGGTGCCCATCGTCGCAGCCGACGATCAAGGTCCCGGCCGAGGTCAACGCAGCCGTCGTGTCGATATCGTCCGGAAACTGCAGATTCCACTGCACCTTGCCATCCCCGTGCACGGCGTAGAGCACCCCATCCTGACTCCCGACGAAGGCGGTCCCGTCGGCGTCGACGATCGCGGTCGCAGCGATCTTTCCCGCCGTCGGAAGCACCCATCGCACGTTCCCCGACGGTTCGAGGTGATAGAGGTTTCCGTCGAACGAAGTCACATACAGGTCGCCATCCTGACCCACGGCGACCGTGCTGCGAATGTCCGCCTGAGCCACGAAGCTCCACTTGAGGCTGCCGTCCTGACGCAACGCGTGGACACGCCCATCGTCCGCACCGACGTAGATCGTCCCGTCGGGGCCGAGCGACGGCGAACCATCGACGTCGGCGCCCACGCGGTAGCGCCACAGCAGCGAACCGTCTTGTGCAGAAACAGCGGTAACGAAGCCGTCCTGTCCCCCGAACACGACCAACCCCGAGAACGTCCCCTGCTGCAGAGCCCCATCGATCCCGGAGGGTGGTGAAGCCCCAACAGCCCCGGAGGGGCGTGCAGACTGAATGAGCAGCGGGGTCGAAAACACATGTGCGGCCCGAACATCGCCTTCGGGGTAGTGCCAGCGAATCGTTCCGTCTCGCCCGATCCGGTAGACGCCGTCGGCTCCCACGTAGAGATCTCCCTCGGACCCCATTGCGGGGCCTCCGTCGACATCGCAGCGCGCCCCCTCGGGTCCGAGGCCGCGGGCGGGTTGGCACCCTCCCAATCGTTTCGACCACCGAATCGCGCCCGAAGCGGCATCGATTGCGTACAACGTATCGTTATCGGCGCCTACGAACAGGCTCCCCGCGCCGTCATGCAGTGCGCGCGCCCAAACCATGCCGCCGAGTTCGATGTCGAAATGAAACGTTCCCGCGCCTGGACCCTCGGCGATCACGGCGACGAAGCGGCCCGCATGCGTCCCGACATAGGCCATCACCTTCCCGGAAACGTCGGCCGCCATCGTGGCCGGCGCGAAAATGACCGACCCGAGATCGACATCCCAAGCAATTTCGGGGCGCACGACCGGTCCTTGCGGACGACCGAAGACACCTTCGGGGCGCATGATCACCGGCGATGTGACCTCAGAACTCGCTCGAGCGGTTTCTACGTCGCTGTTCGCATCCTGCGAAGGGACGTCGATGCACGAACCCCCTTCGCAGATCCGCGTGCCCTTGCATTCCGTGTCCTTGGTGCATCCGCGATCGTCGATGGAGCCGCCGGTACAACCAAGTGCTCCTAGAATGCCCACAGCTAGGCTGGCGCTCCATCCGCCAAACCAACGCGTGAACCGTCCGAGATTCTGCTGTCCGAGAGGACAGCAGCTTCGCGTCGCTGCTCTTCGCTTTGACATCGAAAAACGTGAATGGTAGGGGTAGCTCAGTCGTTCCGTCCCGGAACGTCGCAATCCAAAGTATTTTCAACGGTTTGGGGAGCTGTTCTCACACTCCTGTAACCGTCCGTCCACGCAACGAAGGCTATATCCCCATGGGTGCACCGCCAGCCGCGCGCCTCCGCGACCCCGAGGAGCCCGTCGAAGAGATTTACTATCGCAAAGGCGACATCGACTTTTGCTTTCTTCTCAATCGGCGGCATCACAACCTCCGGGTGTTTGATTACAGAGTAGGCAACTACCAGCAAAAACGCGACTTCTTCGACCGAATCGCGCGTACCGAAGGGTTGCGAAAAGTGTTCACGGTCGTCGAGAAGCAGGATTCGAAAAGCTGGCGCAGCGTGGGCTTCTCCCGCGAAGGGGCGATCCCAGGATACTTTCGGACCGCCGATGCCTACATCATGAGCCGGGTCTACACCGAGGATGGCGATCCCATTCAAGGTGGCGCTCCGAAGCTGCATGGCCCGACCATTGCCAACAAAGAAGCCGACGCCAATCGACCCAAAGGGATCAACGTCGAGATCATCCAGGACAAAGACCGCCTGAAGGCGATCATCGAAGAAACCGCGCTCAAGACCAGCTACGCGCCGTTTCGTCGGGGCATGTTCCACCCGGACATCGCATTGCACGCGAAGGTCGGCCGGCGCGACTTCTGGGTGGGAGCCGAAACCGATAGCTCGTTTGGACACGCCAAGGTCGACTTGCTCATGATCCCGAACTCGAGTTCGGAGCTCGCGACCCTCGAGTTCTGCGCGCAAGCCCTGCTCGATGAGCTCGTGAAGATGGACACGGCGAGTGTCTTCGGGATCTGCCCGGTGGATGTCCCGTCCACCAACCAGGTCCTCTCGAACCTCGGCTTCAAAGTGACGGCACGGTTGACGGACCATGTCACCCGCGAAGAAGAGTTCGTCGGCGTTCAGCTTTGGCATCGCCGCCTGGCAAACCAATCGGCCCCCCGCCTCCCGTCCTTCATCTAACTACCGCGAAACCATCTAACCGCCCGCGGACTGGGGCTTACCCGTGCGATCGAGCCTTCGCACGGGTTCCTCGAGCTGCGAAACCCAACGCGCATGGACGTCGGGGCGACGTTACGATCGCTTCACAACGGACCCAAGGCACGGTAGATCCGCGGCACGGGTCCACGCATCCGCGCGGACAAACACTGAGGAGATATTTCGATGCTGAAGTCCAACCATACCCTGCTCATCGCCCTCGTCGCCGCTTCGCTGTTCGGATGCGAGCAGAAGAAAACCGACACCGCGACCCCAGCCGACGCCGAGAAGCCGGCCGCAGCCCCAGCCGAAGCAGCACCCGCTCCAGAGGCGGAAGCCGAAGAGCCCGCTGCCGAGCCGGAAGCGGAGGCCCCCACGGCCGAAGAACCCGCGGAATAGTTCGCGGTCTCGCGGCGCTTTTGGTTTACTGAACGCCGAACGGTTCGCCGCGCGTCTGAAACACAAGGAGCTCGCGGCTCGTTCGCGCTCTTCTTCGTAGAAGGTCGTCGATGGCGCTTTTGGAACGCGCGGCGAACCTTTCGACGCCTTTGGGAACGGCCGATCCGTCGGCCGTTCCTTTTTTTTGCATTGCTCGAACGCGAGACATTGTCGCTCGCCCTGGCCCAGCGGAGTCCGCAGGTTTGTCGGCCGCGAGGCTCGACGCCCGCGTGGACTTGACACCCAAGACGACGTGATTAGGGTCGCGCCGTCGAACGAAACCCGCCCGATTCGCTTCACCCCCCGCCGTTTTGGTTTGGGGGCTGAATGGGCGGCCCGGAGAAATCACGTGCCTGACACGCCCGCCCCCGAGCAACACGAGTTCAAAGCTGAGGTCGCCGCCGTCCTGCGTTTGGTGACGAACTCGCTCTACACCAACCGAGAGATCTTCTTGCGGGAGCTCGTGAGCAACAGCTCCGATGCCCTCGACAAGGCGCGATTCCAAGCATTGGTCGACCAAGCGATCGATGGGCAAGACCTCGCACCCGAGATCGCGATCACCGTCGACAAACCGCGGGGCATGCTCGTCATCGAAGACACGGGGATCGGGATGAGCCGCGAAGAAGCGGCTCGCAACCTCGGGACCATCGCGCATTCTGGAACGTTGAGCTTTCTCGAAGAGGCCAAAGCGCGCCAGGCGGAAGGCACCAAGCCGGACCTCGGTCTCATTGGTCAGTTCGGGGTCGGTTTTTACAGTGCGTTCATGGTCGCCGACCAGGTCGATGTCTATACCCGGTCCGCGGTCCCCGGCAGCGAGGCGGTGCACTGGTCGAGCCGCGGCGACGGCCGGTTCACGCTCGCGACCGCCGACCGTGCGGTTCGTGGCACCCGGATCGAGCTCAAACTCAAAGAGGACGCGCAGGAGTTCCTCGATCGCTTTCGGCTGCAGCACATCGTCAAACGCTACAGCAACTTCGTGATGTACCCGATCCGTCTGCGCGAGATCGACAAGGACGGAAACGAAGAGACCGAAGCCAAACAGCTCAACGAAGTGTCAGCGTTCTGGACCCGCAATGCGGCCGAGCTCGAAGACAAAGACTACGAAGAGTTTTACAAGCACGTGATGGGCGGCTTCGTGATGCCTGGCGACGCCCCGCTCGGGCGTCTGCACCTCTCCATGGACGCCCCGATCCAGTTTCGCGCGGTGCTTTTCGTTCCAGGACGGCGACCCGCCGATCTCTTCGCAGAAGACAGCAAGCACCTGCAATTGTTCGCTCGACGGGTTCTCGTCATGGAGAACTGCGACAAGCTGCTGCCCACCTATCTGCGATTCATGCGAGGGGTGGTGGATTCAGAGGATCTCCCGCTCAACGTCTCGCGCGAGATGTTGCAAGAGCACAAGTCGCTCGCAGCGATTCGGCGGCAGCTGACCCGGAAGGTCATCAAACTTTTCGAAGACACGGCGACGGAAGATCGCGCCAAATTCGAGTCGATTTGGGAAACCTTTGGCATCTTCCTCAAAGAAGGCCTTCACACCGATAATTCGCACCGTGAGCAATTGACGTCGCTGCTACGGTTCCAAAGCGCTGGGCACGAAGCGAAGTGGATCTCGCTCAAGGAGTACGTCGCGACGATGCCGGAAGGCCAATCCGCGATCTACTACATCACAGGCGAATCCGCGACGGCGCTCGCCGCCAGCCCCCACCTCGAGGCCTGTCGCGCGAGAGGTTATTCCGTCTTGCTGATGACCGACCCCGTCGACGAGTGGGTCGTCCAAGACTTGAACGAGTTCGAAGGCAAGCCCCTCCGCAGCGTCACTCAGGGCGACTTGGGTTTCGACGATCCGAGCGACGGAGACAAAACGTCCGAACAGGACGACGACGACTCGGACGAGGAAGCCAAACAGCCCCCCTCCCCGATCGATCCTCTCCTCGCGCGCGCGAAGTCGGTGCTGGGTGACCGTGTCAAAGAGGTGCGGGCGTCCAAGCGCTTGACCGAAAGCGCGTCCTGCCTCGTCGACGCCGAAGGCGGTCTCGGCCGCAACATGGAACGGATCCTCAAGATGACCGGTCGTGACCTCCCTTCACGCGCCCGCATCTTGGAACTGAATCCGAAACACCCCTTCGTGGTGGTTGCCAATGGTCTGGCGGCCGAATCCCCGGACACCCCCGACCTCGCAGAGTGGGTCGAGCTCTTGCACGACCAAGCCCACCTGTCCGAGGGCCAAGTGCCGGATCCGGCGGGGTTGGTGAAGCGAATCCAACGATTGCTCGATCGCGTGGCCACGAAGGGCTAAAACGTATCCGTGGGTACATCCACCGGCGTTTTGCTCGTCAACCTGGGAACTCCCGACGAGCCTCGGACGGCCGCCGTCCGTCGCTACCTTCGGGAGTTTTTGGCGGATCCACGGGTGTTGGACATCAACCCGGTGGGTCGGTGGCTCTTGCTCCACCTCGTCATCCTTCCGACGCGGCCGGCTCGTTCGGCAGCCGCGTATCAAAAGGTCTGGCGGGAAGACGGTTCGCCGTTGCTCGTTCATAGCCGCGCGCTGGCCCAGGCCGTGGGCGAGCGGCTTTCCCCACGAGGCCTCGCGGTCGAACTCGCGATGCGCTACGGCAAACCCACGATCTCGTCCGCGCTGGATCGGCTCAAGACCTCAGGCTGCGAACGCCTGATCATCTTTCCCCTCTATCCCCAATACGCATCGAGTAGCACCGGCTCGACGCTGGAGGCGATCTATCGGCACGTCGCGCGGGAGTGGAACACCCCGTTCATCTCGGTCGTACCGCCGTTCTACCGCCATACGGCATTCCTCGATGCCTTTGCCGCGGTCGGGCGCCCGGTCCTCGACGAGCTCGAGCCCGACCACGTCCTGTTCAGCTTTCACGGGCTCCCCGAACGACAGATCCGCAAGAGCGATCTCAGCGGAGAACATTGCCTACGCGATGGTTGCTGCGATCGGATCGTCGAGCACAATCGCAGCTGCTACCGCGCGCAGTGCTTTGCTACGGCCAAGGGATTGCGCGATCGCCTCGACGTTTCCGAAGCGTCTTCGACGATCTGTTTCCAATCGCGGTTGGGGCGAACACCGTGGATCCAACCATTCACCGATCAGGTGATCGTCGCCCTGGCACAGCGTGGTGTGAAGCGATTGGCGGTCTTTTGCCCGGCCTTCGTCGCCGATTGTCTCGAGACTCTCGAAGAGATCGGTATTGCGGCCGCCGCATCGTTTCGTGCGGCCGGCGGAGATACTCTCAAATTGGTCCCATCGCTCAATAGCACCTCGACCTGGGTCGACGCGGTCGAAACCATGATCCACGAGACCCTCCGCGATAGCGATTAGGCTCACGGCGTGTCGCATGGGTCCCATGGGACTGTGCGATAGTCTCCGCCACGATGAAGACCAGAGTTTTCGGCAACACGGGGCGTTCGGTGTCGGAGGTGGGGCTTGGGTGTTGGCAACTCGGGCTCGAATGGGGCGATGTGTCGGACGCCGATGCCCGCCAAGTGCTCGATGAAGCCCTCGACACGGGGATTTCGTTCCTCGACACCGCCGACGTGTACGGGAACGGCCGGAGCGAGCAGTTCCTCGGGGAGCTCCGCGAACGTCGATCCGAGCGTCCGTTCATCGCAACGAAACTGGGCCGACGACTGGGCTACCCGGATGGATATAGCTATGCGAACTTTCGGGAATCGATCGAGCGATCGTTGCAATACCTTCGCGTAGAAACCCTCGATCTCGTCCAATTGCATTGCATTCCCAAAGCATGGCTCGAACGTGCCGAGACCTGGGGTTGGCTCGGGCGTTTGCGTGAAGAGGGCCTCATCCAATACTACGGAGCGAGCGTCGAGACGATCGAGGAAGGGCTCGTCTGTTTGCAAGACGACGGGCTCACTTCATTGCAAGTGATCTTCAACATCTTGCGGCAGCGCCCCGCCGACGTTTTGTTCGAACGAGCGCGTGCACGCAACGTCGGAATCATCGTTCGCCTACCGCTCGCGAGCGGGCTTCTCGGGGGCCACATCCGTCGCGATACCCAATTCGCCGACTCGGATCACCGCAAGTTCAACGCGGACGGGCAGATGTTCAGCGTCGGCGAAACGTTTTCAGGTCTAGGGCAGGCGCGTGGCGTCGAGATGTCCGAGGCCGTGGCCGCGCTCAAACCCGCCGGTTGGACCTTGCCCGACATGGCCCTCCGCTGGATCCTCGATCATGAAGCGGTGAGCGTGATCATTCCAGGAGCACGCAATGCCGAGCAGGTTCGTCGGAATGCAGCGGCGAGCGAGCTTCCGCGTCTCTCGGGCCAACTGCACGAGGATCTACGCTCGCTCTACGAGAGCAAGATCGAATCATTCGTTCGCGGCTCGATTTGATTGGTTCGTAGGCTCAACCCAGCGTCGACGCATGGTTTGACCGAGACGACCGTCGCCGAGAGCATCGCCTATGAGCGCAGCCGGGCGTTCCATCGCGGCCCCATCGGTCGTGCTGCCCATCGCGGTCGCCGAGGAGAGCGGCGTCGATCCGGCGCCGCTCTGGCGAGCATCGACGAGACGTTCGCATCGCGCCGGCCATCTCGGCCCGCAGCGTTTTTGGTGGGCGACATCAATCCGCTGGCGGACGCGGGCCATTGCGGCTGTCGTGGTCCGGAGGATGCTTCGGGCATGTCGAAGCGATTCTCGAGTGGACGACGCGGCAGCTGCTCGGGGTGCGCGTGAAGCTTGGGCGACGCGGGCGAACCCCGACGACGGTGCGTCGCCCGCTGCACGCCTCCGCGGATCGTGACTATCGCGGAAGACTATGAGAATCCCCCAACATGGATCGTTGCCTTCGATTCGCCGCGGAGCATCAGAGCCTGGATCCGGAGCTCGCGCTCCAGTTCCTCGTCAAGTTCTCGGGGATCGCCAAGAAAACACCGCGCGCTCGCATCGTTCGCGCGATCGCGGAGGAGCTGGTCGATATGGCCGAACGCGCCCTCCTCGAGATCCAAACCCTGGACGTGGGGAGTCCTCGGTCCGCGGCAGCCAAGGCGCGCGTCGAACTCGACCGAGCGGTTCGCGAGGGAGCCTCGTGGGCTGCGTCGGACGAACCTGTTTCCCCCCAGATCGCGTTCCCACGCGCCGAACTCGAGCACCTGCTCGAGGAGGTCGAAGGAACGGTGGCGGGGAGAGACTTGGCGGAGGTGCTGCGCCGCTGCATAGAGCGACATCGATCCCTGGAACGACGTCTGCGCTGGCTGCTCGACGGTACGAGTTTCGAGCAGCTCTCACGGCTCGACCCGCTGCGTGACTCCGACCAGATCTTCCACGCGTTGTCATCGACGTTTCGCGTGGAAAGCCGCGTCGTAGAGCTACTCGCGATCAATCGCATCGCCCAGTCGACCTCGTTGTCGGTGCTCGTTCGCAGCACGCAAGAAGCGGAGACGAATGGCGTGCATCGCTTCTACGACACGTGGGGACTGGTTGCGAATTTTTTCGAATGGGGCGAAGACAGCAAACGCGGTCGCGCAGCGGCGGAGCGAATGCGCCAGATCCACGGTCGCTACTACATCCCGAACTCGGGCATGAAGTACGTGCTGCTCGAAACCGCATTCACCTGGCTCGACGGTATCGATCGCATCGGACATCGGCCGCTGCTCGACGTCGAGCGGCGCGGCTATTTCCATGCCTACGTCAAACTCGGCCTCGCCACGAACATCGCCGAGATCGACCACGACTACGACGCGATGTACCGTTGGTATCGCGAGTTCAACCTCGCCAACGCTCGCCACCATCCGCTCAAGACCGACACGTTTGAACGGTTCGTGAAAAACTCGATGACGGGCTTCGACGTGCCCGGTATGGACCCCCTCCTCCTCACCGCCGCGCGCGTTGGCATGGATGACGCCTATCGATCGTCCCTCGCCTACGCCTCTCCCACTGCAGCGGAAACCGCCGCGGTTCGGTCGGTGTTCTTCACGTTGGGTCGAACGCTCGACCTGCTGCCACGCACGCCGTTCATTCGGAGTCTGCAGAACAACCCCGCGCGATCGGACTACACACGTCCGAACGAGCTCGGCGTCGGCGAACGATCGAAGCACTTGCCCACGGTGAGACCCGACCTTCCGAACGGCGGGTTTCCGAACGGTCAGAGACCCATCACGAACGCGGCCGACATCGTCCCGACCGACCTGCCGGTGTTCTCCGCCGAAGAGATCCGCGAGCACGCTTCGGTCGAGAGCCTGTGGGTCGTCATCGCCGGGGAGGTCTACGACCTGACCGTGTTCGCGCAGAAGCACCCCGGCGGACTCGCAGCGCTGCTGGCCGTCGCGGGTGGAGACGCGACGCATGCGTTCGAACGCGCCGGCCACTCGGCGGCAACCCAAGTCTTCAAGCTCAACTACCGTATCGGACGCGTCTCCGTGCCTTGAAGACCAGGGTCTGTCCGGTTGCCGAGCACAGCCGTTTCACGCTGGTTGGAAGATTAGTCCAAGAACTGACCCGTTTCCTCGGGCTCGAGCGCAAGCATTTGCGGGGTCGCCTCCTCCGCGCCGCTCAGAGATTCGGCCTCCGGAGCACCACTCTGCGCACGGTGGTCACGCGCGATCAATGTATAGACGACAGGGACGATAAAAAGAGTGAAGAGGGTCCCGATCGCCATACCACCGACCAGGACGACTCCGATCGAATTCCGTGCCACGGCACCTGCACCGGTGACGAGCGTGAGCGGAAAGTGCCCCGCAACCGTGGCCACGGACGTCATCAGGATCGGGCGCAGCCGAGTACTGGCAGCTTCGCGAACGGCGTCGACCTTGGACATCCCACGCGTCTGTGCAACGTTGGCGAACTCGACGATGAGGATCCCATTTTTGGCGATGAGGCCGACGAGCGTGACGAGGCCCACCTGAGAGTAGATGTTGAGCGTCGTGGTCCAGCCCTCGGTGAGTGGATATTCCATGCCCGGCGGCCCGGTGAACTTGAGGAACGTGAAGACGAGCGCGCCGAACATGGCCATCGGCACCGATCCCAAGAGGATCACGATGGGGTCGCGGAACGAATTGAACTGGGCCGCCAACACCAAAAAGATGAGGAGGATCGCGAGCCCCATCGCCGGGAGGAACTTGCCGGCCTCTTGGCGCAGTTGCCGGGACTCACCCGTGTAGTCCACGCGATAACCGGGCGGGAGGATCTCGGCCGCCTTGGCCTCGAGTACACGGAGCCCACCATCGAGGGATTGCGGCGCGAGGCCGGACATCTTCACCGAGTTGAGCTGCTGAAAGCGATTGAGGGTACGTGGTTCGACGTCGTCGCGGAGCGTGGCGATGGTCGCGAGTGGAATGAGTCCACCATCGGGGCCTGTAATGTGAATGTCGTCGAGCTGCTCCGCGTTGAGTCGCGCCGAACGTTCGACTTGCGCGATGACCTTGTAGCTCCGTCCGTCGATGCTGAACCGATTGATGAAGTTACCACCGAGCATCACGCCCAAATCCGCGCCGACTTGCTGCAGGGTCAAGCCCATCGCCGCCACCTTGTCGCGATCGATGACGATCTCGGTCTTGCGCTGGTCGATCCGCACATCGATGAGCGGCGGAAAGGCAAACATGCCGCTCTTCATCGCCTCCTGCTGAAGCAGGTCGACATAGCGCAGGATCTCCTCGTGGTTCGCGGTCGACGCGACCACGAACTCGACCGGCAAGAGCCCGGGGTTGGGCAGCGCCGGTGGCAGGAAAATCGGCGCTCGTAGGCCCGTGATACCCATCGCCTTCTGACCCACCTCGGCTTGGATCGGGAAGATGCTCCGCTCCCGCTCGTGCCAGGGTTTGACCAGCAAGCCCCCAAACCCCCCTGTCGGAAAGACGATCTGAAAGCTGTGATCGAACTCGGGGACGTCACGAAAAATCTTCTCGACGGCCTCTGTGTAGGTCGTCACCTGTTCCAAGCTCCCGTTCGGCGGCACATCGAAGGATGTGAACATGCCGCCCTGGTCCTCGATCGGAGCGAGTTCCGGCGGCGAGAACATGTACATGGGCACGACGAGGAGCGATAGGACAATCCAGACGACGACCACGGGCCCGCGTCGATGCAGCGAGCGATCGAGGATCCGCAGGTATCGCCTCCGCACGGCATCGAACCCTCGGTCGATCGCTCGCGGCAACCATCCCTGACCGTGATGGGCGCTCAAGAGCCGCGAGGACATCATCGGCGACAAGGTCAACGCGACGACGCCCGACATGAACACGGCACCGGCCAAGGTGAACGCGAACTCGCGAAAGAGGGCTCCGCTCAATCCCCCTTGAAAGCCGATCGGTGCGTACACGGCAGCGAGCGTGATGGTCATCGCGATCACCGGACCGACCAGCTCCCGCGCCCCCAAGATCGCCGCTTGCATGGGCGTCCGGCCTTCGCGGATGTTTCGTTCCACGTTCTCCACCACCACGATCGCATCGTCGACCACGAGGCCCACCGAGAGCACGATCGCCAACAGCGTCAGCAGGTTGAGGCTGAAACCGAGCGTCTGCATCAGGAACACGGCGCCGATGAGCGACATCGGGATCGCCACGACGGGGACGATCACCGTCCGCCACGACCCCATGAACAAGAAGATGACCACCACGACGATGAGCACCGTCTCGAACAAGGTCTCCGACACCTCGTCGATCGCATTTTGAATGTAGTGGGTCGAGTCGAACGCAACCTCGGCCTGCATCCCCACCGGCAGTTCGGCCCGGATCAGCGCCATTTCGTCTCGCACATCCGCGATCACGTCGAGGGAGTTGGCGTTGGGGAGCACCCATACGCCCATGAACACCGCGCCTTCACCGGAAAACCGAATGCTCGAGTCGTACTGGTCCGCCCCGAGCACGACTTCGGCCACGTCCTCGAGGCGAATGAGCGAGTCCCCCTCGCGACGGATCACGAGCCTACGGAAGTCTTCGACCGAACTCAGCGACGTGGCCGCCGTGAGATTCACCTGGACGACGCCTCCCTTGGTTTGCCCCACCGCCGAAAGGTAGTTGTTGGCCGCGAGGGCTTGCCGAACCTGCATCGGCGAAACGCCGAGCGCCGCCATTTTCCCGGGTTGCAGCCATGCCCGAATGGCGAAGGTGCGCCCGCCGAGGATGTCGGCCCGTTGCACCCCTTCGATGGCCGAGAGCCGGGGCTGAATCACCCGCAACAGATAGTCGGTGACCTGATTGTCTTCGAGAATCGTCGATCCGAAGCTCAGGTACATCGCAGCGATCGCCGCATCGGACGGCTCGATGCGAATCGCGGGGACTTCGGCCTCGGGGGGAAGATCGGCCCGCACCTGATCCACGCGAGCGCTGATGTCGGCCAAGGCCGCGCTCGCCGGCGCGTTGAGCTTGAGCCGGACATTGATGGTCGAGAGGCCTTGAACACTTTGCGACTCGATGTACTCGATCCCGTCGGCCGCCGCGATCGCTCGCTCGAGCGGTGTCGTGATGAAGCCCCGGACCAGGTCCGCATCCGCTCCCACATACGGGGTCATCACCGTGACCGTCGCGCTCTCGATCTTCGGGTATTGGCGAACGTTGAGCGATCGCAGTGCCTGCAGGCCCGCCACGACCAACACCAAGTTCACGACGATGGCCAACACGGGCCGACGAATGAAAATGTCGGTGATGTTCATGGCACCGCCTATCGATTGGGCAAGTTGGGGGTTTGCGAGGCCTCGGGTAAAACGCTGTTGTCCACCACGATCGGCCCACCATTGCGGAGCTTGAACGCCCCGGCGACCACGACCTCCGCTCCGGCTTCGACGCCCGCCAGGATCGACACGAAGTCGCCCTGCTCCGCACCGAGCTTCACGAAGTGCTGACGCGCGGTCCGAACGCTCGCTCCGCTCGGCGTATTCCGCATCCCCGGTTCTTCCGCATCCTTGTCCGCGACGACGAACACGGAATCGCCATACGAAGCGTGGACGATGGCAGTCAGCGGCACGATCACCGTAGGCGTGCCCTCGCCGAGCAGCAGCGAAACCGTGACGAACATGCCCGACCGCAACAACCCCTCGGGTTGCGGCACATGCCCGCGCACGCGAACCTGACGGGTCGAGCTGTCGACCGCAGGTTCGATCGCCACGACCGTGCCCGTCAGCGGATGATCGGGTTGCCCTTCGACCTGGACCCGAATCGGCATGCCTTCACGGACCTCCCCCACACGCTGCTGTGGCAGCGAGAAGTCGACGTACAGGGTGTCTTGCGTCTCGAGGACGGCCACCGGGGTTCCGGGTCCGAGGTACTGACCGAGGTTCACGGCGCGAATGCCGATCCGTCCGCGAAAGGGAGCGCGAATCGTCTTCCGTGCGATCTGGGCCCGGAGCTGGTCGACCTGAGCGACCGCTCCCTTCAGTTCCGACTCATCGGCATCGCGTTGCTGCGCCGACAAAGCCGACAAGGTGACCAACTCGCGCGTCCGTTCGACCGTGACGAGTGCGAGATCACGGCGGGCTTCCGCCGACGCGAGCTGGGCCCGCTCGACGCTCGTATCGAGCCGAACCAGAACCTCGCCAGCCTTCACCGCTTGCCCCGACTCGAACCGTACCTGCGTCACGACCCCGGGCACTTCCGTGCTGACCGCAACCCCGCGCGACGACGCCACGCTGCCCACCGCCGTGATCACACCGCCGAGCGAGGCGAGCTTGGCCTCGGCGGTGGCCACCGGTTCGGGAGGCGGACCTGCGGCTTGGGCCTGCTCGCCGTACGCCATGATCGAGCCGATCTGCGAGACCTTGATGGCCACCAGGGCTCCGACGAGGACGAGTAGACCAAAGATGACGGCCAGGTAACGCATGGCGAAGAGCTTTCTGGGAGCACGAGGGTCTGTCGGCTACCACGTCGCAGACGGGCCACGTGTTTCTCCCCCGAGACCGCTCCGTGCATCCAGCCCGATCAAACTTGCCTTCCTTCGCGAATCTCGGCACAAAACCATCTGTTCGCTTGACATTTCCTCCTTTCGCTGGACGACGACATTCTCGCGATGACCGACATGACCATCGCTGCCCCCGGCTTGTCGCGATGACGACATCGCGCGACTCATGGATGGGCGGCTACGGCCACCAGGCCCGGCCACGGGCGATGTTCGGCAGGGATTGCGACGAGTGACGTACGTTTTGGCCCCTCGTCGTTTTGGGATTGTTGTCTCGCTCGAACCGTGAGGACCCCCGGTCATACACAATCGTAAGCGCAAATACTGCCACGTTGTCCGACGTGAACTCGTTTGTAGTCCACACAATCGGCGATACGCTGGAAATGTGCGTGACCACAACCTGAGTGTTCTCGGCATCGTGGCCGGTACGATGATGTTATTCGGCTGCGACTCCACGACGGACGATCCATCGCGCTCTGCATCGGACGATCATCTGGAGAGTGGAGAGACCGTTGGCCTGGCGGACGAACAGGGTCCGATGGAATCGACGAGCGAGCGAGATTTGGACGCGACCGGAACGACCGACGGAAGCTCGGAGGTGGCACCGTGGGACGTCGACGAACCATCGGAAACGGAGGCAACCGTCCGCCATCCCACTCGTGCTCCAACCCTCGAGGTGGGCGATCCTCGCGCCATCCCCGGCGTACGATTCGTGGGTCGAATCGACGACACCGATCCGGCGGGCTATCGTTTTGCGTGGTCGGGCAGCGGCTTCGTGGCTCGGTTCGAAGGCACGAGAGCAAGCGTCGAGCTGAGCGACAGCGACGAGAGTCAGTTCACGGTGGTTGTCGACGGGGTCGTGCAACCGCCCCTGCTCGCGCGGCGCGGCGCGGCGACCTATGTGCTCGCGCATGATCTCGTCGCCGGGACGCACGAGGTCGAGGTTTACCGTCGCACCGAGCCAGTGTTTGGAACGACTCAGTTTCTCGCCTTCTCGACCGACGGCACGCCGCTTTCACCCCCCGAACCCGAACGCCGAATCGAACTCATCGGCGATTCGATCAGCACCGCCTATGGCAACGAAGGTGAATCGGCGGCGTGCGGGTTTACAGCGGACACACAAAATCACTATCTGAGCTACGGAGCATTGAGCGCAAGGGCGATCGGCGCAGAACTACACACCTTGGCCTGGTCGGGACGAGGGGTGATCTACAACTACGGCCGAAACACGACCGATCCCCTGCCCGTCTTGTACGAACGGACCCTTCCCGACGATCCCGCAAGCCAATGGGACTTCTCGATCATTCCCGATGTGGTCGTCATCAATCTCGGCACCAACGATTTCAGCACGGACGGAGATCCGACTCCCGAGGTTTTCGAGACCGCGTATTTGGCCCTCCTCGACCGCATTCGCTCGAATTACCCGGACGCGTTCATTCTGTGTACCGTGGGGATCATGTTGCGTCGTGGCGATCTCGCTGCGGCGCGTTCCGGTATTGCCAACGCGGTCGCGACGTTCACGAGCCGTGGTGGTGATCGCATCGAAGTCTTCGAACTGAACGTTCGCAACAGCAACCCGGGCTGCGACCAACATCCCGGGCTCGCAGCCCATCGAGCGATGGCCGAAGTGCTGACCGACCGACTTCGAACGATCTTCGACCTTCTCTGAGTGGTTCGGCACTCCATCCGGCCGCACGTTTTTCGCTATTGACTCGCAGATGTTGCGGTAGATCTGCGAACGAGACCTGCGAACCTCGATGCCTACGAACCTCGAATGATAGAGCACAACGGTCGTCACGATCGTGTGAAGACTCTGGGAGCACAATCCATGAAGACATGTGACCTCTGCGGAAACACCTACGACAAAACGTTCGACGTCACGATGGCCGGTGCTTCGTACACGTTCGACTCGTTCGAGTGCGCCGCCCACAAGCTCGCGCCGAAATGCTCTCACTGCGGGTGTCGCATCCTGGGCCATGGAATCGAGGCGGACGGCGAGTTCTTCTGCTGCGCCCACTGTTCGAAGAAAGAAGGCGTTCGCGGTGCCGTCGATCGAGTGACGTGACCGGATCTAGTCCCCGGTTGCCATCCGACGAATCTCCCGCGCTTGCGCGGCCAAAAATGCTTCCGGTTCCGCCGCCTGGAACCTGCGGGTATCGCCGCCGAGCGCGATGAGCTGCTGAAACGCGATGATGCAGTGCTCGAACAACGCCGGAACGACGACCTCGCGGGTCACACGGCCCGCGAGGATCGGGAGCAACTCCTCCGTCAGGACTTTGAATTGCTCGTCCGCATCCAATGTCTGCAGATCGATCGGATACGCCCCGAGCACCGCACGTGCATTGCGGTGCATCCCGCCGATGATCGGGGTGTGCTCGGACAGATCCGCCAGCATCGCGGCGCACGCTCGCTGACACACGAGCGGGTCTGGACCATCGAGCATCGCGGGCTCGAGGCGTGGCGGAGGCCGACGCAGACGGCCGCGACCATCGATGGCGCGAGCTTTCGGCAGATAGCCATGGGCGTCCATGCGCGGCCATTCCTCCTCGTTCACCGACAAGTCGAGTGGTGTCATCGCGGAGTAGATCCGCGGATTCGCGACCGGCTCCGGACGAGGACCGAGGATCGCGTCGACGTCCGCAGCGGAAGCCATGCGCAGCGACGACGTGGCCCACTGATTGTCGGCATAACCGTTCGCGTTGACGACGACGAAGGCGAATGCCCGTCGTAACAACAGGATGACATTCGCCATGCCCCCGCCCTCGAGTGCGGCCATGCGTGGAAACACCCGCGGAAGGGGGCCGATCGGACGAACGTCCGCGCTGGCACGCAAGGCTGCGAGAGCTGGCTGGCCCACGAGTCTGGCGTCCACCAACCGCAACCAGGCGCGGAGCGGATAGAATGCACTGTGAGACTCGAGAAACGCCCACACACTCGGATTCTCCACCACGGCAGCATCGGGAGGAGGCACCCAATCGGTCTTGCCTGCCTTCGTCAATCGTCGCACTCGCGCCGCGGCACTCGCGAGTCCCGGAATGGGAGTCGCAAACCGACGAGGACGCAAGGACTCGAGGGCAAAGATGTCGTCGAAGTGCTGGTGCGTACGAAGGGTCACGTGCGGTCCGCGTCCGCCCGAAGCTGGTACGGCGTCCCCTTCCCAGGGTTCTGCAATGGCTTGCCCCGCCCGCAGCGCCTGATCGAGCCGCGTGAAGACGCCGTCGAGTTCGTCCATGGCCCGGCCCTGGTCCGTGGCCGGCATCGATGACAACACCGCGTTGAGTCTCGGGGTGACCTCGCTCGCGGGACAACTCACCAGTGCGGGCCAATGAACGGAGAGCAAGGGTCCAAGCACCCAGGCCAACGTGGTCGGGGACAACTCGCCTCCCGGTTCTACGACGTGAGTTTCGGTGCTCGCTTCCGCGTTCCGGAAATCCTCCCAAGGAAACCCCTCGAGTTCCACTGCATGATGCAGGAGAGCGGCCAAGCGCTGAATCCCTTCCACGCCTCCGCGTCCGTCCGTACTCTGCGTCGCCAGGATCGAGCGCGCCAAGTTGCGACATCCCCAGACGAACAAGTCGTCGGCCACCATGTCGACATCCACCTCATCGGCCGCGAGCGCACGAGCCAAGAGCGACGTGATGCACCCCATGTTTTGCAAGCACGCGGCACCGGCCGCCTCCGCCACACTCTGCGCCCACACGGCGGTCAACGACTGCTTGGTCCCCGTTTCATCGAAGGTCGACGTCCCCGCGACATAGGGATACGACCGATAGTGTGGCAACAATGCGCACGTCCTGAGCAATGCCTGCACCTGCGAGCTCGTATCGACATTCCCACCGGGTTCGCCCAGCAACACCGCCAACGCCCCTGGAATGGCCTCGGCCATCTGTGGCACGAAGGCGCTCGTACCCGTCGACAACCACCCGATCGCTCGTTCGAGGTCGCGCAGCCCTTCCTTGCTCGCGGGCCCGAGCAGGACCGGAATCGATGCATTGTACCAGTTGCCGCCGACGCAATAGGGCGACGCCATCTGTCCGAGCTCGCCCCAAATGAGTTCTCGTACCGCCGACAGCGATAGCATCGGACCGCGATCGATGGGCATCCGATCGACGTTCTGCCCACCCGCCATCAGATTGCCACTCGTGAGATCCGCTCGATCCGCAACGAACGGGATCGCGGCCAATCCCTCCGTCAGGGACTTGCTGCTGATCGGACAGCGGTCTGCGATCCAGTCCCCCGGAGCTTCGAAGGGCTCGAGGTCTCTCGGGTCCGCCTTGCGGAGGAGGTAGTCGCGTCGGGCTCGGGACTCCGCCAGGATGCGGTCGAGATACCGGTCGGCCGAGCGGGCCACCCCGTCTTGCACGGATTTGGCCGTGCGAATCCGGGTGGACAGATGCGCCATCGCATTGCCGGGATCGACTTGAGTCTGCTCGAGCTGGCCACGCAACTCGTCGATCGCGGGTTGAAGCCAGACGATCCAATGATTGGGATGGGACTCCAAGAACCCGAGCTCCCGATCCAAGGTTTCTTGGTCCAGTTTCTCCCGCAAGGTTCGGAGTTCCGCTTTGAGCAGGTGGCGGACGTTGTTGAGCGCGTTGACCCGGCTCGACCGCTCGCGCGGTGTGAGCCCTTCCTGATCGAGGACCGCCCGAATCGCTGCCGTGTTCGCTTCGATGCGGCCTCGCATGACCCCGACGTCGCTGCTCGCCTCACTCGAGACGAGCATCGCGAGCACTGCACTGCGGGTCGTGAGCAACCGTTCGAGCGGTGCAAGCATGTCGTTGAGCGCCTGCCGTGAGGTCTCTCGCAAATACGGATTGTCCGAGAGACTCCGCGCAATGATGCGAAACACCTCCTGCCCATCACGCTCGAGAGTCACATCACGAAACGCTGGCACGACACTCGCATTCATCAGCATCCGTCGCCCGCCCGGCTTCGGAATCGCCCGACGGGCCGTCACCCGGGCGGGTCGATCGCGGGTGCCCTCGGGATGCCACGTCACCAGCTGGTCGTCCTCCAGCACCGTCCAACATACGAGCGACGGCTGCACCGTGTGTTGCACGGTGGAGTCATTTGCGAGCGGGAGCCGTTGCGGCTCGAAGTCCCTCAACAACAACACGCCATTCGCCGAAGCCTGGGTCGAGAACAGCAATCGATTGTCATACTTCTCGAGATCCCCACTGAAAAACGTCAGCGCCTCGGGACTGCCGACCGACCCCACCAGCACATTCGCTGCCAAGAAGCATCGGCACCGCGCCGTGATGCGGTGCATGGCCGTCATGATGTTTTGGGTGAGCGGGCTATTCGGCCCACCATCCAATCCACCATCCGAACTATTCAACACGACGAGCTCCACATCCAGCGAGGCCGCATCCAGACAATCCGCGAGCTCCTGAAGGAAGAACGGATGGGATTTCGGACACGTGGACCCACCGGTCGAGTGGCTGACGAGAATCTCCCGGGCCCGGTGCATCACGACGTCCGGGCCCGACAGCGGCGGATGCATCGTACAGCGTGCTCGCGGCTTGAATGGCCGCAAAGCGACTTTGGAGGATACGGCGACCTTCCCCGGCTTCGCGCCTGTTGCGGTCGAACTGGCAGTGGGCGCAAACCCAAACGCGCTCCGCAAGGACGAGAGCCGCCCCTGCTTCGGCGGCGGCGGTTCTGGGGCGGTCTCCGCGGGGCGACGGGGGGTCCCGGACCACCGCAGCCGTTCGCTCGCCTGTGCGGTGACGAAGACATCATAGCGGCTGTCCGACTCGAACCCATGGAGGATCACCAGGTCTGCTCGACCCCCGAGCAGGGCCGCCACTTGGTCGAACGCGAGCACGTTCTCGTTGAGGCTCCCTTGCATGGACCCGGACTCGTCGAGATTCGCGAGGAAGATCCGCAGCGGGTCTTCGATGCGTTCGAACGTGAAGGTGAGTGGGTCCGACGAACAAGTGCCGAGGCGGAGAACGGGGGTGGAACTAGATGCGGCGTCGACCATGGAGCTCCCAGTTCAGCAACGAGGAGGTAGCTTGACCCAACTTTGGTCCGTTTGCCTCCTTGCCTGCTTTGAGTCCTTTGTCGTGAGAACGGCCCGCGATGACACGGCTCGGCACGGGCCGTTCTGCCCCAAGGCGGTGAAGCTTCCCGACTGATCTGCGACCGGCTAGTGCCTCAAGTCGAAGTTCGTTCCGTGATAGGCGCGGGGCTGCGGCCCGAGGGCGAGGCGCGAGGCGGAAGCTGTATCGGGCATACTGCGAGCGCCGAGTAACAACGCCATCGGGCTGCAGAACCGTGCATGGCACGGAACGAACTTCCGACTTGAG
>Ga0315912_10001628_pt1 | contig 26632 bp, 23 predicted proteins | sample VfabasoilMG_FD_204469 | JGI IMG/M metagenome (GOLD analysis project Ga0315912, IMG submission 204469) | Garden soil microbial communities collected in Santa Monica, California, United States - V. faba soil | ecosystem: Environmental > Terrestrial > Soil > Garden | place: USA: California... | reverse complement strand
CGAACACCCCGCACACGGGTCCCAGGAGGCACTTTGAAACGCTCTCGATTCCTCGCGATTCTATTCGTCGGCACTGCGTCCCTCTTCGGCTGCAACAAGTCAGAGAGCGCGGCGACCGCCACCGCTACCGGCTCGTCGAGCGCGGCGCCCGCCGAAAAGCCGGCCCAAGCCATCGAGCTCTTGAACGTCTCTTACGATCCGACGCGCGAGCTCTGGCGCGAGATCAACGAGAGGTTCAGCGCGAGCTACGCCAAGGAGGCGGGCGTCACGCTCACCATCAAGCAGTCGCACGGCGGCTCGAGCACGCAAGCTCGCGCGGTCATCGACGGGCTCGAAGCCGACGTGGTCACGCTCGCGAGCTTCCTCGACACGGACGCGATCAGCAAGAAGGGGCTCATCAACCCGGGTTGGGTCGACAAGCTGCCGAACCGGTCGCTGCCGTACACCTCGACGATCGTGTTCGTCGTGCGCAAGGGCAATCCCAAGCAGGTCAAGGACTGGCCGGATCTCGCGAAGGAGGGCATCGAGGTCATCACGCCGAATCCGAAGACGTCAGGTAACGGCTACCTCTCGTTCTTCAGCGCCTGGGGCTCCGTCGTGCTGCGTGGCGGCTCCAAGGAGGACGCGACGAAGTTCGTCACCTCGCTTTACAAGCACGTGCCCGTGCTCGATTCCGGCGCGCGCGGCTCCACGACCACCTTCGTTCAGAAGCAGATCGGCGACGTGCATCTGGCGTGGGAAAACGAGGCACACCTCGAGGTGAAAGAGGCGAAGGGTGAGCTCGAGCTCGTCTATCCGCCGATCAGCATCCGCGCCGAGCCGCATGTCGCGGTGGTCGACGGCAACGTCGACCGCAAGAAGACGCGTGCCGCCGCCGAGGCGTACCTCAAGTACATGTACACCGACGAGGCGCAGGACATCGTCGCCAAGCACCACTACCGGCCGACGACCGAGGGCGCGCTCAAGCGCCACGCTGCCGAGTTCCCCGAGATCAAGATGTTCCCGGTGACGGACATCGCGAAGGACTTCGCCGACGCCCACAAGCAGTTCATCGCCGAGGGCGGCGTCTTCGACGCCATCTACAAGCCGAAGAAGTAGCGAGCCTGCCGATGGCCAGCGTCAATCGTAAGGTGTTGCCGGGCTTTTCGCTGACGCTCGGCTATACGGTCGCCTACCTCAGCTTGCTCGTGCTCCTGCCGATCGCGGCCTGCTTCGTGCGGGCCGCGTCGCTCAGCTGGGGTGAGTTCTGGGGCGCCGTGTGGACGGAGCGAGCGCGCGCGGCCTACTCGCTCACGTTCGGATCCTCGTTCATCGCGGCGGTCGTGAACCTGGTGCTGGGGGCGCTGATCGCGTGGGTGCTCGTGCGCTACTCGTTTCCAGGCAAGCGGCTGGTCGATTCACTCGTCGATCTGCCGCTCGCGCTGCCGACGGCGGTGGGCGGCCTGGTTTACGCGAGCCTGTACGTGAAAAACGGCTGGCTCGGGCGCTACCTCGTGCCGCTCGGCATCCACGGCGCCTACACGCGCTTCGGGATCGTGCTCGTGCTCGTGTTCGTGGGGCTGCCCTTCATGGTGCGCGCCGTGCAGCCGGTGCTGGAAGATCTGGATGTCGAGTCGGAGGAGGCTTCGGCGTCACTCGGCGCGACGCGCCTTCAGACGTTTCGTCACGTGATCCTGCCGGCGCTCTATCCGGCCATGATCACGGGCTTCGCGCTCGCGTTCGCGCGCTCCGTCGGCGAGTACGGCTCGGTCGTCTTCATCTCCGGCAACATGCCGTTCAAGACCGAAATCGCGCCGATCCTGATCGTGGCGCGGCTCGAGGAGTTCGCCTACGGGGAGGCGACTGCCATCGCGGTCGTGCTGCTCGTGATCTCCCTCACGCTCCTCATCCTCATCAACCTGCTCGAAAGCTGGACGCGTCGTCATGCAACCTAAGTCGATCCCGGCGAAGAAGGCGGGCGCTCCCGGCGCCCCCGTGCGTCGCGCCAAGGAAGACCCGCGCTGGGTGCGCCTCACGCTGACGGGGCTGGCGCTCGGCATCGTCGGCCTGCTCGTGGTGGTGCCGATCGCGAACGTGTTCGTGGGTGCGCTCTCGGAGGGGGTGGGCGTTTACTGGAAGAACCTGGTCGCTGACGCCGACACGCGACAGGCGATCCTGCTCACCCTGACGGTCGTTCCGATCGCGCTCGTGGCGAACGTCGTGTTCGGCGTGGCGGCGGCGTGGGTCGTCTCCCGCTTCTCGTTCCCGGGGCGCACGCTGCTCGTCGCGTTCATCGATCTGCCGTTCTCGGTGTCGCCCGTGGTGGCGGGGCTGATGTTCGTGCTGATCTTCGGCCTGCAGGGCTACTTCGGTCCGTTCCTCCGGCGCGACGGGTACGCGGTCATGCCGTACCTCCTCGGCGGCGTGCTGACGCTCGTGGCGGTGGCGATCTACCTCCTCCTCATGCCGAGCGACGTGAAGCGCAGGGTGGGGTTCTGGAAGGTCTCGCCGTGGCTCGTGGCGATCCTGGGAGGCGCGGCTCTGTTCGCGGGCCTCGTGGTATTGCAAGAGGGCCTCGGGGTGTGGCCGAAAAATCAGAGCCTGAAGATCATCTTCGCGACGCCGGGCCTCGTGCTCGCGACCTCGTTCGTGACCTTCCCGTTCGTCGCGCGCGAGCTGATTCCGGTGATGGACGCCGTCGGACCGGAGGAGGAGCTCGCGGCACTGAGCCTCGGCGCCAGCGGCTGGCAGATGTTCTGGCACGTTACCGTGCCCAACGTGAAGTGGGGGCTCGTGTACGGCATCATCCTGTGCAACGCGCGCGCGATGGGGGAGTTCGGCGCGGTGTACGTCGTGTCGGGTCACATCGCCGGGCAGACGGACACCATGCCGCTTCGCATCGAGAAGCTTTTCCAGGAGTACAACCTGCCGGGGTCCTTTGCGGTGGCATCCGTCCTGACCCTGGTCGCGATCCTAACGCTCGTCGCCAAGAGCAAGCTCGAGCAGCACCTGCCGAGCGCGACGACCACCCCCGGAACCGAGCCATGAGCATCATCGTCAAGAACGTCAGCAAGCGCTTCGGACATTTCGCCGCCGTCGACAACGTCACGCTCGAGGTCCCGAATGGCGAGCTGGTCGCGCTGCTCGGACCCTCGGGTTCCGGGAAGACCACCCTGCTGCGCATCATTGCCGGGCTCGAGGTAGCGGACGAGGGTAGCGTGCTCCACCACGACGAGGACGTGACGAGCTACTCGCCGGGCGAACGCAAGGTCGGCTTCGTGTTCCAGCACTACGCGCTCTTTCGCCACATGACGATTGCCGACAACATCGGCTACGGCTTGCGCGTCCGCGGGGTTCCGAAGCCCGAGCGCATGGAGCGCGTCAACGAGCTGCTCAAGCTGATCCGCCTCGACAACTTCGGTTCGCGCTACCCGTCGCAGCTCTCGGGCGGACAGCGCCAGCGTGTCGCCCTGGCGCGTGCTCTCGCGGCGCGTCCCGCGGTGCTCCTGCTCGACGAGCCGTTCGGTGCGCTCGACGCCAAGGTCCGGACGGAGCTGCGCCAGTGGCTGCGCCGCCTGCACGAGGAGATCCACGTCACGAGCGTCTTCGTGACGCACGACCAGGAGGAAGCGTTCGAGGTGGCCGACCGCGTCGTCGTGATGAATCAGGGCAAGGTCGAGCAGGTCGGCGCACCGGCAGAGGTGTTCGAGCATCCGGCCAACGCGTTCGTGATGGACTTCCTCGGCAACGTGAACATTTTCCGAGGCGCGGTCGAGGGCGGCAAGACGGTGATCCGGCCGTCCGAGCTGCCGCCCCCCGATTCCGGTCGGCAGGCAACCGGGACGGACGTGTACGTGCGCCCGCACGAGCTCGCGATCGAGCATCGCCGCAACGGTGAGGCGGCGATCGAGGCCAAGGTCGTGCACGTGAACCCGACCGGCTCGCGCACCAAGGTCGAGCTCAAGGCCGTCGAATTCGACCAGATGATCCTGGCCGAGCTCACGAGCGAACGTTACGCGGAGCTCGGGCTGAAGGCGGGCGACGTCGTGTACGTGTCGGCGCGGCGCGCCCACGTCTTCACTCCCACCTACTCGATCTGACGTCTGGCCGCTCAGGCGACGTACGCGCCGAGCCGCCGGAAGCGCTCGTAGCGGTCGTCTCTGAGCGCATCGGGGTCGAGCGAGCTCAAGGCCGTGAGCTGCTTGAACAGCGCCCGGTCGAGGTGGCGAGCGGCGGCCTCGTGGTCTTGATGGGCGCCGCCGGGCGGCTCGTCGACGATCATGTCCACGATGCCGAGCTCGAGCAGGTTCGGCGCGGTGATCTTCAGGCGAGCAGCGGCTTCGGGCGTGCGATCGGCCGTCTTCCAGAGGATCGCGGCGCAGCCCTCGGGTGTGATGACCGAGTAGTAGCCGAACTCGAGCACGAGGACGCGGTTGCCGATGCCGAGCGCCAGCGCGCCACCGGAGCCACCCTCGCCGATCACGGTCGTGAGCACCGGCACGCCGAGCTTCGACATGCTCTCGATGGCGGCGCCGATCGCCTCGCTCTGTCCCCGCTCCTCCGCGCCGATCCCGGGATACGCGCCCGGCGTGTCGATGAACGTGAAGACCGGCAGGCCGAAGCGATCGGCCAGCTCGTACATGCGGATCGCCTTGCGGTAGCCTTCGGGGTGGGGCATGCCGAAGTTGCGCTGGACGTTTTCCTTGGCGGAGCGACCCTTCTGGTGCCCGACCACGACGACGCTCCTGCCGTGAAAGCGCCCGATGCCGGCCACGATCGCCTCGTCGTCGGCGAAGCGCCGATCCCCCTTGAGCTCCACGAAATCTTGGAACAAGCGGGTCACGTAGTCGAGCGTGTAGGGGCGATTCGGGTGCCGCGAGAGCTGCACCTTCTGCATCGGCGAAAGATTGGCGAACACTTCCCGTGCGAGTCGCGCGGCCTTCTCCTCCAGTCGCTCGAGCTCGGGCGCCCATTTCTCGTCCGTGCTCGCCAGGGCCCGCAGCTCACGCACGCGCGAGACCAGCTCGACGACGGGGCGCTCGAAGGCGAGGACGTGGGCCATGACCGGGGGGCGAATCTTCCCGAATATTCACGCATTGTCGAGCGATCGCCCCTGACGCGTCGCGCCGTCGTGACCGCGTTCGCTGCCGCGAAATGCTCTTCGCGCCGCTGCGCGAGCCTTTTGCGGCTGATTCGCGGACTGCCTTGACCAGTTGGTTCCGAGGGTGGCGTCGAAGGACGCGCCGCGCGCCCGGCTACTTGAAGCCGTGCAGGTGCACGACGTACCACTCGCCGCGCCACGAGATCATGCTCGTGAGCTCGAGCGACTGCTCCTTGCCGGTCGCGGAGCGGAAGTGCAGCTTGGAACGGAGCACGCGGAAGTAGGGGACGCGATTGCCTTCGCTGCCAGGCTTCATGAGCTTGGCGCTCTGCTCCGGAACCTCGACGGCCACGAGCGTCGCGTGCGGCGCTTGCTGTCCGAGCTTCTTCCCGTACTCCGCGATGTCGCGGCGGAACGCGCTCACCAGGCGTTGCTCCCAGTCGCGCTCCGCGTTCGGGATGTCTTTCACCTGCGCGTAGGCGACCGAGGGGAAAAACGCGGGCAGAGCGAGCTCGGCGTCGCCCGTGCTGATGGCCTGCCCGAGCAGCGCCATGCGCGCGGCGAACCCGGTCGACTGGGTGGTCGGTCGATCCGACGTCTGGGGCAGCGGCTTGCCGCTCGAGTCGAGCAAGAGCGGGACGGCGGCGGCGGTCGCGGCGGCCTGCTGGGCGGCGCCGTAGACGTTGTCCTCGTCGATGCGCGGCGGCGCTTCGGGTGGGGTGGCGGTCGAGCCTGCGGCGCTCGCCCCGGGGGCGGGCGCCGTGCTCGGTGCGGGGGCTGGGCTGCTCGCCGGTGTCGCGCTCGCCGAGGCGGTCGCGGCGGCCGCAACGGGCGTCGGGCTCTTCGGTGCCGGGGCAGCGGGTCCGCTCAGCGAGGCCTCGTGCGACGACGCACACGCGGCTACTGCGGCTATCGCGCCTACCCAGAGCCCTCCAGAGAGCAGCCGCACCCGACTCACCTACGTGCTGCCCACCGCGACGGGAACCTGGACGGACGCGACCAGCCGCTTGACGTTGAAGATGCGGAAGGGCTTTTCCTTGCCCTTCAGATTGGCCGGCGGAAGCTCCTCCACTTCGACCTTGTTCTGCAGCTTGGCGAGCGTTGCCTCGCTGATCAGCACCTGGCCCGGCGTCGCGATGTTGCAAACGCGCGCGCTCGTGTTCGCCACGTCGCCGATCACCGTGTAGGAAAGCGCCTTCGAGCTGCCGATGTAGCCGGCGACGAGCGGCCCGGTGTGGATGCCGATGCCGATGGCCAGCGCTTCATGATTCTCCTCGACGCGGCGACGATTGAAACGCGCGAGCACATCCATCTGCTCGAGCGCGCAGGAGACGCTGCGCAGGGCATCGTCGGGGTGCACGACGGGGGCTCCCCAGAGCGCCATGATGCCGTCGCCCATGAACTTGTCGAGCGTTCCTTCGTACTTGAAGACCACTTCGACCATTTGCTCGAAGTACTCGTTCATCATGTCGACGACGCGGGCCGGGTCGGCGCCTTCGCTCATGCGGGTGAAGCCGCGGATGTCGGAGTTGAAGACCGTGCACTCCTCCACCAGCTGGCCGCCCTTCTTGACCTCCAGCGCACCCGAGAGCACGCGCTTCGCGACGTTGGGCGAGAGCAGGCGGCTGAAGCGCTCGCGATTGACGATCTCCTGCTCGATCTTCTTTCCGAGGATGGTGATCTCGATGAACATCGCGGCCTGGGCGGCGATGGCCGTGACGATCTCCATGTCCTTCGGCTGAAATTGGGCGAGCGTCTCGCTGTCGAGCCAGAGCACGCCGAGGATGTCGTTGTTGTGCAGGAGCGGGGCAACGATGGCCGAGCCGATCCGGTTCAAGATCATGCTCTTGCCCTTGGAGGCTGCGAAATCCATCGCCGCGTCGTGGGTGAGCACGGTCGCCCGCTCCTTGATCACGTGGCTCATGATCGTGGAAGAGACCTGGATCGGCGAATCGGTCCCGTCGCGGCGCTGGCTGGCGCTCGGCACCAGCTCGCCGTTCGGGTCCATCAGGAAGATGACCCCGCGGTCGGCGCGCACGAATTTGAAGATCGTGAGCAGAATCTTCGTGAGCAGCTTGGGAAGCTCGCGTTCGAGCGCGATTTCACGCGACAGCTCGTGCGAAAGTCGCAGGCGCTCGTAGTCGGCGGCGAGCTGCTGCGGGTTCGTGGCGAGCTGCTCGACCGGCAGGAAGCCCTTCTGGATGGCCGCGATCTGCGTGCCGATCGCGCGGGCCTTGTCGTTCACGTCGACGCGCGTGCCGGTGGCGAGCGGGACGATTCCGGGGCTCGGACCCTGGGGGTAGGGCGACATCGGTGACCCCGGTGCGCCCGGCGCTCCGACGCCCACGGGGACGAACGGCGTCGTGGCCGGCATCGAAGGGGCGCCGTAGGGTTGGCCCGTCCCCGGCGGCGAGGCTTGCCATCCCGGCTGCTGCATCTGCTGGACGGGTTGCGTGAACTGCTGGGGGTGCACCTGCGGTGCTGGCATCGGCCGACCCGAGCCGTCGTCGTAGCGAGCGCGCGTGCCGCCGAGGGCGATGTCGTCGCCGTGTTTCAGCTCGCGCTCGCCGTTCACGCGCTCGCCGTTGATGTACGTCCCGTTCAGGCTGCCGAGGTCGCGCAGGACCAGCGTCTGGCCGCGCCGCTCGATGATGCAATGCTCCTTCGATACAATCTTGTCGAGGAGCTGGATCGTGTTGCTCGGGTGCCGGCCGAGCGAGTTGAAGTCGCGCAACTCGACCACCTGCTGTCCGTCGGGTGACACGAGCAAGATGCGCGCCATGGGCCGTAGCAGGCTAGCTGTGCTGGGAGGGGGGGACAAGGGGTAGGATCCCGCGGCCCGCTCGGCCGTCGGTGCCACGAACCAGCGCGAAACGGCCTTGCTCGGGCAGTGCGCTACGGGCCGGCCCCTCCACCGGGCCAGCGTGGGGAGGTTGGCAGGACCGACGCACGCGCGCACGACGTGGTGGCTCGACCAAGTGGCGGCGCGTCCACGAGCCGCGGCAAGCGAGCGCGGCTTCGGAGCGATCATCCGACTCCCGTTCTCTCGTCGACCAGCGCGCGGGGGGCGCGGCATCGAACGCTTGGGACGGACGGACGTGAACGAACGTCTCGCGCGCTTGCTGGCGAGTCTCGCCGCGCGGCCCGAGCTCGCGGCCGACGTCGAGCCCCTCGCCCGCTGCGCGGAATCAATCGACGGGGTGACGTTCGTGCCCACCCGGGGGGGCTCGGCGCGTCGGCTCCCGCTGCGGGAGCCCGGGCATCGGGACTGGAATCACCCGCGGCACGACGCGTGTCCTGCGGGGTGCGGGCCACCCTGGAAGCCATCGCTCGGTCGAACGGCCGACGGAGCTCGAATCGACCGCACACGGCGCGGGCAAGCTCGCAGGCGTCGGAGCGAGGCTTTTCGGGACGATCGCGGAGGCCGCCGGAATGTGCCGACTGGACCGCGTGTTCGACGAACAGAGCCGAGCCCATGGCACCGAACAGCAGCAAATTCGACGAACCGGCGAGGAACCCGTCCGTCGAGCGCGATCGGGGAAAACAGGGTAAGCTCGTGTTTCTCGACATGGCAGATTCGGACAAGGGAACGGCGGGTCAGCCGCTTCGTGACGTCCCCGTCGATTGGGAGGCGCTCGAGGACGCGTTCGAGAACAACGCGCCCGAGGTGCACAGCTATCTGCATGTCGGGTCCGGAGAAGTCTTGCGTGTGGTGGACGGCATCGCCGATCCGGAGATGCACGCGCGGATCGCGTCCGATGGTGCGTACCTGCGCATCGAGCCCGTGAGCTCGCGCGAGCAGTACCGCTGGATGGAGCGCTTCATCCCCATGGTCGAGGAGCCGACGCTTCGCGGGCAGCTCTCGCAAGCGATCGACGGCAAGGGCGCGTTCCGGCGCTTCAAGGACGTTCTGATCGCGTTCACGGCGGAGCGCGAGCGCTGGTTCGCGTTCCGCAGCGAGCGGCTGCGCGTGTTCATGGAAGCGTGGCTTGCCGCGAACGCGATGCGTCCGGTGGCGCGGCCAACCTGGCCGACCGAAGCTCCCGCCGGGTCTTCGCCGACGGCAGCGACCGGGCCCATCACGCAGGAAGCGCTCGGCGGGCGCCGCGGTCGCACGACGGATGCGCTGCGCAAGCAGCTCGAAGAAGTGCTCGACACGATTGGCGCGCGTGACCTCGAGAAAGTCCTTGCCTTCGCCGAGTTCGTGCGCGCGCGTCGCGCCTCGCGCGCGCCGGCCGCACGCACCGACGCGCAAACTCCGGCGGGCGAGGGCGACAAGGCCGGCGAAGGTGCCGGCGACTACGAGCCGCCGTCGTCCAAGCAGCGCACGGCGTCGCGCGGGTAGCTACGCGCGTGCAACGCGCCACCCTCCTCTCGGTGCTGGTGCTCGGGCTCGTGGCGGCGGGGCCCGCGCAAGCCGAGCCGCTGCTCGTGGATCGCACGGTCGTGCGGTTTTCGGCGCCCGAGCTCGGCGGGCCGCGCTCGCCGCGCTTCATCTCGGCGCGTGGCCTGGCGCTCGAAGCACGGCTCGAGGCGCTGGCCGATCCTGACCGCACGCCCGGTGTTCCGTACCGCGAACGCCACCTTTCGGCCGCGCTCGAGCGGCACGTGGCCGAAACACTCCTAGCCAATCTGCGCATCGAGCCCGAGCCGACGGCGGACGAGCTTCGCACGCAGACCGACGCGGCGCGACGCCTGGCCGAGGAGCGAGCCGGTGGGCCCGACCTCCTGGCGACCGCCGCGCGCGCGGAGGGGATCGGCCAGCGCGAGCTCGTCGAGCTCTTCCAGCGCCAGGCCCGGGCGAGCCTCTACCTCGACCGCATGGTCGCGCCGATGCTGGCGCCGAGCGACGCCGAGCTGCGCGTGCTCTTCCGTAACGAACGCACACCGTTCCGCGACGCCCCGTTCGAGACGGTGCTGCCGGGGCTGCGTCGCTGGTACGTTTCGACGCGACTCCAGGCGGCGCTTGCAGCTTATTATCAGAACGCCCGCTCGCGCCTCCACGTGGTGTTCTTGTGAGCCCTCGCTCTCGATTCGCCGTGGGGACGGAAGCTCCGGCGAGCCGAGCTGTAGCGAAGCCGGCGCGGATGGAGGGAAAGCTCCCACCGTCGACCCGGTGCCGCACGTTTCAGTGAGGTAGCTCTCTTCTGCCGACTGCGTAATGATTCGGGACATGGGGTCGTCGCGCGACACCATCGAGCCCACGGTGCTCCTCGTCGGGGCGGGGGAGCGATTTACCCCCGCCTTCCAGGCGGCGCTCTCGCGCTATCGCGTGCAGGTCGAGACGGCCGAGCTTGGCACGGTCGTGGACGCCGTGATCGTCACCGCCCCCGATCTCGTGCTGCTGATGGGTGACGCCGCCAAGGACGGCGGCGTCTTCGTGCTGCAGAAGCTCGCCGGTCTATCGCAGAATTTCACCGTCCCGGTGGTCGTGCTCAACGACGACGAGGAGCTCGACCAGAAGCTCAGGTCGTTTCGCCATGGGGCGACCGCCGTGCTGCCGCGCTCGGCGAGCGTCGATGCCACGGCTGCCGAGGTCGCGAAGATGGCGCGCGAGATCCCCGAGCAGGGCACCGAATCGCAGGGGGGTGGGCTCGGCGAGGCGACGCTCGACGAGTTCATCGGCTCCCTGTCGCGGCAGCTGCGCACCGGGCTCGTGAGCTCGCTGTCGGGCGACCCCGAGAGTGCGGCCGACCTGAAGCTCGTGCTCGGGCGCGGGCGACCGTTGACCGAGTTTCTCGACACGTTCGTGCGTCGCGTGCGGCGCCACGTCGTGCGAGCGGAGCCGCTCCAGTACGAGCTCGGCGCGGGGGCTGCCCCGGCGGAGGGCCTGCCGCGCCAGAGCGTCCCCGCGGGCAGGCCGGAAATCCAGGGCTTGCGCATGGTGCTGGCCGACGACGACACGCCCCGAGCCGATGCGGTCGCCCAGGAGCTCCGGAGCCGCGGCGTCACCGTGGTCGTCACCGACCTCGAGCCGAGCGCCATGCGCTTCCAGACGCTCCGACAGGCCGATCCTACCGTGCTCGTGATCGGCGAGGAGCACGCCCACGGGGCTGGGTACGAGCTCTTGCGCCGCATGCGCCGCGACTCGCGACTGCGCTGGGCATCGCTGCTCGTCGTGCGCTGGAACGAGATCTGGTCGGAGGAGCGCGGGGCGCCGATCGTCCAGCGACTCGAATCGACGCTCGCGGGCCTGGTCGAGCCAGAGCGGGCGCTCTTTGCGCGGGCCGAGGCACGTGGGGCGTTCGACACGCGCCTGGAGGCGACCGGCCCTGCGCGTTGCCTGCGGACGCTCGGTACCCTCGCTCCGGCGCTGCGCGTGCACGTCGAAAATCCACGCATCGCGCTCACCATCGATCTTTCCGACGGGCTCGTGGTCGGCGTCGAGGGTCGTACCCTCGACGCGGAGGCGAGGCAGTTTTCCGGGGTGAGCGCGCTGTCCGCGCTGCTCGTCCTCGGTTCGGGACGCGTGCGCGTCGAGCCGGTCGATCAGGCGGCAACGGCCAACGTGATGACCCCGGTCGAAGCCGCGCTGAACATGGCCGACGCCGAGACGCCGCCCATCTCGCCTTCGATTCCTGCGGCCGGAACGGTCTCGCTGGCCCCGCCGCCTCCGGCGGACGCGGTGCCGGTGTCGCTGCGCGGCTCGGTTCGGCCGGCGCCGATCGTAGCCGTGGGCGCGCCGCCCGCCGCTGTCGCGGTGCCACGCCCGGCTCTGGGCCCCGCCTTTGCGCCTCCGCCGCCGCCCGCGCGCGCGCCGGGCCGGCTCGCCACGCCGCCGCCCGCGACCTCGCAGCCCGCGACCCCGCCGCCCGCCATCCCGCCGCCCGCCGCGCCGTTTCCCATGAGTGCTTCGGCGTCGATGTCCGCGCAGTCGGCCCCCGCTCCGCTGATCGGCGCGCCGGGTCCGGATCTCAGCACGCCACCGCACGAGCGAAACCCACCAGCGATGACGCTCTCGGCGCCGGTGCCGACGCCCCCGCTCGGCGAGGCCGTGGGGGTCTCGCGGGTGGCGGAGGGTCTCGCCGCGCACTGGGAGGTGCTCGGCGCGTGGTTCGCGCAGCAGGACGCGAAGCTGCACAAGAAGCGCATTTCGGCGCGCGTCGCGGCCGTGCTGGTCGCGCTCGGGGCGCTGCAGGGCCTCGGCATCGTGCTCCTCTACGCGGGAGCGCGCTGGCTCGTGAGCCCGCGTTCGGCACCCGAGCACGCGGTCGCCGCGCGCGAGATCGTGAGTGAAGCGCCCCGGAAAGCCCTGCCTCCAGCGCCGGCAGCGAGCGAGGCCCCGGCACCCCCGCCTACCGCGGCGGCAACGCCACGGGTCATCCCGCCGACGGCCGACGGCTCGGGTCGTGACGTGCCCGACTGCAAGACGCTCCTCGCCGGCGATCCGCCGCACGACGGCTTCTATCCGGGGGCCGCGCTTCAGGCGATGCGCGCGGGGCGCTCGGCGATCGTGCGCGGGGACTTACCCCTCGCGCAGGCTTCCTTGTGTCGCGCGGCGCACTATAACCCCAAGCACGCCGAGATCGCGCTCGAGCTGTCGCTCGTGCTCCTGCTCCGGCGGGACGGTGCCGACGCCGTGACCTGGGCGCGGCGCGCCGTGGAGCTCGATCCGAACGAGCTCGGAGCGCACGACGCCCTCGGTGACGCGCTGGCGCGCACGGGCAACGAGCTCGAAGCGAAGCAGGCATGGCTCACCGCCGCGCGTGTCGAGGGAACGAACGAAGCGGCCGTGCGGGCCATCGTCACGCGCTCGGCGAAGCAAGCCGACAAGGCGCTCCGCCGCGGCGATCTCGTCATGGCCGAGCGGGCGTTTCGGCGCGCTGCCGTGCTGGAGCCGAGGAGTTACGCCTCGCGCAGCGGACTCGCTTACGCGCTGCTCGGGCTCGGCGACATCCCGCCGGCTGTGCTGTGGGCGCGCCGCGCCGTCGAGCTGGCGCCTCGCAACTCGGGCACGCGGCTCGTGCTCGGCGACGCGCTCGCCAGGTCGGGTGACAAATCGGGCGCGGTGCGCGAATGGCGCGAGGCGGCACTGCTCGACCCGACCAACCGCGAAGCGCAGAAGCGGCTCCGCGCGGCCGGCGCGACGGCGCACTGACAGCGCGATTCGTGTAGCGACGCGTAGTCGTCGATGCGATATTCGGTCGCGCGTGTCGCATTCAGGCGGAAAGAAAGTCGTGCTGGCGGCGCTGGCTGCCAACGGAGGGATCGCGGTCGTCAAGCTCGTGGTTGCGGCCATGTCGGGCAGCGTCACGATGCTGGCCGAGGGGGTGCATTCGGTCGCCGATACGGCCAATCAGGCACTCCTGCTCGTGGGGATGACGCTCGCGCTCCGGAAGGAGCCGGACCGCTACCCGCTCGGGCGCGAGAGCGAGCGGTACTTCTGGGCGTTCGTCGTCGCGCTCACGCTGTTCCTCCTCGGCGGCGTGTTCGCGATTTTCGAGGGGCTGCACAAGCTGCGCGCTCCGCACGAGGGTCCGCCGCCCTCGGTGCTGGCGCCGCTCATCGTGCTCGGGGTGTCGCTCGTCCTCGAGCTCGGCAGCTTCACGGTCGCCATGCGCGAGTTTCAGCGCTCGCGCCAGGGTCGCCCGCTGTTTCAAGCGCTGTTCGCCGGCAAGGATCCGACGATCCCCGTGGTGCTGCTCGAAGACACCGGGGCCGTGTTCGGCCTCTGCGTTGCGCTCGCGGCGCTCGCTATCTCGCACGCGACGGGGAGCGTGGTGCCCGACGCGATTGGCTCGGTCGTCATCGGCGTGCTGCTGTGCGGGATTGGCCTCCTCCTGGCGGTCGACACGCACAGCCTCCTGATCGGTGAGAGCGCGAGTCCCGAGCTCCGGGCGCGCGCCCAGGCGGTGGCGGCGTCGACGCCGGGCGTCGAGGCCGTGACTCAGCTCTTGAGCCTGCACCTCGGGCCGGAGGCGATCCTGCTCGCGCTCAAGGTGCGCTTCCGCGCCGGCATGACGCTTTCCGACGTGGAACGCGCGGTGGACGCTCTCGAGGAGCGGGTTCGGGCGGAGATCCCCGAAATGAAGCGGATCTTCGTCGAGCCCGACGGCGACTACGTCGAAGGGCTCGACCCGGAGCGTCGCGCCGCTACCACTTTACCGTGACGGTCGGCGGCTGAACGCGCGCCTGGGCCCCCGCGAGCTCCACCGTCACCGGGAGCTCGGCCGAGCCGTGGCGTAGATCCTTCAGGTCCAGGCCGGGCGCCTTCATCAGGTTCGCGCGCGGCACGACCTGCTCGGCGCGCAGCGATTGCACCACCTCGGGCGGTCCCACCACCGTCACGTCGACCGTGCGCGGCGATACTCCGGTGATCGCGGGCCCGAGCACCTCCACGACGCGGCCCTGGAAGCTCGCTTCCGTCAGGCGCCGCCCGACCGTCACCGACACCGTCGCGGCAGGCGGACCCAGGTAGCGCACCCGCGTGGGGGGCGCGTCGAGCGCGATGCGCCGGCGGTGGACGCCCTCGCTCAACCCCGAGACGTCGAACGGCGCGAGCCGCGCGAACTGCAGCACCTCGACCAGGCTCGAGGGACCGCGTGCCGTGATCTGCTTCGGCTCGACGTCGGGCTCGCCTTTGACGACGTAGCCTTCCGCGGGCTGGCCGGCGATCGACGCTTGCACCGGGATCTGCCGCGCGATCACGTCCTCCCACTCGAGCTCGATGCTGGGGGGATCGGTGGCTTTGACGTGCGTCTCCGGCGGAAGCGAGAACATGCGCTCGTTGAAGGTGATGCTTTCGCGCTCGCCGTTCCGAAGGTCGATCGTGAGCGGCGGAATGCCCGACTGGACCAGCCGATCGATGACGTGCGCGGGGCCCCGCAGCGTGGCGTGAATCGTCGCCGGCAGTTGCGTCATGAGCTCGCGCGCCGAATCCTCCGCGGGCGGTCGGAAGCTGAGCCCCACGGCCACCGTGCGCTGCTGCTCGTCGCGCTGGCCGTAGAGGAACAGGAAGAGTCCGACCGCGAAGGCGAACGAGAGCGCCTTCAGCCCGAGATTTTCCGTGAACGCTTCGCGGACGAACGTGCCAGTCGCCGCGACCCGGTCGGCGACGGTCATCCACTGCCTCGCGGCAGGTCGCTGTCGGGCTCGGGCACCGCGTCATCCACGCCCGCCGCGGAGGGCTCGGAGGGTTCGGCCGGCTCGCGCGCCGCGAGCGGGGGAGGGGGAGTGCTCGGCGCGACGCGCAGGGGCGGCGGGGGATCGCTGTTGGGACGGCGGCGAGACTCGGGTGGCTCGCCAACCAGGCTGATGCGCAGCGGCTCCTCCCCGAGCGGCGTCTTGTCGGCCTCGCGCCGGATGCTCGCCGGCGGTTCGAGCGATTCGCGAGCCGACTTCGCCTTGCGGGGCGTCTTCCGGACCTTCGGGCTGAACATCGCCTCCAGCATCGCGTGGAGCTTCGGTCCGTCGAGGTTGGTCGCGATGTTGCCGTTGAAGCAGAAGCTGATGGTTCCGCGTTCCTCGCTCACGATCACCACCACGGCGTCCGTCTCCTCCGTGATGCCGAGCGCTGCACGGTGACGCGAGCCGAAGCTCTGATCCATCACGCGCCCTTCCGGCATCGGGAAGAAGACGCCGGCCTTGGCGATGCGCAGGTTGCGGATCACGACCGACCCGTCGTGCAGCTTGTTCACGCCTTCCGGAACGAACAGCGAGACGAGCAGCTCGCTCGAGACCTGTGCGTCGACGACCTGGCCCTTGTGCACCCCCACGAACTCGTCGAGGTTCGCGTCTTGCTCGAAGGTGATGAGCGCGCCGATGCGGTGGCGCGCGAGCTCGGTCGCTGCCTCCACCACCTCTTCGATGACGCGGCTCTCCTGCGAGCGCGAGAGGGTGCCGAACCAGGCACGGCTGCCGACCCGCTGCAGGCCGCGCCGGATGTCGTTCTGGAACACCACGACCATGATCAGGATCATGCTCGAGATGAGCGCGCCCATGAGCGTCACCACGGTGACGAGCTCGAGCGCCTGGGCGACGAGGTAGAGCCCGAACAGCACGCAGATGCCGAGGCCCACTTGCATGGCGCGCGTGCCGCGCAGCACGAGCAACGCGCGGTAGACGACGTAGTAGACGATGAAGATGTCGAGCGCGTCGCGCAGGTAGTGCGATGGCGAGCGGCTCGCGAAGTAGGCGCGCAGGAGCTCAGGCATGGCGTGCCTCCGCTCCGTTCGCGATGCTGCGAGCCCGGCGCGCCACGTCGAGGGCCTGGCGCTGGGCGAGCACGTCGTGGACGCGCAGCACCGAGGCGCCGCGTTCCACCGCCAGGAGCCCCGCAGCGATGCTGCCGCCCAGGCGATCGGCCGGCTCCGAGCCGTCGAGCGAAGCGATGAACGACTTGCGGCTCGCGCCGACCACCACGGGGGCGCCTTCCGCGCCGAGCTCGCCGAGGCGTGCCAGAAGCTCGAACGACTGGCGCGCGTTCTTGGCGAACCCCAGCCCCGGATCGAACCACACGTCTGCGGGCGGAAGCCCGGCCGCCACGGCGCGATCGCGCGCGGCACGCCACTCGGCTCGCACCTCGCTCACGACGTCGCCGTACCCGTCGTCCGCGTACCGCGAAAAACCGGCCTGCAGGCTCATCGGACCGCGCGCGTGCATGATGAGCAGCGTCGCACCCGCGCGGGCCGTCACCCGGGCGAGCTCGAGCTCGGCGAGGCAGGAGACGTCATTGACGATGCAGGCGCCGAGCTCGAGAGCGCGTGCGGCGACCTCCGGACTCGTCGTGTCGACCGAGGTGACGACACCCCGTGCCACGGCGTGCCGGAGCGCCGCGTCCATGCGGTCGAGCTGCACCGGCGCGGGAACCGCCTCGGCACCCGGTCGCGACGACTCGGCGCCGATGTCGATGATGCTCGCGCCCTCGGCCAGCATGCGGTCGATCTGCGCCCGCTGCGCGGCTTCGGAAGCGTAGCGACCCCCGTCGTAGAAAGAATCCGGCGTGACGTTGAGCACGCCCATGAGGGCGGCGCCGCGATCGCGGCGTGCCGATTCGAGCCACTCTGACGGAACGCCCACTGGGCGACGTTAGCAAACCCCGCGGAACCACGCAAGTTTCGGCTGTTGCACGCGTCGCCCTGGAGCGGCACGATGCCCCCTCCACGTGCCCACCTCGCTCGAGCGCAAGAAAGAGATCGCCTTCGCCGTCGGCAATTTGATCCCGGCGACCGTGCTGGGCACGGGCCTCCTCGCGCTTCCGGTGCGTTTCTGGCCGACGGACATCGTGGTGGGCGGGGCCACGCTCGCCCTCGCCACCGCGAGCAGTCTGGTGATCGGCCGCCCCGCCCTTGCCCGGCGGGCCCTGCTGCTCGGGGCCCGCGTCCTGCTCGGCGTCGGGATCCTGCTCGTGACCGCGGCGCTCCTGAGCCTCGCGTTCCTGTCCGGCATCCATGGCGACTTCGGGCGCGGCGGTGTGACGCTCATGCTGCTCGTCACCTTGCTCGTGCTGCCGTACGCGATCGTGTATCCGCTGGTCGAGCTCTGGTGGCTCGCTGCTCGCGCCGGGGCCGGGACGCCCGCCTCGGTGCCCGCGCCCGCGGCGAGCACCCAGGGCGAGAGCGCCGCATGAAGCGGCTCACGGGGGCACGCCTCTTCGCGCTGTTCGCCTTGTCGCTGCTCGTGGCGACCCTCGGGCTCGAGCACTACCTTCGCGTCGATCGGGACGGCTCGGTCAAGCGCACCATCGTGAGCACGTGGGCCGGCGGGAAACGTCGTTCGCGCGTCGTGGTCACGAAGGACGTGGAGGGAGCGCTCGTTCGCCAGGCGCGTGAGCAGCGAGCCATGCGCGTGGCCGAGGACGTGGTCGACGAGGGTCCGGTCTTGTCGCTCCAGCCGCTGATCTTCGGGGCCTCGTTCGTCCCGGGGCGCGACGGGGTGGAGGCGCACTACGACGGCCGCGTGGCCTACGCGACCGTGGACGACCTGCTCGCGCTACAGGCCTACAATCACGCGCTGATCCTCGGGCCGATCCGCCTGCAGCTCGGCGTCGATCCCGACATCGTGCTCGACGCGCTCGCCAGGGAGCTCGGCGCCACGCGTGACGAGCTCGTCCTGTACGGTACGTTCCGGCGCCTCGCGCTCCGGCATCGCATTCCACCCGAGCCCGCGCCCGCCGTGAACGAGGCGACCTTGCGCACGGCCGCCGTTTCCGCTGGACGTTACCTCGCCAGGGCGGTTCGTCCGGACGGGAGCTATCGCTACGAGGTCAACGGCGTCGATAACGAGGAGAGCGACGACTACAACTGGCCGCGGCATTGCGGGGCGACCTGGTTTTTGGCCGAGACCGCGAACACCACGCGCGAGCCGGCGCTGCTCGACGCCGTCGCACGGGCTGCGCGGCACCTGACGGGCGTGGCGCTCGCTCAGTGCGGCGCGCACCGCTGTGTGGCGGTGGGCGACCGGGCGGATCTCGGTTCGTCGGCGCTCGGGCTCCTGGCGCTCGTCGAGCTCGTCGAGGGCGGAGCCATGCCGGAGCTCCTGCCGGTCGTGCGCGAGCTCACGGCGTTCATTCGCAGCCAGCAGCGGCCCGACGGAGAGTTCAAGCACTTCTACGATCGGCAGAAGAACGAGCCCGTCGATCAGCAGGTGCTCTACTACACGGGAGAGGCGGCGTTCGCGCTCGCCCGCGCCGAGCGCGTGACGCACGATCGCGGGGATCTCGAGGCCGCGAGCCGAGCCCTCGAGCACCTCGTGGACTATCCGTTCTGGTACATCGGGTGGCACTACTTCTGGGGTGCGGAGCACTGGACGTGCCACGCGCTCGGGGCGCTGTGGGAGAAGGCCCCGAACCCGAAGGCGCTCCGCTTCTGCATGGAGTGGCAGGAAGCGGTGCGCACCACGGCGATCTGGGAACGTGAAGCGAACCCCGAGTACGACGGTGCGACGAGCGCTGGTCCCTTCGTGCCGCCGGCGCTGGTCGGCACGGCGACGCGGATGGAAGCGGCCGTCTCCACCCTGCGCACGGCTCGCTTGGCTGGACTACCGGCTCGCGAGATCGACGAGCTCGAAGCGGGCATCCGGAAGAGCCTCGCGTTTCTCATGCGCTTCCAGCTCGAGCCCGGGCCCCAGAACGTCATGCGCGCGCCGAGCGTGATGCGCGGTGGCATTCCGAACACCCCCACGGATTTTCACGTCCGGATCGACAATCCGCAACATGCGGGCACGGCGTTGCTCCATTATTTGGAGCTGCTCGAGGAGCGCAAGAAATAGGTTTTTTGGGTTTTGGTTTGTGGCGTGGCGATTGGAAGAGCTTGGCGTCCGTGGTCTTGCGGGGAGGCGTGGGCGCCGGCCTCGCCGGCTTGTCGTACGGGTCTTTGCCGCAAATCGCTGATCGATCTGTCCTCCCAAGACTCATTGGCCTTCGCGGCGGGCCTTCGGCCCGCATCGGGCTTCGCCCATGCCCGATGGGGCCCTGGCGGCATCGCGGGTCACGCGACGATCACGTCGACCACGTAGCCGCGCGCCGCCCAAACACCGAACCAGCCTTCGAGTCGCTGTCCGAGCGTCTCGAGCGCGACACCGGCGCGCGAAGCGGCTGTTTCGCACGCGCGCCCGAGCGGCTCACCGCTCGCTATCGCGTTCAGCAGCTCGAAAGCGGAAGGCTCGAGCACGTCGTGCTGAATCAAGTGATCGCGCCGGTGGATGGCGAGACAGCTCGCCTCCTCGGCGGGGAGCGTCACCGGCTCCGAATCCTGCGCGTCGCGGGCGGCGATCAGCCGGCGGCGGAGGGCCCCGACCGGGTAGCGCACGCGCAAGAGGCGCAGGGCCGGATCCGTCACGAGCCGAGCGCTCTCCCACGCGCCTTCCGGGACACTGGCGAGCTTGGCCGGGTCGAGCCGCGGGTGATCCGGTGCACTGAAGACGACCACGTGGTGCCACTCGAGGGTGGCCATGTCCACGAGCAGCTCTCGGTGCTCGAGTCCGGCGCGCGCTCGGATGAACGCCGGCAGCCCCTCGCCCAGCTCGCCGAGGTCGTAGCTCGTGGGCACGACGGTAGCGAGGTAGGCCCACACGAGCGCGTCCCACGCCGCTTGCCCCAGGATGCCGCCGAGGCCCGGGAAATCGTCGACGAGCGAGTCGGTGTGCCTCAAGAAGAACTGCTCGCGGTAAATCTCGAGCTGTTCGACCGGCGACAATCGGTCGTTGCCGGTGAGGTGCTCGTCCGCGAAGCGACGGGCCTCGTCGTCGCGGGCGAGGTCGCGCGTGTGCCGAAGAAATCCCGCGATCCGCTGCTGCAAGCTTGCGGCGGTGGTCACTCGGCGGCCTCGGGGGCATCGTCGCTCGCGCCGGCGCTCTCGCGAGGTCCGCCTTGGCGCGTGCCGTGTCCGCCACTCTGCGTGCTCGACGGTCGCGCGCGGGCTGCCTCGCGAACGGCCCGGATCCGCTCCTCGTCGAGCGACGATACTCCAGCCGCGCGCGCCGCGAGCGCGCGCTCCCGCTCGGCCCTGGCGCGCTCGGCTTCCGCGAGCACGACCTCGAGCTCCGGGATCTGGTCGTCCCATTCGATCAGTGTCGAGACCGGCCCCGCGAGCTCGATCGCCAGGCGGTAGAGATCCCACACCGGCTCGGTCACGTGGCGATCGTGCGTGTCGATGATGTGCGTGCCGAGGTTCGAGTGCCCGGCCAGATGGATTTGCACGATGCGCTCGTGCGGCACGCGGCGCACGAACTCCAGCGGGTCGAGCCCGTGATTGTAGGCCGTGACGAACACGTTGTTCACGTCGAACAGGAGACCGATGTTCGCGCGCTCCGCGATCTCGCCGATGAATTCCCACTCGGCGAGCACGCTGCCCTTGTAGGTGAGGTAGCTCGAGGTATTTTCGAGCGCGAACGGCACGCCGAGCGTGTCCTGGATCCGGCGCGCTCGCTCCGCCACGGTGCGCACGAGCTCGGGCGTGAAGGGCAGCGGCAAAAGGTCGTGGAGGTGTGCCCCGCCGGCTCCGCACCAGCAAAAGTGATCGCTCACCCACGGCGTCTGGGTGAGGCGCGCGAGGTCCTTCAAACGCCCGAGGTAGCGTTCGGAGGGGGCTTCGGGTCCCCCGATGCCGAGCGAAACGCCGTGCTGGACGACGCGGTACGCCTCGAGCGCGCGCGCGAGGTGGTAGCGCGGGCGGCCGCCGACCCCCATGAAATTTTCGCTGATGATCTCGACGAAGTCGAGCGGCGGGCGCTCGGCGAACAGCCGCCGGTAGTGGGGGACGCGCAGCCCGATGCCCACGCCGAGATCAGGCAAGCCGAGCCGCGCAGCAGTCATGAGGTCACCCTGGAGCACATCTCGAAATGAGCGCGGCCGCTGCGCCAAAGGTCAGGGGCAGCGGCCGCGGGCTCATGCGACTTTCGTCACTTCGGGCAAGCGGCGTTGCAGCCGCCGCGACCCGCGCACTCGTTCTTGTTGTTGCAGCTGTTGTCCTCGCCCTTGCAGCCGCCCTTGTTCTTGCAGGTGTTCTTGCCCTTACAGCAAGACTTGCCCTCCGCCGCGGCGGCGGGCGCGTCACCCGCGGGGGCGGCAGCCGAGTCGGCCGGTGCCGCGGGCGTTTCCGGGGTCGCCTCGGCCGCAGGCGCGGGCGGAGCTTCAGCCGGAGGGGCGCTGCCGCCACAGGCCGTGATGGCGCCGAGCACGAGCCCGGTCGCTGCCGCCGTGGACAGAGTCTTCGAGAGATTGAAAGCCATGTGAGATTTTCCCTTGGTTGAAGGGCGAGGAGCGCTCGCCCGAAAAACGCGACGGACCTACGATCCACTCCGCGCGCCGCTCGTATGCTCGCCGGGCCCCTTTGGCTTCCGGCAACTCGGCGCGGGAGTCTATCTGCTACGCTGTGGCGCCCGCCAGCTTCCAGCGACTACGTCGCGGCAGCGGGCTCGGATCGATCAGAACGTGATTTCGATGTGGCCGGAATCGACTCCCCTTGCTGCTTTCAAGGCTCGTCGCGAGCGCTTGGCGGCGAAGCTCGAATGCCCGGCACTTCTCGTTTCTGGCCTGGCACGCGCCAGGAACTATCGGGGGAACCGTTACCCGTTCCGGGCGGAGAGCCATTTCCTCTATTTCGTCGGACGACAGCTCGAGGGCGCGGCACTTTTGATCGATCGCGACGGCGCGACGCTTTACGCCGAGCCGCCCGACGCCGAGGAAGCGCTGTGGACCGGCCCGCAGCCCACGCTCGCCGAGCTGTCGCAGGAGCTCGGTCTCGAAGTCCGGCCGCTCGAGGAGCTGGCCGTCGAGGCGCTGACGGCCACGCTGCCGTCGGCGGACGCCGATACGGCTTTCTTTCAGAGCGAGCTCGTCAACAGGGACATCGAGCCGGCATCGGGCCCCGAGCTCGAGGGCGTCGATCGCGCCCTCGCGGATGCGATCATCGCGTTGCGCCTCGTGCACGACGACGCGGCCGTCGCCCAGGTGCGTGCCGCGGGGCGTGTCACCGAGCTCGCCCACCGTGCCGGCATGCGCGCGACCCGGCCGGGCTTGCGCGAGGCCGACGTGGTCGCAGCGATGGATGCCGAGATCGTTCGCGCGGGGTGCGTCCACGCGTACCTTCCGATCGTCACGCGCGAGGGCGAGGTGCTGCACGACGAGCGTCACCACCGGCGGCTGGCGCCCGAGGATCTCTTGCTCTGCGACGTGGGCGCCGAAACACCGGGTGGCTGGGCGAGCGACGTGACGCGGACCTGGCCCGTGAGCGGGAAGTTCTCCGCGACGCAGCGCGCCTTGTACGAGGTCGTGCTGGCCGCGCAGCTCGCCGCGATCGCCGCCGTTCGACCCGGCGTGCGCTACCTCGACGTGCACCGCGCCGCAGGCAAGAAGCTGCTCGAGGGGCTGCTCGCCCTCGGTTTGTTCCACGGTGAGCTCGAGGAGCTCTACGCACGGGGCGCCGCCGCCCTGTTCTTCCCTCATGGCATCGGGCACCTGCTCGGCCTCGATGTGCACGACATGGAGGACCTGGGCGACCGGGCCGGCTACGCGCCCGGGCGCCGCCGCAGTCCGAGCTTCGGCGACCGCTACCTGAGGCTCGATCGCGATCTCGCCGAGGGGATGATCGTGACGATCGAGCCAGGATTCTACCGGATCCCCTACCTACTCGAGCGGCCCGAGGAAGTGGGTGAGCTCGAGTCTGCGCTCGACCGGCGTGTGCTCGCGACGCTCGGCGACGTCCGAGGCATCCGCATCGAGGACGACGTGCTCGTGACGGCGACGGGAGCGGAGGTGCTCACGGCCGGCATTCCCAAGACCCCCGACGCGGTCGAAGCGGCCATGCGCGGCTGAGCTAGGCTTGGGCGCGCGTTTTCGGTCGCAGGCCGAAACCGTCAGGCGCTCGCGCGAGCCACGCGGTTCTCGGCTTCGGCAACCGCTTCTCGCCACGCCGGGTCGACCGGCGTGACGAGCTCGACGAGGTCTTCGGGACGTGCCCCCGTGAGCAGCGCCTCGCGCGCCTTCGCGGAGCCGGTGAGCAAGTCGAACGCCGGCACCGTCGTCTCGAACTCGTAGGGCGAGGTGCGAAGCTCGAACTCGTTCGGCGCCTGCGCGCGCGCGAGCGCAATCAGCGTGAGGTACGCTGCCATGGGACGGAACAGCTCGGGGTTCGCCACGTGCAGCATGACGCCCTGGCAGCGCTTCCCGGCGTGCTTCTCGAAGCTCGGCTGGAACGTGACGGGTCGTACGAGCGCGCCGGGCACCCCCACCTCGATGAAGCTCTTCGCGAGCGCGGGGCCGTCGAGGAACGGAGCCCCCACGATCTGGAACGGCGCCGTGGTGCCGCGTCCTTCCGAGAGATTCGTGCCCTCGACCAGGCAGCCGCCCGGGTAAACCAGGGCCGTCTCGAGCGAGGGCATGTTGGGACTCGGCATCACGAACGGGCGGCCCCACGCCGCAGCCGTCCGGTAGCGCTCCCAGCCCAGCACCGGCGTCACCGACAGGGCGCCTTCGGCTCCGAGCGCGTGGCCGTCGCGCTCGAAGAACAGCGCGAGGATCTCGCCGAGCGTGAGCGCGTGCCGCACGGGCAGCGGCTCGAGCCCGACGAACGAGAGGAACCCCGGCTCCTGTGGCGCGCCCTCGAGCGTAGAGGGATCGCCCGAGATGGGATTGGGACGATCGAGAACGACCGTATGGATGCCGGCCTCGCGGGCCGCACGCGCGGCGAGGAGCGCCGTCCACACGTACGTGTAGTAGCGGGAGCCAACGTCGGCGAGATCCACGAGCAGCAGATCCAGCTCGCCGAGGTGCTCCGGGCGCGGAGTCAGGTCGTCACGGGTCTTGCCGTACAGGCTGATCACGGGCGGGCGTCCCGTGCCGGCGTCGGGCGCCGCCGTCGCGACGGGCACCTCCGCCTGGGCGTCGGCGTCGAGGCCGTGCTCGGGGGCGAACACCAGGCGCGCCGAGACCCCGAGCTCGTCGAGCACGTCGAGCAGGTGACGACCGCGGCGATCGACGCTCGCCGCGTGCGTGAGCACTCCGACGCGCGCGCTCCGGACGCGGCGGCGGAGAGCGGACAAGGGACCCACGAGCAGCTGATCGACTCCGCACAGCATGGGCCCCGCGTAGCACGACCGCTCCCGTCCCCGCTCGAGGCGCGCCCCTAAACCCTGGAAATCGCGGCCCAGCCTTGAAATGATTGCGGTATCAGGCGGTGGGAGTTAGCATTTTTTTCACAGTGCGGCGCGTTCTGGTGGTCGATGACGAGGAGAACCTCCGGCTCGTGCTCCGCACGTTGCTCCGGCGGCACGGCTACGAAGTCGAGACGGCGCCCACCGGAGAGGAGGCGCTCGCACTCGTCGATTCGTTCGGGCCGGACGTGGTGCTCACCGACGTGCGCATGCCCAAGATGGGTGGCCTCGATCTGCTCGCCACGCTGAAGGCGAAGGGCAACGAGGCGACAGTGATCGTGATGAGCGCCTACGGCAACATGGATCTGGCCATCGAGGCCATCAAAGCGGGCGCCTACGACTACGTCCAGAAGCCGTTCAAGCCGGACGAGGTCGTGCTCGCGCTGCGCAAAGCCGAGGAGCGCGAGTCGCTCCGGCGCGAGAACCGCGCGCTCCGGGACGAGATCCGGAAGGAGCACCGTTTCGAGGACATCCTCGCGAAGAGCGGGAAGATGCAGGACATCTTCCGCACCATCTCGAAAATTTCCGAGTACAAGACGACCGTGCTCGTGACGGGGGAGAGCGGCGCGGGCAAGGAGCTCGTGGCGCGGGCCATCCACCGCCGCAGCAAGCGCAGCGGGCCGTTCGTCGCGGTCAACTGCGGCGCGATCCCGGAGAACCTGCTCGAGAGCGAGCTCTTCGGGCACAAGAAGGGCGCTTTCACCGATGCGCATCACGATCGCCACGGCCTGTTCGAGGAGGCGACCGGGGGCTCGTTGTTCCTCGACGAGATCGGCGAGCTACCGCTCGCTCTCCAGGTGAAGCTCCTGCGCGTGCTCGAGGACGAGAAGATCCGGCGTCTCGGCGAGACGCGCGACATCCAGGTCGACGTGCGCATCATCGCCGCGACGCACCGCGATCTGCCGACCGAGACCAAGGCGGGCCGCTTCCGCGAGGACCTGTTCTATCGCTTGAACGTGCTGCTCATCCACTGCCCCTCCCTGCGCGAACGGCGCGAGGACATCCCGCTCCTCATCGATCACTTCCTGGCGAAGAACAACGCGCGCCTCGGCACGTCGATTCGCGGTCTGGATACGGAGGCACGCCGTCTGCTCTACGAATACGGCTGGCCCGGCAACGTCCGCGAGCTCGAGAACACGATCGAGCGCGCGATGGTGCTCACCGAGGGCGACACGATCACCGCCGCGGACCTGCCCGAACGCGTGCGCGAAGCGCGCGACCCCGTGCAGATGCAGCTGGCGAGCGGCGAGCTCAGCGTCAAGAAGACGATGCGCATCATCGAGGAGATCCTGATCCGGCGCGCCCTGCAGAAAACCAAGGGTAACCGCACCCGCGCCGCCGAGGTCCTCGAGATCAGTCACCGCGCGCTGCTCTACAAGATCAAGGACTACCAGATCACCGATCTGTGACACGTCCCCTCGATTCTTGTAAAACATACAGAATTACTTTTAAGTGGACAGGGCCGGGGTCGGCTGTCACGCTCGTTCTAACCAGCGAGGTCTCTCCATGTCTCTGGCTCTCCTCATCGCCCTGGCGCCGCTCGCCCTCTTCGCGGCCGTGCTCTTCCCCGCGTTCAGCGTGCAATTCGCGCTCCGGTACTGGGTCCGGCCGGCTCAGCGCCTCTCGCTCGAAGAGGCCTGGTCCGCTCGGTTCGACGAGCACCTGTCGAGCCCGAGCTCGGCTTTCCAGCTCTAGGGCAGCGGTTTGTTGCCGCTCAAGCGGTTGCGTGCGCCGCTCTCGAATCGGGCATTGTCGAGCTTTCCGCCGCCCCGCATCGACGCGCGGCTCGTGCTCGGCGCTGCGACGTTTCGGGGTGGGCTGGGGAATCAGCGGGTATTGTCCCGGTCCGAGCCTCGTCTCCCTGCCGTCGGCAGGGTCCCGTGGCGTGGTTTTCGTGGTGAGCCTCTGCCTCGGAAGCGCCCTCGGTTCGCGCTCGGGAAGTCCGTTCTGGCCGCGGCGGGC
>Ga0315912_10001627_pt1 | contig 26657 bp, 21 predicted proteins | sample VfabasoilMG_FD_204469 | JGI IMG/M metagenome (GOLD analysis project Ga0315912, IMG submission 204469) | Garden soil microbial communities collected in Santa Monica, California, United States - V. faba soil | ecosystem: Environmental > Terrestrial > Soil > Garden | place: USA: California... | reverse complement strand
TTTTATTTGCTAGTGTGTTGTTGATTAATTCGGTGTTTGCTGCCGATTCATATAAATTAAAAGAAGGGGATTCTCTCCAAATTTCTGTTTGGGGAGAAGAAACGCTTCAAAAAGATGTCAAAGTATTGCCCGATGGCAGCATTTCTTTTCCGCTTGCAGGGCGAGTTGATGTCGTGGATGTCACTACTGCAGAGGTAGAAAAACGCCTTACTGAGAAGCTAAAGACATATTTGCCTGATCCACAAGTGAGTGTGGTAGTTACAAATATTGAAGGTAATCGCATCTTTGTTCTGGGGAAGGTGTTGAAGCCAGGATCAGTTTTGTTGAATGGACCAACGACTGTATTACAGGCGCTTAGCTTGGCAGGTGGCGTGGATAAGTTTGCTGACCTAGGGTCAATTAAAGTTTTACGGAATGGCCCAAATGGTCAAACAGTTATGCCTGTTAACTATAATGCACTAATTAGAGGGCAAGACTTAAACTCAAATGTCCTATTAAAAACGGGAGATACTGTATTAGTGCCGTAACTATTGTATAATCGGGACTTCTTTAAAAGATTCTAGTGACATTTGAATAGAACTCGATAGATAGCTAGGCAGTGCTTATATATAAAAATGATAATTAAAGTAACTTCAAATTTTGTTGCATTAACTTTGGCGCTCTTATCTGTCCAAGCAAACGCATTGGTGATATTAGATCAGGGTGCCTCGGTTTCGCTTAATACTGAGTACTATAGCAATCCAGAATTAGATCCTGATGACGAAGAATCGATTTGGGTCTACTCGATAATTCCTGGTTATAGAATTACTACTGCTCAAGATAAAAATCAGTTTTTCTTGAATGCTAACGTAAACATTGAACGGTCGTCAAATGAGTCTATCAGTGGAGATCGTGAAGACCCGAATGTAAGAGCCGGCTGGGGAAGAGATTATGAAAGAGGCAGTGTTGGTATAGCTGCTACTTACGCCAAGGCAAGCACACGTATTACGGAGTTGACGGATAGCGGAAATGTGTCAACTGACGGTAGCTCAATCGGTAGAGCAATTGCAGCAACATGGATTCATTCATTAACTGAAAAATTAAGAATGTCTGCTGAGGCTCGTTATCTGAGACAAGACTTTACTGGTGACGAGCTTAGTGATTATAGGCTCAAGACATTAAGCTCGGAATTTCTTTATGAACTTAGTGAGAAAACCAGTCCTTTTATCAGAGTTGGTCTGAATCAGTTCCATCCATTAGATGACATAGATGTAGATGTCAGGACTGAAAACGTAAATTATCAAAACTATCTCGCGGGGGCGAACTTCATTATCAGTCCCAAGCTAAGTTTCTCTGCAGGTGCTGGCATTAGCCATATTGAAGAATATAGCGATATTGAAGAAGATGGCAATCGATGGATTGGCTTGTCAAATGTCACATATCAAGGTGAAAAATATAGACTAGATGGTGCATTAGAGAGGTCAATTAGCCCCAGTAGCGAAGGTATCTTAAGAGAGTCGGATAGTTTACTGCTTGGTTATAGTTATGATCTTTCAGATAGATCTCGGTGGGGTACAGATTTAAGCTTCACTAAAAACAAAACAGGCAATAGATCGGAGTCACAACAACTAGCAGCATGGTATACCAGAGATTTAACAGAGCTTTGGCAAATGCGATTATCAGTGCGATTGAGAAGTATTGATAGTGACGATGAAGATTCTGCTGATGGCAATATTTTAGGGATTTCCTTCAGATACGACACCCCTTCGTTTTAAAAGTATCAATAATTTTTAAGAGTATCAATAATAATGGCTGCTGATTATGAATTAACAATGAATGACTACCTATCTATTTTAAAGCGCAGATGGGTACAAATTTTAGCAGTCTTTATGATGCTGATGTTGGGGGCCGTTCTAGCGGCAATTTTTTTGCCTACCGTGTACCAGTCCACAGGTACGATATTAATAGAATCACCACGCGTTACGAATGATATGGTCCAAGCATCGGTAACGACTGCCGCCGCTGAGCGTATCGAGGTAATAAAACAGCGGGTTATGACGCGCGAGAATATACTTCATATTGTTCAAAAACATAACTTATATCCAGAAGAATTTAAAAAAGGAATAATAACTCCTGTTGTGGAAGCAATGCGTCAGCGCATCACAGTAGAGTTATTAAGTACCGATTACCGTGATAGTAAAAGTCGAGATAAAGCGACTATCGCATTTAAAGTTGGTTTTGAGTACTCAGAAGCAGAGCTAACTTATAAAGTAACAAATGAAATAGTCACACTGTTTTTAGATGAAAATATAAAATCAAGAACTGATAGAGCAACTGAGACGACAACATTTCTTACTGAAGAACTCAATAGTCTCAAAGCTGATTTGGAGAAGAGTGAGAACAAGGTTGCTGCTTATAAGCAAGAGCACTCTAATTCTTTACCGGAACATATGCAAATGCACATGGATATGTTGCAGAGAACTGATTCGGAAATTAAGGAATTAGATCGAGACTATAAAAGCACTCAAGAGGAGTTACGATACTTGGATGTTGAGTTGGCTACAGCAAGAGCCAGCGTAAAGAATAGCGATGCTGCTACCGTATCAGAATTAGACGCAGCCAAGGCTGAATTAGAGCGATCTCTGATCTTATACAAAGAAACACATCCAACTATACGTGCATTGAAAAGAAAAATTGAAACTTTACAAAAAGCTGCTGATACTGGCGTAGAGACCAAACCAACTAAAATCGATGTTGCCTCGGATTTGGTAATAGCTAAAATTCAAACTCAAATAGAGGCGGCCAAAGTGAGACTAAATTCAATTGCAGATCAGAAAAGATCTTCATTAGCACAGATGAACCAGCTTCAGTCTCAGGTTAAACAAAGTCCTCAAGTTGAGCGGGGGCTCTTTACGCTTATGAGAGATTATGAAAATGCAAAGCTGAAGTATGAAGAAGTAAAATCAAAACAAATTAATGCAAAAATTGCTGAAAATTTAGAGCAAGAAAATAAGGCTGAACGTTTTACGGTGATTGAGCCTCCGCTTTTCCCTGAAAAACCGATCAGACCAGATAGAAAGAAGATATTTGCGCTCGGATTGTTTGCATCACTCGCTGCCGCACTAGGATTGGCTGCTTTGTTGGAAATGTTGGATAAAAGGGTGAGGGGTGTGGAGACATTAACTTCCATACTAAACATGAGGCCTTTAGCAATTGTCCCATATATCACAACACAGGCAGAGACAAGACGTAAGAAACGATTGATATGGTATGCGGTGGGCTCATTTGTAGTTTTTTCGTTGATAGTTATTCATACTTTGATTCAGCCACTTAATAGGCTAATCTGAAGCTACTGACAAGATTCACATAGAGACGGATTATGGAAAAAATTAAAGAAGCGCTTGCTAAAGCGAAATCGCAAAAACCAATTACTAAAAAACAGTTTAGTGAATCTGTAACAACTTCCCAGAAAAGCTTTAGCAGTGTAGAAAATGAATTGGGCGCTATAGATTATAGTAATAGCCCTGTTTTAAAATTAGATCAAGCTCATCTAGAAAAAACTCTTATCGTCACTAATCATAAAGGTGATGCGAATTCTGCTGTTTTTGATTCTTTACGCACACAAGTCTTGCAAAAAATGGAAGAGCATAATTGGCGAACTTTAGCGGTTGTATCGCCAACACCAGAGTCTGGGAAAACGGTCATTTCTATCAATCTTGCTATAAGTATTGCTCATTTACCTCAAAAGACTGCTGTATTGGTTGATTTTGATTTGCGTAGACCTAGGGTAGCTAATTATCTTGGCATGCATGTACAAAAATCTATGAATGAATATCTGCTAGAGCAAGCCAAAGTAGAAGAAGTCATGTTTAATCCTGGAATTCCAAGACTTGTAGTAATTCCTACCATGCGTCCGGTGTCAAAATCGGCAGAGATTTTGTCTTCTAATAAGGTTGCTACGTTAATTCAAGAACTTAGAGATCGCTATAAATCTAGAGTAGTTATTTTTGATTTGCCGCCTATATTGAATGCAGATGATGCAATGATGATACTTCCCCAAGTGGATTGTGTGCTGGTAGTTGTAGCAAATGGCATGTCTAAGCAATCGGAAATTGAAGAGACTTTATACCATATACCAAAAGAAAAACTCTTAGGTGTCGTACTCAACAAAGCTGAAATAGAAGCTAATCCCTATTATTATTAATTGTAATAAGCTATGGCTAAATATAATATTAATGTAGGTAAAAGAGAATTCCTAAAGCTATTAGCAATTCCTCCTCTATTTCTAATGGGTAAATTCACGATATTTAAACAAAGTAATGCCATCTTTATTGATAATGACATTGTTATTATTAATGGGTGGGTACTCCTCAAATCTGATTTCTATTAAGCAGTCATCTCTAAATGCTATTCGATCTAGACTTATTATCAAAAAATTATAATTTTAAGCATTATGATGTGTGCATTTGTGGTTCTGGTCCCGCGGGCATTACTGTTGCAAGAACGTTGGCTGCAAATGGTAAAAGAGTTGCATTATTAGAAGGTGGTGCTTTATCTTACACCGAAGAATCACAACAGTTATATGAAGGTAAAAGTATTGGTTTCAATTATTGGGATGCATTAAAAGCATGTAGATTGCGTTTTTTTGGAGGCACCTCTAATCATTGGACTGGATTATGCTCATTTTTTGACGAGAGCGATTTCGAAAATAAATCACAAACATTACCTGGCTGGCCAATATCTAGGGAAGACGTACATAAGTATTTTGATAGCGCAAAAGAAATTTTAGATTTACCAAAAAATGCGTTTCAAAATACAGCATCATGGACGGGGTCTGATTTTAAAACATTCTTAAACGCTCAAAGCCCACCAACGAGATTTAATGGAAAATATCTTGAGGAATTAAAAAAATCAGAAAGAATCGATCTGTATGTGAATGCAAATTTAACGAATGTACATCTGAATGAGGACCATACAATAGTTGATTACTTAAACATAACAAATAATAAAAACATTGTATTTTCAGTTACGGCAAAACAATTCACTTTGGCACTCGGTACTGTAGAAAATGCTCGTATGTTGCTTGCGTGCAATAAGCAAATTAAAACTGGCATAGGAAATCAAGGTGATATGGTAGGACGGTGCTTTATGGAGCACCTCAATGTTATCTATGGTAGATTTGTAGTTGATAAGCCCAACTTCTGGAAAAATGGTAGAGTGCTACTACAGCCATCGCCTGCAACGATCAAAAAATTAAAAATTGGTAACGGTGTGATTGCATTTGATGCGAATGCAAAAACAAAGAGTTACGGAAGATTGCGGGCATTAAAACAATATCTCAGAAATCTAGTTTGTAGTTCAGATACAGCAACAGAGTTAACTAGAAAAATGTATGACTTTCCATGCGATGGTGATGGTTTTATTACAAGTATGATAGAACAATCACCAAATCCTAATAGCCGAATTACGCTCGACAAAATTAATGATCGATTTGGGATTCCTAAAGTAATCCTTACATGGGATATCAATAAATCTGATATGCATACCATTCGTACGATTGGGCTGACCGCTGCAAAAGAAATGGCTAGATTAGGGGCGGCTAGAGTCTTGCTGCCAGATTATATTTTAGATGAAAATACGCCGATTAAAGAAATTGGTAGTCATTGTCATCAAATGGGTACTACCCGAATGTCTACAGATCCTAAATATGGCGTTGTCGATAGCAATTCAAAAGTACATGGGATTGGCAATTTATATATGGCTGGGAGTAGTGTATTTTCAACCGGAGGTGGGTGTAACCCTACTTTCACCGTCACAATGCTTGCACTACGATTAGGCGAGCATCTATCTTCATTGTAAGAACAATCTATACCTATGGTTATACCGGTTTTGCTTGCAAAGGCAGCCGCGAATAAGCAACCCCCAAACCAAGCACTGACCAATAAATAAGAGGGATGGTTCCTACTGGACTAACTGTAGCTATTGTAACCATTATTGCAAACAGAACAGCGACCAGACTACGTCCAAGTATATATAATTGATCGTTTTTATCTTTAACTTGTTTTAGTTTCCCTCTAATTCTAAAAATTACTGAAAAGAAGACAGAAGCAAATAAAACTAAGCCAACATAACCAGATTCTAGAGTGATTCTAAGGTAAGAGTTTACAATGTCAATAATGCCTTGACCTTGAATTAATTCTTGCATTTCTGGTTCATCCATGAAATTGTTTGAACCGAGAAGCGGGTTTTTGTCGATGACAATCAATGAATTTGTGAAAAGCTTTTCTCTGTATTCAATATTACCAGTTTCTGCTTTTCCAACATAAGGAATGAGATCTAAATATTTTTCGCCATTTGGTAGAATGGCTAATAGGGGTAAAGTCAGTAAACCAACTAAAAATAAAGCACCTAATTTTCTAATTGCCCCAGCACCTTGTGCAACAAAAATAATAATGAGCACAACGGAGCCTACCCATGGGCCACGGGATAAGGGTGCTAACAAGCCAAGAAGTAGTACCACCCCTCCCAATTTTTTAATAATAGGATTTTGAACCGTGCTATATAAATACAAATAAAATCCTAATGCAACCATCAAAAAATAGCCAAATGTAATCGAGTGTCCTAGGGTTGCCATAACTCTTATGGAATCACCACGGCCAAGATATTGGCTTGTCGTACCACTTACTCCTAATGCGTTATCTAAACTATTAAATAGTAGCCATCCTTTATTACTTTCAAAAATTCCTATGAATGCTAAAACAAACGCTGAAGTTAGAAACGCAAACAGTACTGTTTTCATTTGCGATAGATCTTTAATGCCCCTACTTATTACATAATAAGGAAGAAAAATGTCGGTAAAAATATAAAGGGATCTTCGCAATGCATCAGTAAACGTCGTGTCTCTAAATGCTAAAAAAGCAATCAACACCATATACATCAATATAAACTTATCAGATCCAGTCTTACCAAACTTCAGATCATTTTGACGCGAAATTGATATTGCTAAAGGTAATAAAATTATTAAAGCAATGAATCTAGGATGAGAAATCGATAACAAATAGTTTACTACGCCAAACCCCGGAACATCTTGCTCTAAAGGGGGTATAACAAAAAGCAAAATAAAAAAGAGTGCAATTTTATTTTGTTCAGTTTTTGTAAATATTAAGATGAAAATGCTGCTTAATATAATATATATCCAAAAATTACTCGCAATAAATGCACTTAGTAAGACAGCAAACCAAACAATTCTCCATCGATTGAAGCTACTAACCGATATGTTGTTTGCAGCAACCTTTTTGGCAAAAAAGAAGCCAATAGATGCAAGAATTATGATAAATATTAATGCTCTTAAATGTTCTGGCATGATTGAAAATAATTTCTAGAGTAGCTGTTTGATAAGAATGTGTTCTATTAGCTGCTTTGCAATTGTTATAATCGGGCGGCGACATTGAGCATTTTAGCATTTAAAATACATTGTGAAATTGGAATTAATTGTTATGTAAGTTATATTTCAATTGTGCCGATGGGGCTATTGTTTAACTTTTATAAGTAATATAGATTTATAGGTAGGCATTATTAGGCTACACCAAGAAAGCGTCTATGTTTCAGCATACAAAACCAGATTGTTATATTCAAATTTATCGAGTTAAAACATGCATCATGCATTTAGTAAGAAATTAACATTCCAAGTTGTAATTTAAATTGCGAATTTCTGTTATTTTAGTTAGCTATAACACGGCCCAGATGAGCGTGGATGCTTTGAATAGTCTATTTGCATCGCAGGGTGACTTCGAGCTGGAAGTGTTTGTAATCGATAATGCCTCAAAAGATAACTCGGCCCAAGTTATAAAGGAAACGTTTCCAAATATCACCCTAATAGAAAACAAAACCAATGTAGGCTTTGGGCGAGCGAATAACCAAGCCCTAGATATAGTCACTGGAGATTATGTACTTTTGCTGAATACTGACGCTTTTGTACAACCAGACACTTTGCAAAAAACTGTACTATATATGGATTCCCACCCTGCTTGCGGGGTATTGGGAGTTCGTCTCTTAGGCAGAGATGGTGAACAGCAACCCTCATGCCGATATTTCCCGACACCTCCAAACCTCTTTGCAACCCGTGTTGGCTTAAATCGCTTATTCAATATACAGCTAGTAGATAATATTGACTGGAATCCTGAAATTACCCAACAATGTGATTGGGTTCCAGGGTGTTATTATTTAGTACGCAAACAAGTAATTGATAATGTTGGACTATTCGATCCTTTATATTTCCTGTATTGCGAAGAAGTAGATCATTGCTTTGCGGTTAAGAGAGCGGGTTGGGATGTCACATATTTTGCGGATGCCAGCATTGTGCATATTGGTGGCGAGAGTGCAAAATCTGATCAGTTAATCGAACAAAAAAACCGTCAAGTAAATATTTTACGTATAGAAAGTGAGCTATTGTATTTTAGGAAAAACCATGGATTGTTCGGTGTATTTTTGCATATTTTCTTAACTCATTTGGCTGACCTTTATGATTTGATTAAACACTGCTTGCGTTTGGAAGGGTTGTCATGCATTTTCAATAACCTTAAAAGCTATCCACTTATTTGGCGAATATTCGCTCGTACGCGTTGGGCAACTCAATCGACTCGTTAAATGATTAATTTGGGAATTGTGATAATCGGCAGAAATGAAGGAGAACGCTTAATTCGCTGTATCCAGTCTTTGCGTGAACATATTGCACGCATCATTTATGTAGATTCAGCATCAACTGATAACTCGGTAAAAACTGCAAGGGAATTAGGCGTCCACGTGGTTAATTTGGATATGTCGCAACCTTTTACAGCAGCGCGCGCTAGAAATGTAGGTTTTGAAAACCTCATAGAATTACACCCAAAAACCGAGTTTATACAATTCGTAGATGGAGATTGTGAAGTATTAAGTGGCTGGCTAGAAACGGCTGCAGCTTTTTTGCAAGCTCGTACTGACGTGGCTGTTGTAAATGGGATTTTAGACGAGCGCTTTCCAGAAAAGACGATTTATAACACTTTATGTGATTTGGAATGGAAAATGCAAGCGGGCGAAGTAAAGGCTTGTGGCGGGAATGCACTAATGCGAGTCAGCGCATTCAAAGAGGTTAAAGGCTTTTTACCACGTTTAATAGCAGGCGAAGAGCCAGAACTATGCGTAAGATTACGTGCAAAAGGCTGGAAAATCTGGCACCTGCACCAATCCATGATGTTGCATGATGCAAATATTACACAATTTGGACAATGGTGGAAACGTGCGATCCGCGCAGGGTATGCTTTTGCTGAAGGAGCTCATATACATGGCGCAGCGCCAGAGTTTCATTGGGTAGCTGAGTCAAAGAGAGCCTGGCGTTGGGGATTTTATATCCCATTAGTGATATTGATAACATCATTGATTAAACCGGTTTGGGGGCTAATTTTACTACTTGTATACCCACTGCAAGTGTTAAGATTAAGTTTTAAAAGCAAACAACCCATCAATAAGGCTTTCTTACAATCATTTTTTTTTGTAATAGGGAAATTTGCTGAGGTAGTAGGACATTTTAAGTTTCTAGGGCATCACTACACTAATAAACAGGGTGAAATAATAGAATATAAATAGATTTTTAGTTTATATTTATTTTCAGGGTACACAATAATGCCGAATTCGTTAACTAGCGGAAATCGTGAAGATTTTTATAAAAAAATACTAGAAATTGCCAAAGAAAACCATAAGCCATTATCGCTCAGAACTTTAAAAAGAAGAGCTAAGTTTTTCTTTATTGCCAATCAGCATAAACAAGAGATAAAAAACTTTGCTGAGAAAATGCAATCACAAAATATAACAGTTACGCCGCAAATGCTTGGTGTGCTTGAATGGCCTTATATACACAATGAATGGAGTATCGAAACAAAATTAGCTAAGCTAGCAACACACTACGAGATACTCTCAAAACCTTTTCCTGCGCTAGCGAAGATCAATGAATCAGAACCTTACGAAATAATAGATTTTGATCATATCTCCAAAGGTATAAAAGTGCTGATAGATTACGCACCTTGGTTTATTAGAGAAGGTGAGTTGGTACTCAATATTTTTCAAAATGATTTAAGAGTAGCTTCAATAGCGTTTACGTTAAGCTATGTTGATAAAGATATAGTTGCCTATATTGGTGCTATTCAAGGTATCCACAGCGGTATTTCAACAGAAGAATCTTTAGAAATTTATAAAACACTAACGAAAGATTTTGAAGGTCTCAGACCAAGAAGCTTGCTGTTGGAAGTACTTAAAGTAGTCTTGATGCAGCTGAATGTTAAAAAGATATTTGCAGTTTCAGAGCAGCACCGCCATCATCGTCACAAGTATTTTAAAAACAATCAAAAAACTGTATTTAAGAATGACTACAATGTTTTTTGGGAAGAGCATGAAGGCATACTTGATGAAGCTACTGGCTTTTACTTATTGCCGATGACACTTTCAATCAAGGATATGGCTGAAATCCCATCTAAAAAAAGAGGTATGTATAAGCGGCGCTATGAAATCATTGAATTTTTCAAAAATACGATTGATTTAAGTGCTGCAAAAGCCTAATTATAAAAAATGCAAATCTCATATTTAATCAATCAGTATCCTAAGGTAAGTCATAGTTTTATTCGGCGGGAAATTCTGGCTTTAGAGCGTCAAGGGTTTAATGTACAACGTATTGCACAGCGTGGCTGGAGAGAACAGTTGGTTGACGAAGAAGACCTTAGTGAACGAAAAAAGACGTCCTATATTGTTCAACAAGGTGTGATTTCAATATTAATTTCGTTATTTTGGTGTTTGTTTACTTCGCCTAAACGTTTTTTTAGTACGCTCGGTTTAGCAGTAAAAATGGCGAAGAATTCAGATAGGTCGTTAGTTTATCACTTTATCTATTTCGCCGAGGCTTGCGGAATGCAGAACTGGTTGAAATCACATCATAGCCAACATATTCATGCGCATTTCGGTACAAATTCGGCCGAAATTGCAATGATGGCAGGCAGGCTTGCTGGAATCCCATACAGCTTTACAGTACATGGTCCGGAAGAGTTTGATAAACCGCAAGCATTAGGGCTTAATAAAAAAATCAGTCATGCGAAATTTGTTGTAGCAATCAGCTCTTTTGGTCGTAGTCAACTATTTCGTTGGGCTGATTATAAAGATTGGCACAAAGCTAAAGTAGTGCATTGTGGACTGGAACCGGGTTTTTATAATTCGTCCTTAGAGAAAATAACGAATCGGCCCTATATGGTATGCGTAGGAAGAATTTGTGAGCAAAAAGGTCAGTTATTATTGATTGAGGCAGCGAAAAAGTTGCATGACGCAAACCAAGACTTTAGTTTGATATTGGCTGGAGATGGTGAAATGCGCGGTGAAGTTGAATCGCTTATCCAACAATATAAGTTGCAAGGAAAAGTGACCATTACAGGTTGGATAAGCAGTGTCGAAGTGCGCAAACATATCTTAGCTTCACAACTATTGATTTTACCTAGTTTTGCTGAGGGTCTCCCGGTAGTTCTGATGGAGGCAATGTCACTCCGACGCCCCGTAATTTCAACTTATATTGCTGGTATACCTGAGCTCGTCAAAGAAGGTGAGAATGGATGGCTGTGTACTGCTGGTGATGTAGATGCGCTGACAAGCGTGATGCAAAAAGCATTAGAAACACCAATAAATGTGCTGAAAAAGATGGGCGATTTTGCCCATCACTCTGCTATTGCTCGACATAATATCGATATTGAAGCAGCCAAACTAGCTGCACATTTCAGGGCTGAGTAATTGTTCATATTTAACCTTATATTTAGCCTACTTATCTTAATTTTAATGATTCCCATAATTATTTTATTGATACAAGTATTGGCAGCGACATTTTCGGCTAAATCAAAATTCGAGTTGGTTGATAGCACTGCAAGATCGCCAGTAACAGTATTGATGCCTGCACACAACGAATCATTGGTTATTGCGAACTCGATACAATCGGTAATGTCACAATTGGGAGAACAAGACCAATTATTAGTGGTGGCTGATAATTGTACTGATGATACCGCTGCTATAGCGAGAAGTTTAAGTGCAGTTGTAATTGAACGTAATAATCTGCAAGAGCGTGGCAAGGGTTATGCCTTGGATTTTGGGTTACAACATCTCAAAAATAGTCCTCCTCAAGTAGTTTTGATTTTGGATGCAGATTGTGTTGTCTCAGCGAACGCTGTGCAATCACTTGTAACGACCTGTATTAGCCAGAGACGTCCAATGCAGGCTTTATATTTGATGCACTCTCAACCTCATCCAAGCTTAAAAGAGCGCATTGCAGAGTTTGCATGGATTGTTAAAAATAAAGTAAGACCTCTTGGGTTCAAATTATTGGGATTACCATGCCAGCTTATGGGAACAGGCATGGCTTTTTTGTGGGAGGATATTTGTAAAATCAACCTAGCCAGCGGGCACATCGTCGAAGATATGAAGCTAGGCATTGATTTGGCGCGATTGAATAAAGCACCGATATTTTTACCTGAAGCATTAGTCACGAGCATCTTCCCACCAACACAGGAAGCCGCGAATATCCAGCGGGCACGCTGGGAGCATGGCCATTTGAGTGTGATATTAAATGAAGCGCCGAGATTGTTTTTTGAAGCAATCAAACATAGAAATGGTCAGATGTTTGGCTTGGCATGCGATTTAATTGTGCCTCCATTAGCCATTCTGACATTACTTACTTCTTGTGTATTTATATTAAGCTTATTCTTTTATGAAAACTGGGTGAGGATGTTCTCTACGAGTCTGCTCATTGCGCTGTCAGTGGCTATTTTATTAGCTTGGAGTTTTTTTGGGCGCGAGATTATCAGTTTTAAACAGCTATGCTATGCACCCATTTATGCGCTGGTTAAAATACCTTTATACATTAAATTTTTCTTCAACCGTCAAGTGGATTGGATACGCTCGAAGCGTGATTAACAATGAATAACAAGCGTGTGCATTTATTTGGGGTAGAAATCGACTTGCTCAATATGAGCGAGACCGTAACTACAATTTTCGAATGGTTTTCTAAGCCGGAAACTAACTGTAAATTTGTGGTTACTCCTAATGTGGATCATATCGTCCAAGTGCAAACGAATACCAATCTACAGTTAGCTTATAAACAGGCTGCGCTAGTGGTTACAGATGGTAAGCCAGTAGTTTGGGCAGCGAATTTATTAGGTATCGATATTCCAGGCACGGTGCCTGGGAGTGATTTGGTTCCTGCAATTTTTGATCATGCGCAAACGAACAAGAGGCCGATAAAGGTGTTTTTGTTAGGTGCTATGCCAGGGGTGGCAGATCGCGCAAAAGCAGCTATCCATCAGAAATGGCCGCAAGTTCAGGTAGTTGGAACCTTGAGTCCTGATTTTGGTTTTGATAAACGCCATGATGAGTCGAGAGCAATTTGCGAAACTGTTAATGCGAGTGGCGCGGAATTATTGATACTGGGCTTGGGTGCTCCGAAGCAGGAATTATGGATTACTGAATATTCCCAACACATTTCAGCCAAAGCAGCATTGTGTGTAGGTGCGACAATCGATTTTTTGGCTGGCGAAAAACCACGTGCGCCTATGTGGATGCGTAAATTTGGCTTAGAATGGTTACATCGAATGCTTTCAGAACCTAAGCGCCTAGCTAGGCGTTATCTAGTAGATGCAATTGAATTCCCTAAAATTGTGTTTAAAGCGTGGTTGTTACGGCGATAATTTGTTATATTCGCAACTTGATTAATTGATTGAAATACTTGTATTTACAGGATAATTTATGTACGAAGCGTTTTATGGCTTAAAAGAAAAACCATTTTCAATACAGCCGGACCCAGAATTTTTATTTTTTAGCCTACGTCACAGTATGGCTTACGCTATGCTGGAATACGGCATTCAGAATCGTGCAGGATTTTCTGTTATCTGCGGCGAGATCGGTTGCGGCAAAACGACATTGGTGCGTCATTTACTTAATAATTTGAGCGAAGAGCTTACCGTTGGGATTGTTTATAACACTCACCAAAACATTGATGATTTGCTTAGCTGGATTATGCTTGCCTTCAATCAACCTTATGAAGGTAAATCTAACCTAGCGCTATTCGATGCTTTTCAGCAGTTTCTGATAAAGAGCTATACAGAAGACAAACGCGTTGTGTTGATTGTAGATGAGGCGCAAAATCTGAGCGCTACGGCCTTAGAATCCCTAAGAATGCTGTCAAATATTAATGCGGACAAAGATCAGCTTTTACAAATTATTTTAGTAGGGCAGCCACAGCTTAGAGATTTACTGCGACGCCCGGATTTACAACAATTCTTCCAACGCGTATCGGTTGATTTCTTTATTCCGCCTTTAGAATCATTTGAGGCGGAAAAATATATTCAACACCGTTTACATATAGCTGGGAGAGATACGCCATTATTTACGCCAGCAGCTATGCGAATGATAGCTGAAGTTGCACGGGGGATTCCTAGAACTATTAATATCCTATGTGACACCAGTTTGGTCTACGGATATTCTACCAATGTAGATAAAATCGATGTTAATCTTGTGCGAGAAGTGGTTAAAGACCGCACCGAGTTCGGCGTACTTGGTGTTTAAGGGAAAGCTGGATTGAAGGTACTTGTTACTGGCGGGGCAGGGTTTATTGGATCTCATACCTGTGTAGAGCTCCTAAATGCGGGTTTCGACGTGGTGATTATCGATAATTTTTGCAATAGTAAACAGGAATCAATCAATCGCATTCAAAAAATCACAAATAAGACTGTAACCTTGATAGAAGGTGATGTGCGCGATAAGTTATGTCTTGCTGGGATTTTCAAACAACACAAAGTTGACGCAGTTATTCACTTTGCCGGATTAAAAGCAGTAGGCGAGTCTGTTTCAAATCCTCTTAAATATTACGATAATAATGTTACTGGTACTTTGAGTTTGCTTGAAGTGATGACAGATTTTGACATTAAAAATATTGTTTTTAGCTCTTCTGCTACCGTATATGGCTTCTCTGACACAAAACCAATTCCTGAAACAGCACCATTAAGTCCATTTAACCCATATGGACATACTAAACGTATGGTAGAACAAATACTTGAGGACTTAAGTCTTACCAATTCGGGTTGGAATATCGTATTACTGCGCTACTTCAACCCAGTTGGGGCACATCCGAGTGGCTTAATTGGTGAGGATCCAAATGGTGTCCCTAATAATCTTATGCCCTATGTGTCTCAAGTAGCGATAGGCAAATTGAAAGAACTTAGTATTTTTGGTAATGATTATGAAACAGTAGATGGTACGGGCGTACGAGATTATATCCATGTGGTGGACTTGGCATTGGGCCATGTGGCTGCATTGAATGCATTAAAAGGTTGTGGATTGTTAACGGTAAATTTAGGGGCAGGGCAAGGTTATAGCGTATTAGAACTCGTGCGGGCGTTTGAGAAAGTTACTAATATGGTTGTTCCATATAAGATTGTTGGACGGCGTGAAGGTGATATCGCAATCTATTTTGCTGATGCAACTCTTGCAGAAAAAAAACTTGGCTGGAAGACAACCAAAACTTTAGAAGATATTTGTCGCGATGCTTGGCGTTGGCAATCTCAAAATCCGCAAGGGTATAATTAACCAAGTAAAACTATTGGTGCCCGGAAGAGGACTCGAACCTCCACATCTTTCGATACTAGTACCTGAAACTAGCGCGTCTACCAATTCCGCCATCTGGGCATATTTAAAAATAGAGCATTATTGTGCGCCGCATTTTATAGAAAGCAAACTTCTTGTCAATGAAAAAAAACAATCCCACTAAAACCGACAAAAAAAATATTCGCAGCAGTGATCCACATGCTACTCGCGAGGCTGCACAATATGATGTGCCTTTGCCAAGCAGAGAGCTGATTTTGAAAGTCTTGTCTGATCAGGGGATTCCCCTCAGTATAGAGCAGCTCTATAGATTCTTGGACATTCATACTACCGAACGAGAAATTTTCAACAAGCGCCTTAATGCAATGGAGCGTGAAGGGCAAATCATGCGTAACCGCAAAGATGCCATATGTTTACCCGAAAAAATTGAAGCGATAGCAGGCGTTATACAAGGTCATCCCGATGGATTTGGTTTTCTGGTACCGGATGACAAAATAAAACATCCGGATGATCTATTCTTGTCGCCAAAAGAAATGCAGCAGGTGATGCATGGTGACCGTGCTATGGTACGTATGAGTGGATTAGATCGTAAAGGACGTCCAGAGGGCAAGATAGTTGAAGTACTGGAACGTACTAACAAGAGCGTGGTAGGGCGTGTTGTGCGTGGGCAAGGGGTAACTATTGTAGCGGCAGAAGATAAGCGTATTAATCAGGATATTCTGATTCCTTATCATCTCGATATGGGTGCTAAAGTTGGCCAGGTGGTGATGGTGGAAATCACAGAGCAACCATCAATACATGCGCACCCAATGGGTAAAGTAGTGCAGATTCTGGGAAATTATGCAGATAGCGGCATGGAAATTGAAATCGCATTACGAAAACATAAATTACCGCATCAATTTTCACCGGCTGCTATAGCGCAAGCTGAAGCTATCCCAAAACTAGTAAAACCAGCTGACTATAAGGGTCGTATAGATTTACGAGAATTGCCGCTCATTACTATAGATGGTGAAACTGCACGTGATTTTGATGATGCGGTATATGCAGAAAGAAAAGGTAAAGATTGGCGCTTGGTAGTAGCGATTGCCGATGTAAGTTTTTACGTAAAACCTGATGATGCACTAGACAAAGACGCTTTCGAGCGTGGAAATTCGATTTATTTTCCACGTCGCGTCATTCCTATGTTGCCGGAAGCACTTTCCAATGGTCTTTGTTCACTCAATCCAGACGTAGAGCGACTATGCATGGTATGCGATATGCAGATTAGTAGTGCAGGGGAAGTTAAAAAATATAAATTTTATCCATCAGTCATGCGCTCTAAGGCACGTATGACATATACCAAAGTAGCTGAGATGCTGCAAAACCCACAAGGGGAAACAGCGTGCGAATATACGCATGTATTGCCTCACATACAAAATCTCTATGCTTTATTTCAACTGATGCTAGTGCAGCGTCAAAAACGTGGAGCGATTGAGTTTGAAACCTCTGAAACAATGATGATTTTTAACGATCAGGGCAAAATTGAACGCATTGTGCCCAGCACACGCAATGAGGCGCACAGATTGATTGAGGAATGCATGTTAGCTGCCAATGTATGCGCATCCGAGTTTCTTAAATCGCACCAACATGCTGCCTTGTATAGAATTCACGAAGGACCGAATCCAGAGAAATTAGCTGCACTACGCACCTTTATGGCAGAGTTCGGATTTGGCGTGGGTGGTGGAGATAAACCACATGCAAAAGATTATGCGAAATTGATGGAACAAATTAAAAAACGTCCTGACGAACAATTGCTACAAACTGTACTATTGCGTTCTATGCAACAAGCCGTATATAGCCCTGATAACGTTGGTCATTTCGGCTTAGCTTATGAAGCTTATGCGCATTTCACTTCACCTATCAGACGTTACCCGGACCTGCTGATTCATCGCGCCATTAAAGCAGCACTGAATGGTGAGACTTACAAAGCCAAAGATTGGAATAATCTTGGCGCACATTGCTCTATGACTGAACGTCGCGCTGATGATGCTAGCCGTGACGTGACCAATTGGCTTAAATGTTTTTACATGCAAGACAAAATTGGTGAGATATTTGATGGCACAGTGGCTGGTGTGACCAGTTTTGGTTTGTTCGTTGCACTGGATAACGTTTATGTAGAAGGCTTGTTACATGTGACTGAATTGGGTACTGATTACTTTCACTTTGATAAAGCGCGTCATGAAATGCTGGGTGAACGGACGGGTGTGCGCTACAGGTTAGGCGACAGGGTAACGGTTAAAGTGGCACGCGTAGATTTAGAAACCAGTAAAATGGATTTTACGTTAGTGAATAAATTAAGTGAGAACAAAAAAAATATATCGGACATTAAAACCACTCATAAGCCCTCTAAGAAAACTTCTAGAGCTACCTCAGAGAAAACGAGTCGTAATAAAAACCATAAATCTAGCAAGAAAAGAAATTCACGATGAGCGAAACCCGCATATTATTTGGCTTTCATGCTGTATTAAGTCGCATGCGCCAGCATGCTACTAGTATTCAAGAAATTTTAATCGACCAAGATCGTGTCGATTCCCGCATGAAAGATATGTTAAAACTGGCAGAAGCTTCGAATGTGCGTGTCATGCAGGTAGATCGTGCACGTCTGGATGGTATGGCTGGTAAACGCCACCAAGGGGTGATTGCCCGCGTTGTGGATACGCCGATTCCATATAAAGATATTCACGATATTCTGGAATCGAACCTTAACGAGCCACCTTTGTTCCTGATTTTAGATGGTGTAGAAGACCCGCATAATTTAGGTGCCTGTCTGCGTGTAGCTGATGCGATGGGTGTGCATGCTGTAATTGCGCCTAAAGATCGTGCAGCTGGCTTAAATGCTACTGTGCGTAAGGTAGCGTGTGGCGCAGCAGAAACTGTACCGTTTATCGCCGTCACTAATCTAGCTCGTACCATACGTGAGTTAAAAGAGGCGGGAGTGTTTGTGATTGGTACAAACATGAATGCGCCAAGCACGTTACTCAACACCAAGCTTGATGGTCCGTTGGCGTTGGTTCTGGGTGCAGAAGGTGATGGATTACGTCGACTAACTGCGGAAACGTGTGATACTTTAGTTACCATCCCCATGTTTGGCACCGTAGAGAGCTTGAATGTGAGTGTGGCGAGCGGAATATGTCTCTATGAGGCTCGTAGGCAGCGGAGTTTGATTAAAAGTCAGTGAGTTGTATATTGAGGAGGCAGTAGTTTGCAGCACAACATCTTACGTATCGCCACTTTCAATATCCATAAAGGTGTAAGCAGTTTTAATGCACGTTTAGTGCTGCATGAGCAGCGTGAACTCATTCGCAAACTGCACGCTGACCTTGTATTTTTGCAGGAAGTGCGCGGAGAACATACACGCCATCGCAAACTCACTCTAGGGGGTCAACATGAGTTTCTAGCGGATAGTGTTTGGCCAGATTTCGCTTACGGTCGAAACGCTGTCAGATCAGGCGGTCATCACGGAAATGCCATTCTTTCCAAATTCCCTATCGTGCACTGGGAAAACATAGATATCTCCGCTAGCAAGGTTGAGCAGCGCGGTTTATTGCATTGCGAAATCGCCATCCCGGGCTGGAATCAGCCTTTACATTGCATTTGTGTACATCTCGGCCTGTTTGCTTTTTGGCGACGTAAACAACTGCAGGCTATTAACCATCGAATTAACAGCTTGGTACCAGAAAGCGCACCACTGATTCTTGCAGGCGACTTTAACGATTGGGGACAAAGTGCCGGCAAGATTTTGACCGAGCAACAGCATTTACGAGAAGTTTTTGAATTCGCCCACGGCAAGCATGCGCGCAGTTTCCCGTCTCTATTACCCATCTTCAGGTTAGATCGCATCTATACGCGCGGTTTTCATGTTCAACACAACCAAGTACATGGCGGCACTTCATATGCCAAGGTATCCGACCATGCGGCCTTATCAGCGACTTTGTTGCGGTTATGAATAATTTAATCAATGGCAATCAGATCAAGCTGCTTCGCAATGGTGCAGAATATTTCCCCGCGCTAGAAACGGCGATAGACGGCGCTATCTGTGAGATCTATCTGCAAACCTATATTTATGAGTTGGATGACATAGGGCTTCGTATCGGCGATGCATTAAAACGGGCTGCATCGCGCGGTGTGATGGTGTATTTGCTGCTCGATGGGTTTGGATGTAAAGATATGCCAAAAACCTTTATAAAAGAGCTAGAGGCCAATGGAGTCGAGGTACTTATATATCGACCAAAGATCTCACCATGGACATTTAAAAAAAGCCGATTAAGGCGTATGCATCGAAAAATGGCAGTCATCGATGGACGCGTTGGTTTTGTGGGCGGTATTAACATTGTGGATGATTTTAATACGCCACCCCAAATGTCACCACGCATTGATTATGCGGTACAGGTAACTGGGCCGCTTTTAACAGACATGCATGCAAGTATGCAGCACATTTGGCTAACTATGTGCCGTGTGCATCTGCAGCCAATACGCAAGAGCTTGCTACAGGACGATCTTTCGCAAGAAGTTTCAGGCAATATGCGTGCAAAACTGTTGCTTAGAGATAATCTTTTGCATCGTAATGATATCGAAGATGCTTATCTTTCCATAATCAGGTCTGCCAAATCAGAGATTCTAATCGCCAGTGCCTATTTTTTGCCGGGTTTACGTTTTCGCCATGCGTTGCGAGATGCTGCCGCACGCGGCGTACGCGTTACTTTGCTGTTGCAGGGCAGAACAGACCATTTATTTGCAGGTTTGGCCTCTCAAGCGCTTTATAGTGCGCTGCTGGGGCATGAAATTCGCATCTACGAATACCATAAGAGCTTTATGCACAGCAAAGTTGCGGTGGCCGATGACAGATGGGCCATGGTGGGCTCGTCAAATATCGATCCTTTTAGCCTCATGTTGTCGAGAGAGGCCAATGTCCTGATTAAAGATAACGGTTTTGCGCGTGAATTAAGGTTGGATATCGAAACATCCATCAACGCAGGGGCAACATTACTTTCAGCAGATGAGTGGGAGCAGCATCATTACATCAAACGTTTTCTTTCATGGCTGGCATATGGACTTATCAGGCTGCTGATTGGCGTGATCGGGCAATCAAATAACTATTAAGCGCGAATTAATGAAGTTAAATGGATGCTCTGAGAGGCAGTATCTATAAGGGCGCTAGGGTAGGTTATTTCCCCTAAAAACGAGAATTATTTTTTACGGGTAGCGGCTAAGCCAACCAGGTGAGAAATTACAATCGTAATATACATCACGCCAGTAAACATTTGCAGTGATGCAATGGCGCGAGATTGGGGGCTTACCGGTAATAAATCGCTCATTCCGGTGCCTGATTGCACGCTAAAGCTAAAATACAACAATTCTATCCAACTACGTAATTGCGTTGCTGACGAGCCCCCTATGATGCTGTGTGGGTAAATTTGTTGGCACACGGAATACAACAGTGCAAACCCCCAAACCAGCAGTGTAAAGGTGGCTGCGGCCGCATAAAGCTCATCTAAAGTCACAATATCGTCTTTAAACATATACATCACCAAACTAATAGCGGCATAAAAATACAGCGAGCTCTCAAATGCATGCGCCCACACCAAGAGCTGCGCTTGCCCGCCAAATATAGCCAAAAGAGAGGTACCAACAGAAACTGCAGCCAATACAAAACCTACCCAATTGGCGGCAGGCGAGCGAAACACAACCCAAACGGTCAAAATAGGGACGACTAAACCCAAACAAATAAAAATGAGATAGCTAGTTTTTGAATCCGTCATAAATCCATAAAATAAAACGCTTAACAATTGCACGCACAGCAGCATGGCAAAAGGATAGCGCTTTAAAAAGAAAGTGATGGATTGGGCTTTGTTCATAGTTGCGGCTAATTCTAGCATTTTCAAAATACCTTGTACGGGAATCAAAAACGAAAAAGCCACCTTGCGGTGGCGTTTTAGTTTTTGGCGTCCCCACGGGGATTCGAACCCCGGTCGCCTCCGTGAAAGGGAGGTGTCCTAGGCCTCTAGACGATGGGGACCTTAGGAATTTAAACCGATACGACTGCTTATCGAAGCAAGCCGTATTTTACTACAAATCACTTGGTTTTCTAAGTGATTTTGCCTTTTGGTGGAGGTAAGCGGGATCGAACCGCTGACCTCTTGCATGCCATGCAAGCGCTCTCCCAGCTGAGCTATACCCCCGTTACCACATCATCTTTAATTCACCTGCAAATTAACGACGATCCAAAGAAGGCGCAATATTAAAGACGGGCAGGGCAGTTGTCAATGCTTTTCTGTGGAAAACAGCGCCTAGCCGCGCGTGTTCGACTGCGATTCGAATTGCGATAAATCCACCCGTGTTTGCGGCTGCCAGCCGGTTTTACGATGTTCTGCCTCAACCGTGGTAAATATACCGCCACGCACGTAAAACTTGGCGGTTACACGCATAAATTTCGGTTGGGTAGCTGCCACCAAGTCATCCAGAATTTGATTCGTCACAGCCTCGTGAAAACATCCTTCATCGCGAAATGACCATATATACAGCTTCAAGCTTTTCAGCTCTACACATAACTGGTCTGGAATGTAATCGAGATAAATCACCGCAAAATCCGGCTGGCCGGTTTTAGGGCATAGACAAGTGAACTCGGGGATTTCCATGTGAATATGAAAATCACGCTGTGCATTCGGGTTAGCGAATGTATCCAATTGCTTGCTCGGTTGAGCAGTGGGCTTGGCGCCTAAAGTTTGTGTGTTCATCGGTGAAATGCGGATTTTGGCTTAAAAAAACGTTATTATAACGCTTAAAATTAATTCTTAAATTTCCAATTCACTTTGCGTTTAACCCACTTAAAACTTGCCGGTTTCAAATCCTTTGTAGACCCAACCACCATCCATCTGCATGGTCAACGTGTTGGGGTCGTGGGTCCCAATGGGTGCGGTAAATCCAACGTGATGGAATCAGTACGCTGGGTACTGGGCGAATCGTCTGCCAAAGAGATGCGGGCAGATGCGATGGATGCGGTTATTTTCAACGGTTCTGCCAATAGAAAGCCAATTTCCAGAGCCAGTGTCGAGCTAATTTTTGATAACAGCCTCGGCGGCGCAAGTGGCGAATGGAGCCAATATGCAGAGATTGCGGTTAAGCGCGTAATCGAGCGTGAAAAAGGCTCGATTTATTATATTAACAATACCGCTGTGCGTCGCCGTGACGTGGCAGACCTGTTTCTGGGTACCGGCTTGGGAGGCCGTGCCTACGCTATTATCGGACAAAATACGATTTCACGTATCGTTGAAGCCAAACCTGAAGAACTGCGTGTTTTTCTGGAAGAGGCAGCGGGAATCAGTAAGTATAAGGAACGTCGGCGAGAGACAGAGTTACGTTTGCGCGATACCAGAGAAAATCTGACACGCGTTGAAGACATCTGTCGCGAATTACAAAAGCAGATTACCAAACTGGAATCACAAGCGGTTGTCACCCAACAATATCATGCCTTACAAGCCGCGTTAAAGCTGGCTGAAGGGCAATTGTGGCTACTCAAAAAACGTGATGCGAGCAAGGCTTGGGAAAAGGCTAAAACACAGGTTGAAAAGCTGGTTAATCAGCTTGAAGCGCAAACCGCAGAATTAAGAAAAAGCGAATCCACTCTAGAGGTTTGCCGTCAAACTTTTTACTCAGCAAGCGAAGCGATTAACGTTGCGCAAGCGGCTTATTATGAGGCTAATGCCGAAGTTGCCAATTTAGAAAATCAGGTAAAACAAAACGCTGATGCACGTGAGCGGATGGCGCAGCAATTGCAGCAATTAGCACATTCGCTGGAGCGCAATGAGACTGCTCAACAAGATTTGCAGCAAAATCTATTGCAACTTCAAGCTGAGTTAGAAGTCGCCGTACAGGCAGAGCAGCAAGCAAAAATGGTTTTAGAAGCTTTAAAACTCACATTACCAGAAAAAGAAACAGCACTAAAAGTAGTAATTGAATCGGCGCAAAAAAGTCAGCAAGCATTAACTGAAGCCAATCAGCGCATTCAGATCGAGAAGAATAATATTGAATATGTGAATCAATCGCTAAGTGAGAATACACAACGCGCCCAAAGGCTTGAATTGGAGTTAACTCAATTAGAGCGCCCTAATGAGGAACAATTAAAAACCAGTGCCGCGGCTTTACAGCATGCCCAGCAGGAAATTGCAGCTATAGAGCATACTTTGCAGAAAACGCGCACTGATGAAATTGCATTACAGACAAAAATCAGTCAATTACGTGAACAGCAAAATCAAGCGCAACGTGCTTTTAATCAAACGGAAGCTGAAATTCATTCATTACAAAAAATACAGCAATCGCTCAACTCAGAAGGCAAGCTCACAGAATGGTTAAATAGCAAAGGTTTGAAAAATAATGCAAGGATATGGCAAAAAGTCAAAATAGACCCGGCTTGGGGTGTGGCGCTTGAGGCGATTTTAGGTGAAAAATTAAATGCACTTATTACAAATCAAGCTGGCTTAGAGAACCGTCCACCAAGCGCACTGGTATTAGGTTTTACGGGATCATCAGAGCAACCTAAAAAATCAAATTCTAATTTAGTACCATTAATGTCTGTCATCAAAGAATGTCCAACCGAATTAGAAGTCATTTTGCAGGATTGGTTAGAAGGCGCTTATTTATTAACTGACAACGATAATCTTGCAAAAACGATTTCCGCGCTCAACTTGGGTGAAAGGCTTATTAATGAGCTGGGAGATATTTATAGCCGTCATAGTATTACTTATCATGGTGAAAATTCAGGTTTACATGGCGTGATTGAGCGACAACAACGTTTGGAAATACTGCAAAAAGAGTTTCCTCAATCACAAAGCGCTTTACAGACTATTAGTGAACAATTGATTGACGCGGAAAATCAGCTTAAGCAAGTATGGCAATCGCAGCAACAAGAAGCGGAGCGGGTAAAATCAGCCACTAACACACTACATCAATTGCAGCTCGAATTTTCCCGTCTCCAGCAGGTAATAGAATCAACATTAGCACGTGAAAAATCGATTAAAGCAGATATTGAAGCAGCAAAAGATCGAGATCAGCTATTATTGACTGATATAGCCAATAAACAAGCAGCTTTAGAGAGTATCACAAGTCAAATTGATCAACTGGAACTCACTAGGAGTGCAGATGCGGATATTAGACAACGAACAGAAAGTGCTTTTCAAGAATTGCGTGGTTCGGTTTCGCAAGCTGAAAAAATATACCAAGAAACTATCTTCAATTTAAAATTAATTAATAATAATATTAATGAGTTAAATAATAAAGTTAATTTAATTAATGAAGAAAAAGAAACTTTCTTATTACGCAAAACAGAAGCCGAGCAAACGCTTAGTCTCACTCCTATGGAAACGCTTAAAGCCAATTTAGCTGAAGCAATCAATATAAAGCAGGTGCGTGAAGATGGGCTAGCAAAAGCACGAAATCAGCTCGCGGAGCAAGAATTACAGTTGCAGGAATTGGAGCGTGCGCGCATGCAAAACGAACAGCAGTTGCACCCGATGCGCGATAATTTAGAACAAAGCCGCTTAGGCGAACAAGAGGCGCGGCTTTATTTTGAGCAATGTCAGTCGAGTTTGCAAGAAAATGGCTTAGACGAAACGGAATTAGCACACGATCTGGCAGATAATGCCAAAACCAGCACCTTGACCGCTAAAACCAATCAGTTACAACAAGAAATAGAAGCGCTAGGCCCAGTCAATTTGGCGTCGATTCAAGAGTTAGCAACGGAAGCAGAGCGAAAAAAATATCTTGATAGCCAAATGCTCGACCTGACACAAGCTAGCGAAACTCTAGAAGATGCGATTCGCAAAATCGACCGAGAAACACGCGATAAACTTATGCATACATTTAATACCGCAAACCAGCATTTTGATGAACTTTTCAAGACATTATTTGGCGGCGGGCAGGCAAAGCTGGAATTGCTTGGCGATGAAATTCTAGACACGGGTCTACAAGTCTTCGCACAGCCACCCGGCAAGAAAAACACAACGATTCAACTACTCTCAGGTGGCGAAAAAGCACTTACTGCGTTAGCGCTAGTTTTTGCATTATTTAGACTAAATCCAGCTCCTTTCTGTTTGATGGATGAAGTAGACGCGCCTCTAGACGATAGTAATACAGAGCGTTTTTGCGCAATGGTTAAGAAAATGGCAGAAAAAACCCAATTCTTATTCGTCAGCCACAATAAAATCACCATGGAAATGGCGCAACAGCTGATTGGTGTTACCATGCAGGAGTCTGGTGTTTCACGTATTGTGGATGTAGATATTGATGCTGCTGTACAGATGCAATCAGAGAGTGTCGTTTAAAGAATATTGCATCAATATGAGTAATTCGAAGTAAAATAAAACTATGTCAGATTTGCAAATCGTACTTATCGCATTAGGCGCTATCATTATTGCGGGCGTTGTCGTGTACAACTGGATACAAGAAAAAAAATTACACAACAACATCACTGAAGAGTTTCTGGTTCCACAGAAAGATGTATTAGCTGAAGATTTTTATATCGATGCAGATGCATATGTCGACAAAGAGCTAGCAGACCTTCCTAAATTAAAAATCTCAGAAAAGTTGGACACTCCAGAACCTGTGCTCAAAACTGAGCCTGAAATACAAGCAGAATATAGCGAAGCATATTCGCAAGCACCTGAAATAGAACCAAAAATTGAACCAAGTAAAATCTCGGCCGCTGAAATTTTTGATAACAAGAAAATTGAAAATCTACCAGTAGAAGATGAACAAAATATCACTTCGCCATTGCCGAGCGAAATTCACCCACAAATCGACCTCACGGCATTTTTATATGCCAATAAAAATATCAGCGCCGAAGCACTAAAAACATTTGTAGATAATATCGCAGACGAGATGGGCGTACCCATGATGCTTCATGGCCTGGATAAAGATGATAAGTGGCACGCAATCAATCAAGCTACGAAAGATGCATACAAACAAATCGCATGTAGTATTCAATTAGCAGATCG
>Ga0315912_10001626_pt1 | contig 26661 bp, 24 predicted proteins | sample VfabasoilMG_FD_204469 | JGI IMG/M metagenome (GOLD analysis project Ga0315912, IMG submission 204469) | Garden soil microbial communities collected in Santa Monica, California, United States - V. faba soil | ecosystem: Environmental > Terrestrial > Soil > Garden | place: USA: California... | reverse complement strand
TTGCCGGGCAGCTCGAGCGTCATCGCATCGACATCGATGCGCGTCGTCGCTTCGGGAAACAGGCTGGCGCGCAAGGTGCGGGTCAGCCGCGGGCCGAGGCAACGCTCGACCAGCGCTAGCCCCAGCTCGATCCCCTGGGCGCCGCTGCCGACACTGAGCAGCTTGCCCGAGGCCGAGCTGACCACGCTGCTCGATTCCACGCAGCGCGCCTGCGCCAACTCGTGAGACATCCACTCCTTGTTGTCGCTCGCCACGGCGACGTCTTCCCCGCCGAGCACGCCCGCGGCGCCCAGCACCAGCGCCCCGCTGCCGATCGCTAGCGTCAGCTGCAGCCGTGGCCAACGCTCGGCGCACCAGCGCGTGATGACGGGGTTCTGCGCGGCGCGCCGCGCGCCATAGCCGCCCGGCACCAGCAGGATCTCCGGCTCGGGGCAGCTCTCGAGTGAGCTCGTCGCTTCCAGCCGGAGCTGACTGCGCGTCTCGATCAGGCCCGCGCGCTCGGCGGTGGGCAGCAGGCGAAATGGGCGCCAGTTCCAGTGCCGCCCGGCGAGCGAGGCGACCTGCATCACCGCCGCGACGTCCCAGAGTTCGACCTCGTCGAAGAGCAAGACCGCCAGATTGCGAGAGCTGGTGCGCACGGTCTGCAGAGACTACAGCGCTTTGGCGAGACGGCAAACGTCATCGGGTGCCGGCGGGGGCCGGGCGCGCCCTCGGCCAGCCTATGCCCGGCGTGCGCTCCGCCGCGGGTGGGCGTTTCTGCCCGTTCCGGTGCGTTGACGTGGCGCGCCGCCTGACGGCAGAATGCCCACATGAGCTCCCTGGGACCCCCGGCCTTGTCGAGCGCAGCCCTGTCGAGCGCGGCCTTGTCGAGCGCAGCCCTGTCGAGCGCAGCCCTGTCGAGCGCGGCCCTGTCGAGCGCGGCCCTGTCGAGCGCGGCCCGGCCGGGCGCGCCGTCGCACGCCGAAGCCGGGTGGATGTGAGCGGCCGCTGGAAGAAGCTGGGCCTGGTGGCTCGCTTCGAGCTCGGTGAGGCGCTGCGTTCGCGGCTGGTCGTGGTGGTGTTGTGCCTGTATGGCGCAGGCGCAGGCATCGGCGCCTTTGGCTTCGTGATGGCGCTCGACGCCGCGGAGCACGCGGCGCGCACGACCCTCGAAGGCAACATGAACGCGCACGACGTGCCGCCGGAGCTGGTGCGGAAGGAGGCGTTGCCGCGCCTGATCCAGAGCCTGGTGGACGATCGCGAGCTGCAGAAGGAGCTGCTCGAGATCGATCCGCTCGCTCTGTTCTATGGCTTCGCGGCGCTGCATCTGGTGGCGGCGCTGGTGCTGGTCACCTCCGGCGGTACCCACGCCACCGATCTCGGCCGCGGTGCGACGCGCTTCGTGCTCACGCGTTGTGATCGATTGTCGTGGGCGCTCGGCAAGACGCTGGGGCAGGCGGCGCTGCTCGCGCTCGGGCTGTCGGTGGGTGCGCTGGTCACGGCGGCGGTCGGGCTCTGGCAGAGCCGCTTCGATCCCACCACCTTGCTCTGGCTGGCGCGTGCCTCGTCGCGAGCCCTGGTCTACGGCCTGGCGTATCTGGGGATCTTCGTCGGCCTGGGGCTCGGGCTGCGCTCGGCAGCGCGGTCGCGCGCAGCCTGTGTGCTCGCGTTGTTCGGGCTCTGGCTGGGCCATCTGCTCTGCAGCGCCCACTGGGTCGCCGAGCGGGTGCCGCTGGTGACGGGCCTGCGCTGGCTGTTTCCCGGCGAGTATCAAGACTTGCTCTGGTCTCCCAGCTGGCTCGTCTCCAGCGCTGCGGCGCTGGCGCTGCTCGGGCTCGGGGCGCTGGCCTTTGCCGGCGGCTATGCGAGCTTTCGGCGGAGCGACGCGTGAGTAGCATTGTCGCGCGCGCCCTGGTCAAGCGCTACGGCGGCGTGCTGGCGCTCGACGAGCTCAGCTTCGAGGTGCCGCGCGGCTCGATCTGCGCGGTGATCGGTCCCAACGGTTGCGGCAAGACCACGACCTTCGGGCTGCTCGCCGGGCTGCTTGCCGCCGACGCGGGCCAGATCGATCTGTTTGGCGAGGGGCCGTTCGACGCCGCACGCCACGCCGGCCGCGTCAGCCTGATGCCGCAGGACGCGCTGCCGAGCCCACACGCGACGCTGCGCCAGAGCCTGCGCTACTACGGCGAGCTGCAGGGCCTGGAGCGCGCGCGCGCCTGGCGCGAAGCCGACCGTTGGCTCGAACAGGTGCGGCTGGCGGAGCGCGCGGACGCGCGGCAGAGCCAGCTATCGCACGGCATGCGCCGCCGCTTCAGCGTGGCGCAGGCTCTGCTCGGCGAGCCCGAGCTGATCCTGCTCGACGAGCCGACGGCCGGGGTCGACCCCGAGCTGGCGGCGGAGCTGCGCGCGCTGTTCCGGGCCCAGAGCGGTCGCGCGACACTGCTCATCAGCTCGCACGTGCTGAGCGAGCTGGAGGAGCTCTGCGATCACGCCATCGTGATCGAGAAGGGCCGCGCGGTACGCCAGGGGTCGATGCAGAGTCTGCTGCAGGCCGACACGCTCGTGCGCGTCACGCTGAGCGCGCCCGCCGACCTGGCCCGGCTCGCCGCGCAGCTGCCGGGAGCGCGCTTCGAGTGGCAGCCGCCCGAGCTGCGCGTGCGCTGGAGCGATGCGGCGCCCCTCGAGCAGCTCAACGCGCGGCTGCTCGGTGCCTTGCTCGAGCAAGGCGTGGGCATCCTGGCCCTGGCCGCGGGGCAGAGCCTGGAAGCGAGCTATCTGGCGGAGCGCCGCGCGGCACTCGGGCAGGGCGACGGCAGCATCTCGCGTGGGGGTTCCGGCGCGCGCTAGCCCGCAGTTTTAGCCACGCGGGGGCTCAGTCGAGCGGGTACCAGCAGGCGACCTCATGCCGCCCGCCGGGCGCCGTCGCCTCGAGTGGCGGCGCCTCCTGCTGACAGGGGTCAGGCAGCGCTCGGGGGCAGCGCGGGTGAAACGGGCAACCCAGCGTGGGTGCAAACGGGCTCGGGGGCTCGCCCTCCAACACTACGCGCAGGCGGCGGCGCTTGGGATCCACCTCGGGCATGGCGTGGAGCAGTGCGCGCGTATAGGGGTGGCGGGCGTGTTCGCGCAGCGTGCGCGCGTCCCCGCTCTCCACCACGCGCCCCGCGTACATCACCAGCACGCGCTGGCTCAGGTGCAGCACCATGCGCAGGTCGTGCGAGATGAACAGGTATGAGTGCCCGTGCTCGCGTTGTAGCGCACCGAGCAGATCCAGGGTGCGCAGTTGGTCCACGGCGTCGAGCGAGGCGATCGGCTCGTCGCAGACGATGAAGCGTGGCTTCAACGCCAGCGCGCGCGCGATGCTCACCCGCTGGCACTGGCCGCTCGACAGCTCGGCAGGCCGCCGCGACGAGAGCTCCATCGGCAGTTGCACGGTGCGCAGGAGCTCGGCCACCCGCTCGCGCTCCCGGGCGCGCGTGAGCGCCCGCGTCCGCTCCCGTGTCAGCGCATGGATGCGCAGCGGCTCGGCGACGATCTCGCCGACCGTCAGGCGATCGTCGAGCGCCGCAGCCGCATCCTGAAACAGGACCTGCAAGCTGCGCCGCAGCGGTCGCAAGTCCCGCTCGTGGTAGTAGGTGATCTCGCGCCCGTCGAACCAGACTTGACCAAACGTCGGCTCGACGAGCCGCAGCAGCAAACGCCCGAGCGTGGTCTTGCCGCTGCCGCTCTCTCCGACCAGGCCCACGGTCTCGCCGGCTGCGATCTCGATCGAGGCCTCCTGCACCGCGCGCACGATGCGCTGCTTTTTCAGGCCCCCGCGCGGCAGCACAAAAAACTTGGAGAGCTGCACCCCGCGCAAGAGCTCCGGCGCGGCCGCGCGCGGAGTGTCGACCTCGGGTGCGTCGGGCGGGCTCATGGCGCTGCCCCTCGGGACGCTGCGCCCCGGCGTCCGGCCCCTCCCGACTCGGGCTCCCCGGACGGTGCCGCGCGCGGGGCCCCCGTTGGCCGCCTGCGGTGGCCCGGAATGCTGTCGAGCAAGCTGGCCGTGTATGCATGCTGCGGCTGGTCGAGCACCTGGCGCGCCGGTCCCGCTTCCACGACCTGGCCGGCAGACAACACCACGAGCTCGTTGGCCACCTCGGCCACCACACACAGGTCGTGTGTGATGAAGATCATGCTCATGCCGTCCTCTTGGACCAGGCGCACCAGCAGATCGAGGATCTGCGCCTGGATCGGCGCGTCGAGGCCGGTCGTCGGCTCATCGGCGATCAAGAGCCGTGGCCGGCAGGCCACGCCGAGCGCGATCATCACGCGCCGGCGCATGCCGGCGGAGAGCTGATGTGGATACAGGTCCAGGACCCGCTTGGCATCCGGCAGCTCGACGCGCGCGAGCAGCTCGCAGGCGCGCGTCTGTGCGGCGCGCCGCGAGCTCTCGAACCAACGTCGACTGCCGAGCTGTCCGCTGGCCTGCAGCGCCATGGCCAGCTGCTCGCCCACCGTGTGCACCGAGCTGAGCGCGAGCGACGGCTCTTGAAAGATCATGGCGATGCCGCGGCCGCGCACGGAGCGCAGTTCGGTCTCCGGCAGCCCGAGCAGGTTCTTGCCGTCGAACTCGATCGTGCCCGCGACGCTGTGGGCGCCGGGGGGCAGCAACCGCAGGATGGAGAGCGCGGTCAGGCTCTTGCCCGAACCGCTCTCGCCCAGCAGCCCGAGAATGCCGGCGCGCGGCACGTCGAAGGAGACGTCATCGACCGCGGCGCGGCCCTCGGGGCCGCCGGCGAGATCCGGATCAAAGCGAGTGACCAGGTGCCGCACGCGGAGGATGGGCGCGGCGTTGGGCATCTCGGGAGACTAAGTCAGCGCTCGACGTGCCGCTATAGGGGCCACGGCGGGGACTGGCCGAATCGTCAGTCGGCGCCCGTGCCGGGGACGCGACCGTAGACGTCGAGACGCGGCGGCGCGCCCTCCGCTCCGGTCTGATAGGTGGCGCCCCGCTCGGAGCCGTGCGCTGCGCGCACCACCAGACCGTAATCCGAGCGGCCCTGGTCCGCCTGTTCCGAACGCCCGCGACGGCCGCCCTGGGCCTGCAGGGCTTGCAGTTGCGCGGTCACGTCCACGCGCAGCAGGCTCGGCGGGCGCGTGCGCGCCAGCCCTGAACTGCGGGGCCCGCGCTCGCCGGGCGCGTGCGGCGCGCTGCCGGGCGTCCAGGCTGCCGCCGCCAATGCAACTCGGACCGGCACGTCCGCCCCGCTCGGATCGGCGTCCGGCGCTGGCTCCAGCAGCAGAAACGCGGCATCGATCTCGAAACTGGCCCAGGCGCGTGGGAAGCGCAGCAACAGCTCCTGATTCGTCGCTGGCGGGCCGCCGAAGGTGACGGTGGGCGGTAGCCCGGTGGCAGTTCCGTGGCGTTCCGGGTGGACCACGGCGACCTGCTCGGCGTCCAGCACCAGGCGCCGGCTGCCGGCCGCGACCGGATCCGAGCCCAACGCGACACAGCGATGGGCCAGGCACTCGCTGCCCGTGGCGCAGTGGCTGGGCGAGCCGCAGGGCACGGGGCCCGCGGCGCAGCCGACCCCGAGCGCGCAGGCCCAGACCCAGACCCAGGCCGGGGCCGGGGCCACGGCGCGAACGGTTTGCGCGCTGGGTGCCACGGCACTACAAGGTCGACGAGGGCTCGCCATGGCAAAGGACAAGCTGGACAAGATCACGGCCTCCGCGCTGCGCGCCCGCAAGCTGGGGGGCAGCCTGGTCGGGGACAAGATCGCGGCGATTACGGCCTACGACGCCAGCTTTGCCCGCCTCCTCGACGCCGCGCAGGTGGACGTGCTGATGGTGGGGGACAGTCTGGGCATGGTGGTGCAGGGCCTGCCGAACACGCTCGCGGTCACGCTCGAGGACATGATCTACCACACACGGGCCGTCGTGCGGGGCAGCTCGCGGGCGCTCGTGGTCGCCGATCTGCCCTTCATGAGCTACCAGGTATCGCCGGAGCAGGCGCTCGCGTCCGCCGGGCGGATCGTCAAGGAGGGCGGCGCCGAGGCCGTCAAGCTCGAGGGCGGGCGGGCCGTGTGCACCGCGATCAGCCGCATCGTGGAGGCGGGCATCCCCGTGATGGGGCATCTCGGGCTCACCCCACAATCGGTGAACGTCATCGGCGGGTTCAAGGTGCAGGCGCGGGACGAGGCCGCGCGGGACCGGCTCGTGGCGGACGCGCGCGCGCTCGAGCGGGCAGGGGTATTCTCGCTCGTCCTCGAGGCGGTGCCGAAGGGCGTTGCCAAGCTGGTGACGGAGAGCATCGGCGTGCCCACCATCGGCATCGGTGCCGGCCCGGACTGCGATGGCCAGGTGCTCGTGTGTTACGATCTCCTGGGTCTGTTTCAGGGCTTCGTGCCGCGCTTCGTCAAGCGCTACGCCGAGCTGGGGGAGAGCGTGACGGGCGCAGCTCGCAACTACGTGGCGGAAGTGCGGGCGGGCCAGTTCCCCGACGAGCGGCATAGCTTCGCAGACGCCCCCCGCGGCGACGCGGACCCTCCGGATGAGGCGCGGTATGCGAGCGGGCCGGGTGCGGGCGGGCCGAAAGGTCGTACTTGAGCCCGCGTTTGATCCGCTCCCTCGGGGAGTACCGAGAGGCCTGCGACGAGCTGCGTTCCCACGGGCAGCGGCTGGGGCTCGTGCCGACGCTGGGCGCGCTGCACCACGCGCACCAGGCGTTGATGCGTGCGGCGCGCGGGGTCAGCGAGCGAGTGGTCGTCACGATCTTCGTCAACCCCACCCAGTTCGGCCCCGGTGAGGATTTCGAGCGCTATCCGCGCGATCTGAGCGGAGATCTGGCCGCCTGCGAGGAGGCGGGTGTCGATCTCGTGTTTGCTCCCGAACGGAGCGAGATGTACCCGGCAGACGAGGCCACGCGGGTCAGCGTGTCGCGGCTGACGGACGGCCTGTGTGGGCCCTTTCGGCCCGGCCATTTCACGGGGGTCGCGACCATCGTGGCCAAGCTGTTTGCCGCGACCGGTCCGTGTTCGGCCGTCTTCGGGCGCAAAGATTACCAGCAGCTCCAGGTGATCCAGCGCATGACGCGCGATTTGCTCTTGCCCGTGCGCATCGTCGAGCACCCCACCTTGCGCGACGCGGACGGGCTCGCCACGAGCTCGCGCAATCGCTACCTGAGCCCGGCGGAGCGGCAGCTCGCGCTCGCCATTCCGCGCGCGCTCGGGCGGGTGAGCCAGCTGTTTCTGAGCGGAGAGCGCGACGCCGAGCGGCTGACTCGGCTGCTGCGCGAGTCGCTCGAGCTGGGCGGCCTGCGCCTCGAGTATGCCGAGCTCGCCGGCAGCCGCGAGCTCGAGCGCATCGAGCACGGCTCGCTCGCGCCGGGGCAGGCGGGCGCCTTCATCGCGGCCCGGGTCGGTACGACGCGATTGATCGACAATCTGATTCTGGGCGTGGATCCAGCTCCCCCCGTCGGGCCCGGCTCGGGGACGAGCGCGTGACGGCGCCGAGCCCCGCCCCCTACCGGCAGCTGGTCGGGCGCTTCATCGTGCTCGAGGGCATCGACGGCTCCGGCACCACCACGCAGGCGCAGCGGCTCGTGGCGGCGCTCGTGCGAGCGGGCCTGGGCGCGCGCTTTACCTGCGAGCCCTCGGGGGGTCCACACGGCCGCCAGATCCGCCAGCTGCTGGCCCCGAGCAGCGATCCCGTGAGCCGCAGCTGGGACGCCCTGGCGCTGCTCTTCGCGGCCGATCGCCTCGACCATGTGGCTCGCGAGATCCGCCCGGCCCTGGACGGCGGCGACACGGTGATCTGCGATCGCTACGATCTCTCCAGTCTCGCGTACCAATCCGCCACGGCGCCCGTGGGGGTCGATCCCGTGCCCTGGATTCGCGCCATCAACCAGCGAGCGTTGCGCCCCGATCTCACCCTGGTGCTCGACGTGGACCCCGACGTCGCGGAGGCTCGCCGCGCCCAGCGCGCCCAGCCGGCGGAGATCTTCGAGCAGCGCGATCTGCAGCGCCGCCTGGCCCAACTCTATGCGCGAGCGGAGCAGCTGGTGCCCGGCGACCGCGTGGTCCACATCCGCGCCGAGAGCAGCGTGGACGAGGTCGGGGCGCAAATCCTGCAGGCCATTTCCACGAACTTGCTGCCCCGCGAGGTTTTGCAATAGGATCGCGGGATCCTTGCGGAGATCTCGCGTGTACATTCATCCTAAGGCTTTCGCCCTGCTGTTCGCCGGTGCGCTGGTTTTCGCCGGGTGTGGCCCGTCGTATCCGGAGTCCGAGTATCCGAGCCAGCCGCCGCCCGGCGTGACCGTCGGCGATGAGGACCTCGCGCCCGCTCCTCCGGGGGCCCTCTGGCGGCGCGACGTCAACGCCGTGCTGGACGAGGGGCTCGGGCGCTTCTTGCAGCACGCCGAGCTGGATCCGGAGGTGCAGGCGGGGGCGTTCGTGGGCTTCCGCGTGCTCGAGTTGCGGCCTGCCGCGTGGTGGCAGGGCGTGGATCTCGTCCCGGGCGACATCGTGATGCAGGTGAACGGGATGCCCATCGAGCAGCCCATCGAGGCCCACGCCGCCTTCGAGTCGCTGCGTCAGGCAGGGCAGCTCCGGGTCAAATACATGCGCAAGGGCGAGGCCCGCGAGCTGGTCTACAGCATCCTGGACAAGCCGCCTGCGTCGCCCACGCCGGGCTCGACGATCTCGGATCCGCCCACCTCAGCCCCAGCCCCAGCGGTGGCCCCCGCCGCGGCGGCGCCTGCCGCAGCCCCTGCGCCAGCAGCCCCAGTGGCGCCGGCAGCCAGCCCAAAGAAGCCCTGAGCCCGCAACCCGCGGCGAGCCTCGGACGCCGCCGTGCCCAGACCGCCGCTAGCCCCGGACCGCCGCTAGCCCCGGACCGCCGCTAGCCCCAGACACCAGTGAGCCAGCGGGAGCGTTCCGGCACGCGGCCGTGCACGACGTCGTTGTAGTGCGCCTTGAGGCGCGTCGTGATCGGCCCGACGCCGCCCTCGCCGACCTGGCGGCGATCCACCGAACGCACGGGGGTCACCTCCGCACCGGTCCCGCACAGGAACATCTCGTCGGCGGTGTAGAGCTCGGTGCGCCCCACCGGCCGCTCCACGATCGGCAGGTTGAGGTCCTCGCGCGCCAGCGTGAGCAGCGTGCGACGCGTGATGCCGTCCAGATTGTGCTCCGTGGACGGCGGCGAGATCAGCTGCCCATCCCGCACCACGAACACGTGTTCGGCGCTGCCCTCGCTGACCATGCCGGCCTCGGTCAAGAAGATCGCTTCGTCAAAACCGTTGTCGAACGCTTCCCGGCGCGCGAGCGCGCTGTTCAGGTAGCCGCCGGTCGGCTTGGCCCGTGAGGGGATGGCGTTGTCGGTCGTGCGGCGCCAGGACGAGATGCAGACGTCGATCGACTCCTTGTCGATGTAGCGCTTGAGCGGCAGGCAGTACACGACGAAGGAACTGTCCTGTTCGCGCAACACGGGCGACAGTTCATTCGAGTTGCTGAACACCATCGGGCGCAAATACACGTCGTAGTGCACCTGGTTGTGGCGCAGCAGATCGAGGACGGCCTGGCGCGCCTGCGCGAAGGGCTCACTCTTCAGAAACAACAGCCGGGCCGACAGCTCCAGGCGCCGCACGTGATCGTCGAGCCGGAAGACGTATACCTGCTGCCCGTCGTCGGCCAAATAGCCCCGGATCCCCGCAAAACATCCGAGCCCATAATTGAGCCCGCGGCAGCGCACGCTCACCGTGGCTTCGGCGTCGGGCACGAATCGACCGTTGAAATACGTCAACATTGGCCGAGACAATGCCAGAATCGATCTGGCCGCGCAGACTTTTTTCCAGTGGTTTCAAGTGGTCAGACCTCAGCTTGAACCCCCGCGGCGAGCCCTGCCGCGGCCTCGAACGGCTCGGTCTCGAGCTGCGCAGGTCTCCAGTTGCTCAGGTCTCCAGTTGGAACCGCACCAGCGTATCCATCATGCGCCAGAACTGCGGGCGGCCGAAATTGCCGCCGCTCGTCAGCCAGTCGACGTGGCGCGACGGGCGAAACTCATCGTGGAAGTGGCCCAGCACGTCCAGATGATCCGCCGCGCCGCACCAGAGCAGGCGGTCCCAGACCATGCTGAGCGTCGGCACGACCCCGTCGGAGGTGCGCTCGTTCACGGGCGAGCCGAGCGCGCGCGAGAGGCGGTCCCGCACCTCGGTGGACAGTGAGGCGTAACCGTAACGCTGGTGCTGTTGCGCCGTGAAACGGTGAATCGTCGAGTAGAGCGCGGCGCTGAAGGCGTTGTAGGGAGAGCGGATGCGGCGCGTCAGCTCCGCGGTACCCGGCGGAGGCGCGCCGGTGGCGATGGATCCGTAGCGAACGGCGCTGCGGTCCTCGGTGGCGGCGTTGAACAGATCCATGGCCTCGGGCGTGGTCTGAATCAGGGCGCCTTGATCCAGACGAATCTTGTTCAGATAGGTCTGGATCGCGCTACGGCCGTCCTTGTCCACGAAGCGCAAGAGCACGTCGGTGGCGCGGCTGACCAGGCGCAGGTCGCCGCCGAAGACTTGGTCGACGCTGCCGAGGCCGGCCAACAGCCGGGAAAACACGGCCAGCGACGGCTCGCTCAGGGACAGCGATACGACCGTCAGCAGGCTCAGAGCGTACAGCACGCGCGCGCCGGCCACGCTCGTGAAGTACGTGGCGAGCGGAGTGCCATAGTGCGGCGCGTTCAGGGACACGGCCGATGCCACGCGCTCGGTCCAGCGCAGCTCGTCCTCGGCCACGCGCAGGTTGCGCGTCGAGGACAGCACCAGCCGCACGTCGATGCCGCCGGTGGAGTGCCCGAGCAGATGAATCGGCCCGGGGCCGGCGCTGCGGTGCACCGCCCGCGCCAGGAGGCGAGCGCGGTGCCGCAGGCTCGCCGTGGGCGGCGGCGCCACCACCTGCACGCTGACCGCTACGCCGGCGTCCGCGTAGCGGCGCTCCAGCGCCCCGCGCAGATGCCCAAAGTAGTCATAGCCGGCGAGGTTGGCGAAGCCGAACATGCCCGGGATGAGATAGACGTTGTGGACCTCACTCATCGCGTTGACACTCACGCACGACGCGCCGGGCGTCGCCGTCGCAGGCGTCGCTCTCAAAGCCGCTGCTCTCCAAAGCAGCAGTCCGAAGGTGGTCGATCCGAAAAATCAATCGACGCGCAGAGCGGAGGTGATCTCGAAATCGAAACGCACGGTGGTTTCCAGACTCAACGTCTCGTAGCCCAGGCCTTCCATGCCGCGCCTGTCCAGGCGGAAGGATTCATCGGGCATCACGGCCTCGCGTACGCGATGCACGGAGAGGCGCACCACGGAGCCGGAGCTGAAGCCCGCGGTCAAGCTGCCGGGCAGCGTCCCCGAGCCTTCCTCGTCGGCGAACACACAGGCCAAGCTGCGCTCGGCGTCGGCGAGCTCCAGGTACACGCGGTCGCCCGCAGCGCCCTCCGCCCACGTCAAATCGAGGGGCTGCCCGGCGGTCAGCTGCAGCGCGCGCTCGAGCGGCAAGCCCCCGACGGTCACGTCCGCCAGCGTGCGTGGGGCCTGGCCCTCGATCGTCAGCGGCGGGATCACACCCGAGCCGGTGGCGCGAATCGAGTAGCTCGCGTCCGGGGGTAGGGGAGAAGCCGACTGATCCGGCGTGGTGTAGATCACGCCCGAGGCACTGCCCGAGGGCGGGAATAGGTTCAACGCCAGGCGCGTGACCATGTCATCGGCTTGAACACTCACATCGCCCGCCTCGAGCAGCTCGAGCGGCTGCAAGAGCGGATAGCGGCGCGCCGTCGGCGCGCCTTCCGCTGCAGCTCGATCGTCTCGGGCCCCGTCGGAGGCTGGCCGGTCCGCGTCCACCACTTCGGCACAACCCGCGCGCTCCGGCAGCTGGCTGCGCAGGCCCGCGGCGCCGAGCGTGTCATGCACGTCGGCTTCCGAGGGCAAAATCACAAATTGCGCCATGGCGCTCGCGCTCAGACTGTCGTCCTCGCGGCTCGCGTCTTCGACCCGCTCGATCGAGAGCACCGCTTCCAGGCTTGCGCTGTCCTCTGTCGGAGTCTCACTCGCTGCCCCACAAGCGGACAGCACCAGCCCGCCGAGCAGCGCAGCGACGGGCACGAGCGTCGACCACCTCCTCGACCACCCTGTCGACCCCGATGCCGACCACGAACGGGAGCGGCTGGGGGTCCGTCCAGTGTTCGTCCGGCCTCGCGCGCCTTGCATCACCTGGTCAGTGTACGGCCCGGGCGAACTTCGAGCAAGCTTCGCGAGGTCTCGGGCCCCGCACCCCAACCCGGCCCCAAACCTTCAATATCTCAAAATTTTCCTACGATCGCCCCGCTCGGCATCAGAGTCCACCCGCCCGCCTCGAGTTTGTCAAATTGGAGGTCGCTGTCGGGCTCGGTGGCTTGCACACTGCCACTGAGCCGATGGTAGGTAGTCGCGAGCTCGAAGCGCAGCCAGAGCGGGGGGATGCCCAGAGAGAAGCCCGCCAGAAAACTGGCCCAAAGGCTGGTGCCCCCGGCATCGAGCAAGGGAGAGGTGGGGTCGCCGCGGCGCAGCCGCAGGTCGCCATCCAGGCTTTCGAATCCGAAGCGCGGGCCGAGCCAGACGTCGGCGATCCCGTCCAGCACCTGGTAGCCAATCAGCACGGGCAAGTCCGCGCCCCAGCCCTTGCCGGTCAGCTCGAACTCCGCGTCGGGGTTGGTGTTTGGGCCGCCCTCGTCGACCTGGGTGCCTTCTCGATCGGGGGTGAGCAGCACGCCGCTCACCCCCACGCCGACGCTCATCATCCACTGTTCGGCGACGTCAAAGGCGAAGCGCCCGTCGAGGCGCAAGCTGCGGCCCGTATAGGTGAGGCCGGCCTCGGTGTTGCTGGGCAGGCCGACGCGCGCGGCCACCCAGGGCGCCATGCCGGGGGCGACCAGTGCTTCCGTCAGGACGCCCTGTGCATAGGCATTGGCTGTGGCGGGATCGTTCAAGGGCTGCCCGGCGGCTGACCGGCCCCGCTCGATCGTGTCGTTGATTTCCGCGGAGGCGAACTCGCCGCTCACGCCGGCCCCCACACTCACGACGTCGACCGGGAGCGGCTGGGCAGGGTGGAGCAAGGGGGCCCCGCCGGCACAGCCGACCATGCTTCCCAGAAGGCAGCCGAGAGCGAGGCTGCCGGCTCCGAGTCGTGGCCAGAGAATGCGCCGCGCGTCTCCCCATGCCGGAAGGACCGCGCCAATGGCCATCCCGGCAGCAAATAGAGAACGGCGCTCATCAAGTCAACTCGCCGGGGCGGACTCGATGGTCCAGTGGGGCCGTTCCGCGGCCGCGCCGGGAGCGGTCGCGTGGGTGCGAGGAGCGTTCGGCGCCAGCGGGTGGTTGCGCTCGGGCACGCCGGACACTAGTACCGCCTTGCCCCGTGTTTGGTTTGTCTCGCCTCCTCGTTCTCGCGGCCGCGCTGCTGCTCGTGGCCTGCCAGCCCGAGATTGGGGATTCTTGCTCCAATGCCGGCGACTGTTCGCAGCAGGGGGAGCGCACCTGTGACGTCACGCAGCCGGGCGGCTACTGCACGATCTTCGGCTGCGACGTCGACGCCTGTCCGGAAGAGGCCGCCTGCATCGGCTTTCAGAGTGTCGTGTCGATCGCACCGGAGTGCTCGAGCCTGCAGGCGCGGCCGCGCTTGCAGCGCACGCTATGCCTGTTCAGCTGCAAGAAAAACAGCGATTGTCGCACCGGCTACGTCTGCGTCGACATGAGGCAGCAGAACCCCTGGGGCGCGCAGGTGATCAGCAGCGGCTCCGGCAAGGTGTGTTCTTTGCCACCGCCGGCCGCTCCGGTCGGTGAAACGGAGGTCTGCAGCGAAGCTCCGCTACCGATCCCCGTCTTCGACGCGGGGGGTAGCCCGGAGGATGCCTCGAGCAGCGACGCTGCCCGCGTCCCCTCCAACGCGGCAGCGGACGCTGACGCTCTGTAAACGCTGAAGCCCTGTAAACGCGGACGCCTGTACCCCGGGTGCAACTGCTACCCTGCTACCCTGTTTACCCAGCTAACCCGGGGCCGAGCCCGGGCCTTCCCGGCGGCGGCCTGAGAGCGGGCACGCTCGAAGCTGCCCTGCGCCGGCGCTCGGTAGTAAGCTAGCCTCAGGTCTCATGTACGGTTGGTCCCCCCTGCCGCGCAACCTGGGTGCCGCGCTGCGCGACGCCCAGAGCACGAAGGCGCGCGTTCGGCTCTCGGCAGTCGCCGATCTGGTGCGCTGGACGAGCGGGGACGAGCGGGAGCCATGCATCGCAGCGCTGGTCCGCTTGCTCGGCAGCGATCCGGACCTGGACGTGCAAGCCGCGGCGGCGCTGGGCCTGGCCGATGCGGAAGCCGTCGAGAGCCTGCCGGCCTTGATTGCGGCGGCCCAGACCGGTGCGCCCCGGCTCTGCCAGATGTCGCTCTTGGCGATCGGGGAGCTGGCGGCTCCGAAGCATGCAGGCGCGCTCGACGTCGTGCGCACGGCCTCGGGCAGCGGCGCTCCGGCGCTCCGTTTCCAGGCGCTCGTGGCCGCACACCGTCTGTTCGAGGACGCCGAGTTGCAGCCGCTGCTCGCTCGAGCGCTCGGCGACGCGGAGGCCAAGGTGCGGTACATCGCGTGTCGCATCGTGGAGGAACGTTATTTCAGCGATGCGCGGGCCGCCGGGGCAGGCTCGCCCGCGACGCCACCGGCCGTGTCCACGCCGCCCGCGTCCGACCCGCTGCCAGCGGCGGGAGCGCCGCTGCTCGAGGCCTTCGCCGCGCGGCTTTCGGACTCGGACCCGGGTGTCGCGCTCGCGGCGGCCGTCGCCCTGGCGAGAGCGGGGTCGGGGCCTGCCCGTGCCTTGCTGGTGACGACGCTGAACCGAGCCCCTCGCGGCACCCAGCTCGAGGACGAGCAGACCGCCATCGAGCTGTGCGCGGAACTCGGTCTCACGGCGGCGCAGCCGGGGCTCGCGGCGCGCGCATGGGGCAGCTTGTGGGGCGGGACGAGTCCCCTCGAGTTTCAGGCTCGAGTCGCCCTCGCACGTCTGGGCGACACCCGCGCGCAGGAGCACATTCTACGTGCGCTATCTTCTTTTCGTAGGACGACGCGTTCGCGCGCGGCGGCTGCGGCCGGTCAAGCGCGCCTCCAGGCGGCGCGGCCGCGCTTGCTCGAGATGTCCGCTGACGAGCGGCAAGCCGATCCAGAAACGGTCGCGGTAGCGCTGCGCGCGCTCGAAGCCAAAAGCTGCTTGTGAGCCGCCGAGACGGGTACTATGGGAGCGGCATGCCAACAGAGTTTGATGCCATCGTGCTCGGTGGCGGTCCCGGGGGTTATCCGTGTGCGATTCGCCTCGGTCAGCTCGGTCAGAGCGTCGCGTGTGTGGAGGAAGAGGAATACGGCGGCGTGTGCCTCAACTGGGGCTGTATCCCCAGCAAGGCGCTGATCAGCAACGCCCACCTCTACCACAAGGCTCAGTCCGGCGCGGAAGTCGGCCTCAGCTTTGGGGACATCAAGCTCGACGTGCCGAAGATGCAGTCGTGGAAAGACGGCATCGTCAAGAAGCTCACGACCGGCGTACGCGGGCTGCTCAAGGCCAACGGCGCCAGCGTGGTCGAGGGCCGCGGCCGTCTGCTCGATGCCCACACGGTCGAGGTGGAGGGCAAGGGCGGCAAGCAGACGCTCACCGCCAAGAAGGCCATCATCATCGCCACGGGTTCGGCGACGATTCAGGTGCCCGGTTTCGAGTTTGACGGCAAGCGCATCATCGGTGCCCGCCAGGCGGTCAGCCTGCAGTCGATCCCCAAGCGCCTGCTCGTGGTCGGCGGTGGCGTGATTGGGCTCGAGCTCGGCATGGTGTACCAGTCCTTCGGCGCGGAGCTGACGGTGGTGGAACTCACACCCAGCCTGCTGCCCGGCACCGATCCGGAAGCCGTCAAGGTGGTAGAGAAGACGCTGAAGAAGCGCGGCGCCAAGATCTACACGGAGACGCGTGCGGAGGGCTACGAGCTCGGCAGCAACGGCGTGGTGCGCGTCAAGCTGAAGACCAAGACCAAAGACGAGGTCGTGGAGTGCGATCAGGTGCTGGTCGCGGTGGGGATGAAACCGCGTTCGCGCGAGCTCGGGCTGGAAGCGCTCGGCGTGCAGATCGATCCGCGCGGCTTCATTCAGACCAATGACGTGTGTCAGACGAACGTGCCCGGCATCTACGCCATCGGTGACGTGAGCGGTCCGCCCATGCTCGCGCACAAGGCGACCAAGGAGGGCGAGGTCTGCGCGGAGGTCGTCGCCGGGCACAAGGCGGGCAAGGATTGGACGAGCATCCCCGGCATCATCTTCACCGATCCGGAGATCGCGACGGCGGGCATGAGCGAGGCGGACGCCATCAAGGAAGGCTACAAGGTCAAGCTCGGCAAGTTCCCGTTCTCGGCGCTCGGTCGCGCGATGAGCATCCGTGAGACGGAGGGCTTCGTGAAGGTGGTGATGGACGTCGAGAGCAAGCGCGTGCTCGGTGTCACCATGGTAGGACCGGCCGCCAGCGACCTGATCAGCGAGGCCATGTTGGCCGTGGAGATGACGGCGACGGCTGAAGACCTGGCCCTGACCGTCCATCCGCACCCCACCTTGGGCGAGGCCCTGATGGAGGCCGGCGCTGCCGCCCTGGGCCAGGCGATTCACATTCCGAATCGGTAGGTTTCCTGACCCCCTGGCGTGGCGGGACCGGGGCCCTTAGGCTAGGCGCATGGGCATTTTCGAGCGCATGAGCCGGGTGGCCTCCGCCAACTTCAACGCGCTGCTCGACCGGGCGGATTCGCCGGAGAAGTCGCTGGAGCTGACGCTGCACGAGATGCGGGAGCAGCTGCGCGCCGCGCGCCGCGAAGTGGTGCGCAGCGTGGCCGCCGAAAAGCAGCTGGGCAACAAGGCCGCGGAGCTGGCGGCGGACGTCGCGCGCTGGGAGCAGCGCGCGGAGCTCGCCGTGCGTCACGGCAAGGATGATCTGGCGCGCGCCGCACTGGCACACAAGCGGCGCCTGGCGGCCGAGCGGGAGCGCACCCTGCAGATCCAGGCGCAGCAGGGGCAGAACGCCTTCGAGATGAAAGCGGAGTTCGAGCGCATGGAGCGCAAGCTCGAGGACTTCTCCGCGCGTCAGGGCACGATCGCCGTGCTCGCGCGGCAAGCGGCCGCGGGCGGCGGCCCCGAGGGGCTGGCGGACGGCGCGGGCGAGACGCTGTCGGCGTGGCAGGACATGGAAGAGCGCCTGGACAACATCGACACCATCTTCGAAGCACAGAAAGAGGTGGACGCCGCGCTGGCGCAGGGCGGGCGAGCGAGCGGCATGAGCCCCGCGGAGGTCGAAGCGGAATTCCACCGCCTGGAACACGGCACCAGCGCCGCACCCGCCGCCGAGCGCGCGCCCGAGGAGCTCGATCGAGAGCTCTCGGCGCTGAAGCGCAAGTACCGGGTGTAGACTCCAGGCTCTAGACGTCAGGAGCCCGAAGCCTGGAGCCCGAAGCCCGAAGCTAGCGGGTGGCCGTGCGCAGCGCCGCTGCCACGGCCGTGTACAGCGCCGCCGGGATCGGTTCGTCGGCGGCCAGCGCGGCCAGGGCGCGCGCCAGTTCGGGATCATCGTGCACGGGCACGCCGTAGCCGGGGGCCAGGGATTCCAGCGTCTGCGCGAGCCGCCCGGAGGCGTGCATCAGAATGCGCGGGGCCGCATCACGACCGGGCGCATACGCGAGTGCGGTCGCCAGGCGCGGGCGCCCCACCACGAGCAGGCTCGCGCGCGGCAGCTCGTCCAGCTGGGCGTTGCGCAAGAGTTCGCGATGCACGCGCTGGCGCGCTTGCTTGAGGCCCGCGTCGCCTTCGTTGTCGCGCAGCTCGCGCTCGACTTCCTCGCGCGTCATGCGCAGTCTCGCGTACCAGGCGCGGCGCACCACCAATGCATCGATCACGGCCGCGCCCAGCCCGACCCAGAGCGCTCCCCACAACAGCTGCTCAGCGAGCTCCGTGGCGAGCTGCGCGGCCGCTCGCACGCTGCCGATGCTGGCGGCCAGCGCGGCTCCGTTGGACTCGAGCAGGCGCAGGCCGAGCAGGCCGAGCACGGCGCTGCTCACCAGCCAGCGCGCGAGCGACAGCAGCGTCGTACTCGACCACCAGCGCGCCAGCCCGTGCAGGGGGCTCAACCGTTGCGCGTTCCAGCGCAGCGGCCTCAGGCTCAGGCCGGCCCCGGTCTGCGCGAGGCCGACGGCCAGCGCGGCCAGCGCCGCGGGGCCCAGCACGAGCGAGACCAGCGCGGCGACGCGCCAGATCAGGCCACGCAGGTCGGCCTCCGCCCCCGGCTGCAGGCCTCGGTAGAGCAGCTCGCGAGTGCTGTCCACGAGCCAGCGGCAGGCGCTCGGCAAGAGCAGCGCCGCGCAGGCGAGGCTGCCCAGGGCCACCAGCGCCGAGGAGAGCGGATGATCCCCCTCCCGTCGCGCTCGACGCAACCGCCGCGCGGTCGGGGGCTCGGTCTTGCGCTCGCTCGGCATGGCGGTCTGGCGGTCTCGCGTCGCTGCGCCGTCTCGTCAGGCGCCGCGCGCAGCGGTGTCCCTTGGCGCGGTGTCCCCTCGTGCGGTGTCCCCTGGCGCGGTGTCCCCTGGTGCGGTGTCCCCTGGCGCGGTATCGCGCGGGTCCGTGGGGCGGTCCAGGTTGGCCTCTCGGAACGTGCGCATCTCGCGCATCAGGCGAGCTGCGCTCTGGACCAGCGAGATGCCCAGCACCGCGCCCGAGCCTTCGCCGAGGCGCAGGCCGAGATCGAACAGCGGGCGCAGCCCCAGCCGAGCCAGGAGGCCCGCGTGGGCGGCTTCGGCGGAGACGTGCCCCGCCAGGACTTGACCCTGCGACAGCGCCAGGCGCAGCTCGGGCGTGCGCTGCATCGCGGCGAGCGCCGCCACGCCCGTGATGAAGCCGTCCAGCACGACCAGCCGCCGCCGGCGCAGCGCCGTCTCCAGCGCGCCGACCAGGGCCACGATCTCGAAGCCGCCGAAGCAGCGCAGCGCTTCGTTCGCGTCGCGCGGCGCGTGCCGGGAGAGGGCGAGCGCGACGACGCCGCGCTTTCGCTCGAGCGTGGCGTCCGAGATGCCGGTGCCGCGCCCCACCACCTGCTCCGCGCTCTGCCCCGTGAGCGCAGCGAGCAGCGCCGCCGACGCGGTCGTGTTGCCGATGCCCATCTCTCCGAGCCCGATCACCTCGCTCTCGTCGGCGCGCTCGACGAGGGCCTGGCCGGCGGCCAGCGCCGCCTCCATCTCGGCGTGGGTCATGGCGGGCTCGTGCAGAAAGTTGCGAGTGCCGCGCCTCACCTTGTGGTGGCAGAGGCCGCTGGCCTGCTCGAACTCATGGTCCACACCCACGTCCGCGATGTGCAGCGCGACCCCATGTTGGCGGCACAGCACGTTGACCGCCGCTCCCCCGGACAGATACTGGTAGACCATCTGGGCCGTGGCGCACGGCAGGTACGCGCTGACGCCCTCCGCGGCCACGCCGTGATCCCCCGCAAACAAGAGCAGGCTTGGCGCCTCACAGGCAGGATGCTCGCGCCGCTGCAGCGCAGCCAGGGTGAGGCCGAGGCTTTCGAGGCGGCCCAGGCTGCCCGGCGGCTTGGTCAACTCCGCCTGGCGACGCTGCGCGGCAGGGGGCGCTTCGAGCGCCAGGCACGGCCCCACGGGCAGCGCCCCGGCGGGGGCGGCAGGCGAGCCCAGCGTCGGCCCCAGCTCGGGAGCGGGGCGCCCGTAGCCGTCGAGATGCACGAGCTCTACCAGGGGCCGTCGCTCGCGCCAGCCTGTCGATTCCAGCGTCGGTTCCTCCGGAAAGGTCACGGGGTAACCGAGCGTGAGATAGGCCACCGGCACCACGCCCTCCGGCAGCGCCAGGAGCTCCGCCAGAAAGCCTGGCTCGTGCAGGCTCATCCAGCCGACACCGACACCCTCGGCGCGCGCCGCCAGCCACAGGTTTTGCACGGCGAGACAGGTCGAATACTCGTCCATGTGGCGCATCGTGAAACGGCCGAGCACGTGCGGGCCGCCGCGCCGCCGATCACAGGTCACCAGCAAGTTGAGAGGTGCGTCGAGGATCCCCTGCAGCTTCAGCGCGCGGTAGGTGGCGCTCCGCTCGCCCACATGCACCTCGGCGGCGCGCTCGTTGACGGCACGGAAGTGCTCGTAGATGGCGCGGCGCAGCTCCGCATCGCGCAGCAAGATGAAGTCCCACGGCTGCATCAAGCCCACGCTCGGCGCATGGTGGGCGGCGCCGAGCAGGCGCAGCAGCACGTCATCCGGCAGCGGGTCCGGCCGGTAGTTGCGGATGTCTCGTCGAGCGACGATGGCGCGATACACGCCCGCACGCTGTTCGGGAGGAAACGCTCCGACGGTCATGGCCGGAGGCCACTCGAACACGCTCCGGCGGCCAGGTCCACGCAAAACAAAAAACGCTGCCCGGCCGTGCCTCCCCAAGAGGGAGCCGGGCCGGGCACAAGCCGAGGCTCGAGCCGCCGAAGGCGGCGTCCAGGGCTTAGAACGCGGCGCCCAGGCTCAGGTAACCCCAGGGCAAAAAGCCCGAGCCCATCACCATCACCGGGGACAACCCCACGCGGAACACGAAACCGCCGTCGGCAGGCTGGTGGCGATAGCCCGCCAGCCCGGTCAACCCGACCATCGTGGAGCTGACAGTGCCGCTATCGTCCACTTCACCGCTGGCCTCGACCAGGCCGCTGCCCGTGACGTTCATGATCACGCCGCCGCCGCCAACCTCGAACATGTTGTTCTCGGAGCCGATGCCGAGATAGCTCACGGTGAGCGGCACGGCCCAGTAGGAGAAGCCCGCCGACGCCGTGGTGCCCGCGCCGTCGCTGGCGCTGACGCCGAACGACAGATAGGAGAAGCCGATGCGCGCGGACAGATCATCCGTGATCACGCGATCGTAGTTGAGCGAATAGAACAGACCGGGGCCGAGCAAGTCGGCATAGATCGCGTTCTTGGCTTCGCGACCCTTGTTCGGCGACGACGAGCCCGGCAGGGCTTCTTCATCGGACGTTGCCTCGGTGGCCGTGGCAGGGCCCTGCTCGGCGGGGAGGATCCCGGAGAGGCTGGTGTCCGCGGACTCGGTCGCCGCTTCCGCGGTGGTCTCCGCAGCCAGAGCAACGGACGTGAGGGCGGTCAAGCACGTGACCGTGGTGAGCGTGGAGAGTAGCTTCATTTGAGTATACCTGTCGCAGACGATTTCGAATCGAAGCGTCGCCCCAATGCGAGCGCCACTCCGCCGGAACGGTTCCCCAGCTATGCCCCTGAGGCAAAAGTGCACCGCAGCGGACGCGCGATCGAATTGCGGTGGGACACTAGGCGCCGCACTGCAATAAATTGGTGCAACACCGCGCTGTTTAGCTACGAGATCGCTCTGCAGGTGGGCTAGTGTGTCTCACCAAGTTTTCAACGTGAAACACTAAGCTGTTCCGCACGGAATCACCGTACGGGCCGCGAACGACGGGTGTCTCACTCCGAGACGCAGCGCGGGGTTCGAGATGAAACGCCGCGCTTCTGCCCTGGGGAATCACGGCGCCGAGCCGCGGTGCCAGAGTCTCCCTCAGCCGCCGATGCGCAGCACGGGGATGCCGATGCCGCCCGTTCTGCGCCAGTAGTTGGCGCTTTCCTGGATCAGGGGGATGCGCAGGCGCGGCGAGGGGTGGGAGTGCTGAAAGGCGAGCAGCAGATTGAACCCACCACCATCGAGGCCGAGGAAGAAGCGCATGGTCAAGAGGCCTCCTCCCTCCGACCAATGAGACGCACGGCGTTTGCCGGCGTCGAGCACGTTGGTCGTACCGGCGAGATCGGCGGCAGCCTCGTTCGGCTGGTTGAAGAGCGGCACGTTGTGAGCGAGCGTGCGGGCGAGATCCCCGCTGCCGAGCGGCCCGGCCTTGCCCGTACAGGGCAGATGCCCGAGGTGGTGGTGAGCCAGCTCGTGCCCGAGCACAAATGCGGTCTCTTCCTCGAACAGCACGTGTTGCCGCGCGACCTTGCGCCCGTCCGTCTGCGCGGCGGCGGAGAAGAGGCCGGTCGGGCGCGGGATGGGCTTGCCCGCCTCGAGCCGGGTGGCGATGAATTGGATGTACTGGTCCGTCGTGTTGCCGCCGAAGATCTCGTCGTGCGCCGCCGCCTGGGCGAGCCGGGCCATGATTTCGAGCAGCCCGTCCGTGATCGCCATCAAGGAACGACCGTCGGAGCACGCCGCGAACGCGTTCACTTCTCCGACGGTGTCATCCACGACGAGCGGGATGCCCTGGACCCGCGGGCGCGCCACATCGGGCAGCGCCTGCACGAGCTCCGCCAGGATGGATTGCGCCTGCTGTCTCAGCCAGGGCAGGTTGACGTCGTTGATGGGATCGCCGGCGACGCTGGGCAGCACCACCGCCGGCGCGACCGCCGGAGCCGGGGGTCGGGCGGGCGCCGCCGGGTACGCCGGGGGAGGCGGGGCCTGAGGGTACTGTTGTTGGGGATAGGGCTGCTGGGCATACGGCCCCGGGCTGGGCGCCGCCCCGTAGGTCGGGTAGGCGGGCGCGGCGGCGGCGGGCCGCGCGGGAGCGCTGCTCTGACACGCCGAGAAACCCAGCTGCGCGACCAGCGCCGCGGAGAGCAGGGCCGCGGAGAAACAGTGGCGCGCGCAGAAACCGCGACCGGCGCGGAAACGCGACGGGGTTGCGGAGAGGGCGAGGTTGCAGCCGAGGAGCCGTCGAACCGTCATGCCGGGCAGCATAGCGCGACCGATCCACGTGGGCCGCGATTTTTGCGCCCCGGCTCCCCCGACAGCGGGCGGCGTCCAGATTCCCGTCGCAAGGCTCGCCGCGCGAGATTAGGCTAGCTCTCGGAGAGCCGGCGGCGTGAACCTAGCGTGATTGAGCTGCGCACCCATCGCTCCATGCGCGAGTTTTCCGAGGCCGATTGGGACGGCCTGCTCGCCCCGCAGTTCGTACCGCACATGCGCTGGGCGTTCCTCGATGCGCTCGAGTCGACCGGCTGCGTGCGCCCCGAGGTGGGCTGGCTGCCGCAGCACCTCAGCCTGCATCGAGATGGCAAGCTCATCGCGGTCGCTCCCGCGTACGTCAAGGGTAACAGTGAAGGAGAGTTCGTCTTTGACCACTCCTGGGCCCGCTTCTGCCACGAAAATCTGAGCGCTGACTATTTCCCCAAGCTGCTGATGGCGGTGCCGTTCACGCCGGCGACCGGGCCGCGCGTGCTGTACGCAGACACGGAGGACAGCGTGGAGGTGCACACGGCGTTGAGCCGAGGCGTGGCGCGCTTGATTGACACGGCGGGCCTGTCGAGCGGGCACGTGCTGTTCCTGCCGGACAGCTCGGCCGAGCAGTTCGAAAAAGCCGGAATGTGCCGCCGCTTCGGCGTGCAGTACCACTGGCGCAACGCGGGCTACTCCAGCTTCGACGATTTCCTGTCGCGCTTCTCTGCCAAGCGGCGTCACCAGATTCGGCGGGAGCGTCGCGAGTTGCGCGAGCGCGGCATCGAGCTCGAGGTGCTCGCGGGGGATGAGCTCGGCCCGGAGCTCATCGATCACGTCTACGAGTTTTACGCCATCACGGTGGACAAGCACTTCTACGGGCGGCGCTACCTGAATCGGGCGTTCTTTCAGGAGATCTGCGCGCGCATGCCCAAGCAGGTACTGGTGGTGCTGGCGCGCGAGCGCGGCGTCCACAAGCCGCTCGGCTGTGCCTTCAACCTGGTGAGCGAGCGGGCGCTCTTCGGTCGCTACTGGGGCGCTCGGGAGGAGCGGCCGTTCCTGCACTTCAACGTCTGTTACTACGCGGGCGTGGAGCTGTGTATCGAGCGCGGGCTCGAGTACTTCGAGCCAGGGGCCGGGGGCGAGCACAAGCACGCGCGAGGCTTCGAGTCCACGCTGACGCACAGTGTTCACTACCTGCGCGACCCACGCCTGCGTGGTCCGGTGGAGCGCTTCTTGGTGCAAGAGCGCGCGGCGATCCAGGAACACTTGCAGACGGAGAAGCCGCTCTTCAAGCCGGAGCTGTGTTAGCGCGCGCTCGGTGGGCGCGGCCTGCTGGTCGCTGCGCTCGGTGAGCCCGGGCGCGTCAGTGAACGGGGCCCAGCTGAACCACCTGGTGCCAGCTCAGATACAGCAGGATCGCGTTGTGCGCGCCGGCGCTCGGCTCCTCGTGATCGGGCCAGCGCCGCACCCCACGCACCTCGAGCCAGGGGCCGCTGGCTCGACCGAAGACGGGGAAACCCATCCCGAGCGACATCCAGACTCCCTGATTGTCTTCGAACGGCGCCGTGGCTTGCGTGAAATACGCGCCGAAGCCGAGGCACATCGAGTCGAGCGTCAGATCGAGCCAGGCGGGACCCCGCTCCCCACCGAGCAGCCAGCGCGGCAGAAACAGTGGACGGAGCTCCGTTCCAATCGAAAAGCTGCGCGCCTGCGCGGCGTCGTCCGCCAGGCTCTCGCTGTAGTCTCCGGTGATGCCGATCAGCGAGTAGTAGTGCGCAGAGGCGCCCAGGCTGCCCGAGAACTCGGAGTGGCTGATCAGCCCTCCCAGTTTCAACGACACGTCGGTGTCGCCGTGCAGGCGCCCGTAGACGCCGTCGCTCTCGGCTTCCGGCGGCCAGTGCGCGGCGGCAGAGTGCGCCAGGCACACGCCGGCCAGGACAATTCCGGGGAGGGTCGCGCGGCTCATCGATCAGGGATTACGGTTTGCTCCGCAGCTGCGCCAAGAGATCTTCGCGCAGTTCGTTCGGAAAAACGAGGCGGGTGCGGGTTAGTGTTTCGCCCGAAAGGCGGCCCAGAATGAACGACACCTCGCTCGGGGCGCGGGCTACGTCGTCTGGAAAGATCACCGCCAAGGGGTCATGGGAGCTGTCAAAGGGCACGTCGACCGCCTCGTCCAGTCCTACATAGTAGTCGGGATCGAGCCCGATTGCCCGCGAACGCGTGCGCAAGAATTCGAGCAGCTCCAGGTACCGTTCCGGGCTGCGGTCCTCGCCAAACAGCTCCAGCGTCTTAAATAAACGCCGAGAGTAGAGGCGCCGACACAGATCGGCCAAAATGGGGTCGTCCGCGGCACGCCAGCTGGCGAGCGCACTCCACAACAGCGAATCGTCGAGCGCGAGGTAGTCGTCGAGCTCAGCGTCTCCCACGCGCAGCAGCGACTCGATTCCGGCCGGCATCGGCGACAGGCGTACGCCGTCCAGCAGCAGCATTCGGATGCGAAAGAGGATGCGTGAGAAGTGCCACTCGCTGGCCCGGCTGGCCTTGTGAAAATACACCTGCTGAAACATGAACAGGCGCGCCAGGACGAACGACTCGATCGCAGGCAGTCCTTTCACGCCATCGATCGCGAGCCTGGGCGCGCCCCCCGAGGGCTCGGGGTGACCAAAACGCAGGCTGCGCACCAGCCAGTCGAGATCGAAGCTGCCGTAGCTGACGCCGGTGAAGTGGGCGTCGCGCAGCAAGTAGTCGCAGCGGTCGACGTCGAACGTGCCGCTCACGGTACTGGCCAGGAATGCCAGCGGGTGTCGACCCTGGATCAATTCGGCGACGCGTTCGGGTAGGCCCGGATCGCAGTCCTGTAGGATTCGATGCACCGCCGTAGCGGGATTGAGCACGATGCGCACCGTCCAGACTTCATGGCCGGGCCCGTCCGGCACGGCCTCCTCGAACAGGTGAGACAGCGGGCCGTGGCCCAGGTCGTGAAGAAAGGCGGCAGCGACCGCATCGCGCGCGCGCTCCGGAGTGATGCGCTGATCGATCGGTAGGTCGCCATGAATCTGACGCAAACGACCGATGAAACGCGTCATCACGTGGGCCGCACCGATGGCGTGCGAAAACCGGGTGTGATCGGCGCCGGGGTAGGCGAGCGAGGTGAGCCCCAGCTGGCGAATTCGCCGCAGGCGCTGCACCTCGTCGGCTTGCAGCAGCCGCGGCACGATCGAAAACTCGCTCGCCTCGAAGGATACGAGACCGTGGACGGGGTCGCGCAGAATCATGGCCGACGCGCTAGTCGATCTCGCTTCGCGCCCCAAGCTGCCATCCGCCCTTCGTCGCTCCGTGTCTGCTGCGTCTGGCGTCGTTCTCGTTTCCGGGCCCCTCGACCGCAAGTCCATCCGCGCAGCAGAAACACCAAGGCCAACCGGCCGAGGCGGTCTGAGCGATGCCCGTGAGTGCCGCGCGGCTGACGTAGGGTGAAGGCCGACGTGGGCACGTTGCCTGCTACCACGCCGCTTTTGCTGCGGCTGGGCGCGCGGCGAGGGTGCTGCCGGCAATGAGTACTGCCGTCGAGAAGGAGTGAGCCGGCCCTGAACGAAAAAAAACGCAGGCGGCGAAGAAAGTCGAAAAGGAAATAGAGGTAGCCAGCAACACAGCAAGGGCATGGTCACGGGTCATCCTCCCGACACACAGGTCCCGCGGGGCAATGGGCGAGACTCGGGTAGGCCCGAGTCGATCAGGCACGAGGACCGAGGCACGAAGACAACGACGCGCCAGAGGCGAGGCAGAGCCGGATCGGAAGCGGCGGCGGCTGAGGCAGCGGCTGAGGCAGAAGTTGCATCGTCCTCGGGCCGTCGAGCAAGCGTGCGTCGCGGACGAGAACGACCAGCTAGGGAAAAGATCCACGCCGCAGAGAAAGAGTGTGCGATCTCCA
>Ga0315912_10001625_pt1 | contig 26670 bp, 31 predicted proteins | sample VfabasoilMG_FD_204469 | JGI IMG/M metagenome (GOLD analysis project Ga0315912, IMG submission 204469) | Garden soil microbial communities collected in Santa Monica, California, United States - V. faba soil | ecosystem: Environmental > Terrestrial > Soil > Garden | place: USA: California... | reverse complement strand
AATCCCTGATGCTTTTGTGGTTCAAACTTTCAAAACAGGCGAGCGTTATTCTAGCATAACATAGCCCGACGCTAAGATTTTGGTTGGGCCGACCCTTTAAAAAAACCGCCGGGCTTCTAACTTGAGTTAGAAGCCCGGCGGTGGAGGGTCAATGTTTACCCAGTGCAGTGAATTACTTCCTCAGCGCCAACGCCGAGGCCACGCTTCTCCGCAATTCGGAAGGCATAAAGGGCTTGGTGAGATAGTCGTGTACGCGCGCCACGTTGAGACCGAAACTGCGGTCATGCCGGGTGCCTTCACTTGAGACGATGATAACTGGGATGTCGCGCGTCGGGGCGTAGTCGCGCATTTGCATAAAGACTTCCCACCCACTCATATCCGGCAAGATCAGGTCGAGCAAAACCAGATCGGGCGGTTGGGCGCGCAAGAGTTGCAACCCTTTTTCGCCACTACTGGCCGCGATCACCTCCACCTCCTCGCTGGCTAACATCATCATCACGAGGGTGAGGAAGTCTTCGTCATCTTCTACGACTACGATCCGCTTTTTCACCGAAAATGGCCTGATAAATTTGAGGCGTTTAGCCTAGTAAGTAAAATAACACGAAACAGAAGGGCGGGCAACTCGCCCCGTGAGAAAGCTCTAACTCTAAACAGGGTTCAAACAGCTATCAGTTGCCGTGAACTTTCGCGCCGCAACGTTGTATCAGGGATAATGGCGGTTATGTCTGCCTCGTGGTTGGAGAAATTGGGCTTCGCGTCACCGGGTGCCTCGGCGACGGATGAAGCCCTCGCACGCCAAGTGCAAGCCGGGCGCGTGGAGGCCTTGGCCCCGCTGGTGGAACGCCATCAACGGCCATTGGTGAATTTTATCTATCGCATGACGGGCGACCGCGCGCTAGCTGAAGATTTAACCCAAGAAGCCTTTCTCAAAGCCACCCGCGCGATCCACCAATATCAACCCTCGCGCCCCTTCAAAGCATGGCTCTACGCCATTGCCACCAACCTCGCGCGGAATTATTACGGTCAGGCCGAATATCGCCACACCGATTCGGCGAGCGACCATGAACAAGCGTGGGAGGCCTCGCCCGAACCTCAGCCTACCCCCGAAGCACGCTGGGTGGAGGTAGAGACGACTCAAGCTGTACAACGCGCGTTACTCGGCTTGCCTGCCCACCAACGCGAAACGCTCGTGTTACGTTATCACCAGCATTTATCGCTCGCGGAGATCGCCGTCCTCCTGAACATCCCCGAAGGCACTGTGAAATCGCGTTTGTCGCTTGGCCTCAAGCGCCTCCGTGAACTCTTGGAGCAAGACCCATGAAACCGATCTCAGACGACCTTTTGCGCGTGCGGCTGGTGGAAGACGGTCTGTCGCCCGCCGAGGTAGAAGCGCATCTTGCCAGCGCGCGCCGCGTTGCCCAACTGCCGTCCGTAGCCCCACGCGCCACGGCTTCCCTGATTGCGCTCGCCCAAGCCGAGGCGCGTTCGATGATCGCTCCCCACTCTTCCATTTGGGATCGTTTACAAACCGCCCATTTCTATTTATTGCTCCGTGCGCAACTCCGCCTCATCCAACAAGAAGTGTGGGCCGCCTCGGCGTTAGTGATGGCGCTGGGTGTGGTCGTGACGCTCATCACCTATTCGCCGACCCAATCTATGGAGCTAATGCCCTTTGCCCTGCTCGCGCCGCTCGTGGCGGCGGGGGGCGTGGCTTATCTGTATGGCCCAGCCTTAGATCCCTCATTAGAAATCGAACTTGCCACCCTCACTTCGCCCCGGCAAATTTTGTTGGCACGCTTGGTCTTAGTCTTTGGCTTCAATTTAGGCTTAGGCCTGATCGGAAGTGCGCTGGTGAGTCTGGCGAACCTCGACATCCCCTTTTGGTCGTTAGTATCGGTCTGGCTCGCGCCGATGGCTTTTCTGTCGGCGCTGGCCTTTAGCCTCACCGTGCTCGCCGTTGATTCGTTGATCGGCATCACGGTCAGTTTGGTGCTGTGGGGCGGCTTTATCTTCAAAAAACTCAACACCGCGTTACCGATCCCCGATCTGTTCAGCGCCGCGTGGCTACCATGGGTGTGGGGCTTCGCGCTAGGCGCAGTGTTGCTGGCGTTGTGGGTAGGCGGGAAGGAAGAGCATTGGTTGAAGGCGAGTTAAAGACCTTTTTGAACAAGCACTCACCGGATTCTCCCCTCTCCTGAACGTGCGTTTTTAGCGTTCAGGAGAGGGTTAGGGGTGAGGCGTGAACGTTTCTCCTCCAATCTTGTATCAGGATTGAAGGAGACCGTATGCTTGTCACCCGTGCCAAAATTTACTCCGCACTGTTCATCGCCCTAAGCCTGGCGCTAGCGGCGCGTTCAGTGCACGCCGCCGAAGCCACTCCCCGCTTTGAGCCTGTGACCTGCCCGCTATTTTTTCCAGCCGGGCTGGTTATTCAATGTGGCTTCCTCGTCGTCCCCGAAGACCGTACCCAAGCCGCAGGCCAGACCATCCGGTTGAGTGTGGCGATCATCAAGAGTCGGCGCACGAACCCGAACCCTGACCCGCTCTTAGTGCTTAACGGCGGGCCGGGGGCGCACGCCCTCACCGATCTCAACCGTTTCCTATCCATTTTCCATCCGTGGCTCAGTGATCAAGACCGGGATGTGATCATCTTCGATCAACGCGGGGTTGGCCTCTCGGAGCCGGCCTTGCATTGCCCCGAACTCACGCCGATGCTCATCCGACAAGCGCATGGCGATGCCTTGACCTTAGCCGAGACCCAAGCACCTTATCGCGCCTGTCGTGACCGATGGACAGAGGCCGGGGTGAACTTGTCCGCCTATACCACCGCCGCCAGCGCCGCCGATGTCAACGACTTGTGGCACACCCTGGGCTATCGCGAAGTGAATCTCTATGGCGTTTCATATGGCACGTTCCTCGCGCAAACGGTGATGCGCGATTATCCGGCGGGCGTGCGGAGCGTGATCCTCGACTCGGCTTATCCATTAGAAAGCCTGTTTTACGCTGACCTCGCGACGAATTACTCAGAGGGCCTCCAACGCATCTTCGCCGCCTGCGCCGCCGAGACGTTGTGCCATACGCTCTACCCCGACCCTGCCCCAACGCTAACCGAACTGTATACCCGCCTCAGCCTTGAACCGGCCCGCCTCACTCAGACTGACCCCGTGACCAACGAAGAGTTCTCTTTCACCTTCAGCGCGTCCGATGCGTTAGAGGCCGTGAAGAACGCCCCGTTTCGACAAGTCCCGGCCTTGATCTATGACCTAAGCGAAGGGAATTACTCAGCGATCTTGCAAGGACGGCGCGAGGGATTAGAGAACTCCTATCGCTATGGCCCGCCACCGCATCCGGCTTTAGCGCGTTCCATCTTCTGTTCACAGGGTGCGTTTTATGTGTCACCCGCCCAGAGCGCGGCGTGGGGGGATGCGCCGTGGGACCAATGGGCGAAAAATTATTTTTCCGATCTTTTTAGCCTGCCTTGTGACGAATGGGCGACCTTCACTTTAGATATTCGCCCCGCGCAGAGTGCCATCCCCACGCTGATCTTAATCGGTCAATACGATCTGTCTTTTTCGCCCCGCTATATAGAGGTGTTCCAAAGCAACTTGAGCCACGCCTTCCTCATCACTGCGCCCAACACGGGGCATGGCGTACTGACTTCCGGACAGAGTTGTTTCAATGTCATCGGGCGTGCGTTCCTCGCCGACCCTGCTCACGCGCCCGATAGCGTCTGTTTAGCCAATGTCGGACGCGCTGCCTTAGACACACCCTTTGTCACCCGCGCCGCCGCGATGCGATGGCCGACGCAAATTGGCTTGGCCTTACTCAGTGGTTTTTCGATCCTAACTCTAGTGACCCAGGCCCGCTCCAAAAGCGTTTCGGCTGCGTTGACTCGACCTCGTTTGAATTGGCGCATGGTGATCATAAGCGCGGCTGTCTTAGGAGCAGGCTGGAGCGTAGCGTATTTCGGCTGGATCACCGTCGCCCCAGCCGTTATCGTACCGTTATTGGTCGCCTTGCTAGGCGCGCTCTTTGGCGCTTTTCTCTTCTCGCCCGAAGACGAGCCGTTCTTAGAAGTAATGTTGGCCCTCCCCCGTCCGCTGGCGATGTTGCTCGCTGAACGCTTTGGCCTGCTTCTCGTCACGGTGAGCGGCGTCGCGGTGGTCGTCAATTTATTCACCGCCAACGAAATGTGGTTAACAGCGATCTCGCGTTGGTTCGCGCCCTTGCTAGTGTTGACGAGCCTCGCGCTCTGCCTGACGCTGATCACGCGCCGCGCCATCGTCAGCGTAGCGCTCACGGTGCTGGTGTGGTTCGCGGCGGCGGCCTTTGGCGATAGCATGGTCTTTAATTGGCCGTTCACTTGGCCGGCACATTTATTCCTGGGGCCGGAGCACGCGTTTTATGCGCTCAATCGCAGTTGGCTTGTGGCACTGGGCGTGGCCTTATGGTTAGCCGCGCTCACTCGCCTCATCCGCGACGAAGAACGGTTGCTCTTGGGTGCGCGCGGCGCGGCGCTTCGCCGTAGCGAAAAATCAAAGTCGGTTTGGCTCACGCTGGATGGGCTAGACTTGAGCCTCCCCTATCCGTGGCCCCAAATGGCGGCGATGGCGCGCTATGAATTTCTGATCAATTGGCGTCGCGCGAGTTTTTTCGTCCTCACCGGCGCGTTGCTCACGACGCCCGTGCTCGGGGCCTTGCTCGAATTGCGTAATCGCGCTGACTACGCCAACGCCGCTTCCGCTGAACTCGCCCAAGCGCGGCTGACTGGTCTAGCGATGCAAACCACCTGGGGGAGCGTCGCGAGCTTGTGTTTATTCCTGCTCCCCCTCCTCGTCGCCGATTTGTTTTCTAAAGATCACCAATGGGAGACGCGCGAACTCCTCAACAGCCTGCCGCTCTCGCCAGGCGTTTATCTCCTCGGCAAACTCATCAGTTTGTGGGTGAGCCTCACGGTCTGTCTGGCGTGTGTGGCGCTCGTCTCCGTCAGTGCTTGGCGGATCGTCGGCCCATTCAATTTTAAGATTTACGGGGAAATGTGGGCAGTGGGAGTCTGGCCCTTGGCGCTCATCACTGCCACACTCGCCGCCTTGTTGGCGGCGGGGCAAATCACCAATCGCCGCGCCGCGTTGGTCGGGATCGCGGTCATCATCTTCGCGGTCATTGGGCAGGTGATCGGCTATCCGGCAGGCGAAGTGTGGTGGAACTATTGGAACCCCGGTCGTCCGACGCCCATGCTTTACTACTTATTGGGTTGGCCCGGCTTCGAGGTCGGCCAACCCGCCAGTACGCAACGCTTGATGTTCGCCTTCCAACATCTCACGTCATTAAGTGGCGTCTGGCTCACCCACCTCGCTGGCCTGCTAGAAGTGCTCGCCGTTGGTGGCGTCGTGTGGTGGAAAAATTTTCGGGACTAAAAGGAAACCCTCAGGGGCTTAAAGTCCCTGAGGGTTTGGCGTATGACAATTAAGCGAAATTTCTAATTCTCAAATCATCCTCACTATGATCACCCTCTCCCACCTCACCAAAACCTACCCCGGTCAAGTGCAGGCCTTGCGCGGCATTGACCTCACCATCGGTGCCGGCATGTTTGGCTTGCTCGGCCCCAACGGCGCGGGCAAAACTACGCTCATGCGGATCATCGCCGGGCTGATTCAACCCTCGGCGGGCACCGTGCAAGTCTTCGGACATGACCTCGCCACCTCGGCTGGCAAGCAAGCGGCTAAGGCTATGTTGGGATATTTGCCCCAAGAACTCGGCTTATATCCCGACCTCACCGCCTATGAGTTTTTAGACTACATCGCCATCCTCAAAGGCCTCACCGAACGGCGGGCGCGCCAACACCAAATTGAGCTGGCTTTAGATCAGGTACGGCTCACCGAGGCCGCGCCGCGCCGCCTCAAAACCTTTTCCGGCGGGATGAAGCGCCGTGTGGGCATCGCCCAAGCTCTGTTGGGCGACCCGCAGGTGATCATCGTAGATGAGCCAACCGTTGGCCTCGACCCCGAAGAGCGCGTGCGTTTGCGGAATTTGCTAAGCGAAGCCGCGGCCCGCTGTATCGTCATCCTCTCGACCCATATTGTGGAAGACATCAGCCAGAGTTGCAATGACCTCGCGGTGATCGCGCGCGGGCAGGTATTGTTTCGCGGTAGCCCACGCGACCTGATCGCTCCGGCGCGGGGCAATGTGTGGCAGGTGTTGACGAATGGCGAACGCCCTACAGGTGAGGTAGCCATCGTTTCGAGTTTGCAGTTACAAACGGGGACGCAGTATCGCGTGTTGGGGAAACCAGCGGCGGGGGAGGCGGCGCAACCCGCCGAACCGAGTTTGGAAGATGGTTATATGTGGTTGATGCGCGGGGAAAGTCGAGAATAAGGCCGGACTGCCGAAGTTTGAAAACCTCGGCAGTCACTATATTTAATCCGGCACTTTGGTCGTGGCGCTGTCGTACACAAAGACTTGCATATCGAGGCCATCGCTTAACATCTTAATGGAGAGATCGCGCGTGGCGTCTTGGATCGTGGTAATGTCCCCGGCGGGGGCATAAACGCTGATCCGGGCTTCTTCATCGGATATTTTTTTTGCGCGGACGACCGCGCCACCACTGGCGGCAGTGATCTTGGTTTGGAGTTCGGTAATCGCTTCCTCGACCGTCATGGGGCTACCCTCATTAATGAATTAATGTACTCACGCGCTCCGTGTTATAACCTGAGGCTATAAATTTTGCAATGGTTTAAGGAAGGTAGGGGGCGACTTAAGGCTCAGGGGAGCCAACACCACCATCACACGGCGCGCCGGGTTCCGGGCCGGCGGAACTATTTTCAAACAGCTCCGAAAACTCTTCCAAGCGCGGGTCGTCGGCGCTCTCCAATTGCAATTGGGCTCCCCAGGCGGAGATGACGATGGGCGTGGGCAGATCAGGATAGGGGCTAAGCAAACGATAATTGGTCTCGCGGGTAAACTCTTCCAACTTAGCCACTTCGTCGGCGTCCAAGTCTGGTTGATAGGTGATCCAGACGGCACCGTGTTCTAGCGAGTGCACGGCCATTTCGCTCGTCACTGGCTCGGAATAGACACCGCAATTGAGCCACACTGGGTTATGGTAGCCACCGGCCGGCGGGTTTTGATCGTACTCCACGGTGCCGTTGCGGTGATTGTTCGGAAGATTGTCAAACAATAGGAGGCCGTCAATTTCTTGTTCAGGCGTCTCGCCGCCCTCAAACGTAGGAAATGGCTCAAGTGTGGGAAAGGGTTCGAGCGTAGGAAATGGTTCGAGGGTCTCATTGATCTCGAAGGTGGGGAAGGGCTCGGGCGTATCCGCTGACGGTATGAGGGTCACACAAGCGAGTTGGGTCAGCGCAAGCAAACTGAGTAGGGAAAGAAAAGTTTTGAAATGGCGCATAAAAATCTACCTAACCAGTTAAAAATTTCACCGGTCTTTACGACAGGTGAAGTTTAGAGATAAAGTCTAAGTTGCACATCGTTATTTGGTCAACTTGACGACAGGCATTGGTTGAGTCGCCTTCCAACCCAGCCAACCAGCCAAGACACTGGTGAGCGCAGTCGCGGCCTTGGCACCCATAAAGGCCATGCCCGCCACGCACAACATCCCGCCCACACCCGCGGCGAGCCACGTAAACGCGCGGCGACGTTCGACGGTATGCAGTTGAGTTTGTGTGTCTTGTTGGCGCAATCGGAGGCCCTCTGTGCGCAACCGCGATTTCAAATCGGCCACAAATTCTGGACGTGGCTCAACCGAGCGGAGTGCGCCCTTCACTTGTTGTGCGAGGGTCATCAAACGCATGGTCTCTGGCGTTGTTGCAGTGTGCTCAAGCATGGGCTCAAGCTCATCTTTGAGCTGATCGGCTTGTCGGCTCAACATCTCCACTACCGCTGGCTCTCGCATGTACGCCTCCAATCTGAAGCCTAGGTACTGATGTCTAACTACTCTTTCACACTCCCGCGCAATAAGCCAAGCCAATCGTCCCGGGCCCAGTGTGGGTGGCGACGGTGGGGCTGGCTTCGGCGAGGATGGCCTCGACCGCGCCGAGCCGTACCCGCGCGCGTTCTAATAACTCGGCGGCTTCTTGCGCGGCGGCGGCGTGAATAGTGGCCAGGCGGATCGGTGACTTGCCTTTGGTTTTTTCGGCGATCAGGTCGAGCAAACGATCCACCGCCTTCTTCTTCGTCCGCACGCGCTCGACGGGTTCCACCCGCCCATCGCGCAATTCCAAGATCGGTTTCGCATCGAGCAAGCCGCCAATAAAGGCTTGCGCCCCGCCGATGCGCCCGCCCCGCCGTAGATATTCCAAAGTCTCGACCGTGAAGGCCAACCCCACACACGGCGAGGTGGCTTTAGCCGTCTCTATAACCGCTTCAAACGATTTGCCTTCATCTGCCGCCCGGGCGGCTAACAACGCCACAAAGCCGGTCGCCATCGCTGTCGCCGCCGTGTCAATGACCAAGATCCGCCTGTCGCTCAACATCTTTTGGGCTTGCACCGCCGCCGAATACGTCCCCGATAATTTGGCGGAGAGATGAATTCCTACGACTGACTCGGCGGCTTCGGCGGCCTTGGCGTAAATCGCGTGGAATTCACCAATGGATGCCACCGCCGTTGTGGGTTGCACCGGATCAGTCTTGAGGCGCTCGAAGTATTCAGTAGACTGAATGTCTACGCCATCACGGTAGGTTTGGGTGCCCCAATTGACGACGTTCGGCACGACAAAGATTTGATATTGGTCTTGCAAGTTTTTGGGCAAGTAGGCGGTTGAGTCAGTGACAATGGCTACAGCGCGTTTGCTCATAAACAACTCCTTGTTTGGCGTAGACTAAACTTTACTGGTTTGCTTCGCACAAACCGGTGAAGTTTCCGGATTAAAGCGGGAGATATCCATTGGGTCGTTCTAGTTCTTCGCGGAGGGCCAACAGGGTGCGGTGGTAGAGGCTCTTCACTGCGCCCTCGCTCCGCTCCATGATCACACCAATTTCGGTGTTTGACAGGCGTTCCACAAATTTAAGGATCAATACTTGCTGGCGCTCAGCTGGCAAGCGCCGGATGGCTTGGAGTAAGGCAGTGCGCTCCTCGTTTTGTTCGGTCAATGCTTCGGGGGCCTCAGTGCGTAAGTGAGGCGTCGCCGCTGGGTCATGGATGGAAATTGTCTTGCGCCGTGCCTGATCCCGATACCAATTGGCGACTAAGTTGTGGGCGATGCGATACAACCACGCTGAAAACGGCAGACCTTGCGCCTGATAGGTCTTCATATTGGTCAGCGCCCGCTGAAACACCCGCGCCGTTAAGTCCTCCGCCTCGTGTGTGTTGCCCGTGCGGTAATAGAGATACTGATAGATACGCTGGACATAGCGCTCATACAACAGACCAAACGCCTCTGGGTCGGTTTTGGCGCGGATCACCCAGCGGGCTTCGTCTGCCTCGGGTCTTACTGTTTGGCGCGGCTTACTCACCCAAACTCTCCCCGCGGTCGCTGGCTTAATCACTTAAACACCTAGCGCCCACAAAAGTTGCTCAGAGGGGGGCGAGTATAGCACATTGCAACCTTCTATTGCGCCTCGCGTAGTGGAAGCATATAATGATCGCGCTATGGCTGAAGTGACCACCCCGCTCGATCAACCAACGCCTCAAACGCGCCCCGCCTGGCTATTGCCGGTCTTGGTGGCTGGCATCGCGGTGTTGGTCATCGGGGCATGGCTCTTAAACACCCCCGAAGGCCTATTGGGCAAGGCCGATGCGGTGGGGTATGCTATATGTCATCGGATTGACCTGCGGTCGTTTTATTTGGGCGACCGCCAATTTCCACTCTGCGCCCGGTGTACCGGGATTTATCTGGGCGTACTCGCCGGTTTGGTCACGCTCATTGGTTTAGGGCGCACCCGCGCGGGCGGTTTGCCGTCTGTGCGGATTCTAGTCGTCTTGCTCGGATTCATCGCCGTGATGGGCGTAGATGGCGTTAACTCATATCTGACCTTGTTTCGTGGCTTGCCGCATCTTTATGAACCGAACAATACGTTACGCTTGATCACTGGCACTTTAAATGGAATCACGCTCGCCGCACTAGTGTACCCGGTCTACAATCAAACCTTGTGGCAGTCTTGGGAAGACCGACCCGTCCTGGGGCGGTGGCGTGAATTGGCGCTGATCGTTGGGATGGGGGTGATCGTGATCGGGCTGATCTTGAGCGACAACCCAACCGTCTTGTACCCACTGGCTCTGTTGAGCGCAGTGGGGGTGGTGATCTTACTGACGTTGCTTGATACGGTGATCGTGTTGCTGGTCGTGCGGCGCGCTAACCGGGTGACCCATTGGACCGGCGCGCTCGTCCCGTTGCTCACTGGCCTCACCCTCGCCATGCTACAAATTGGACTTGTGGATCTAGCGCGTTTTGCGTTGTTCGGCACTTGGGATGGATTGCATTTGTAAGTCAGCCCACCAGGGCGGTGCGGTCTGACGAATTGAATTACAGATCGCTTTTGAAAGGAGATCTCTCATGGACGCCTTAACGAGTATTCTCTCGGCTTTTGGTTTATCAGGCAGTGCGGGGCTTAATGCGTATCTGCCCTTACTGATCGTGGCGCTCACGGCGCGCTTTACTGACTTGATCGTATTGAAGGAACCGTGGGACACCTTAGAACATCCCTGGGTGATTGGGGTGTTGGCGATCTTGCTGGTCATTGAGACCTTTGCCGATAAAATCCCAGCCATCAATCATATCAACGATGCCATTCAAACCTTCATTCGACCTGCGGCGGGCGCGATCCTGTTCGCCGCCAGCGCCAATGTGATCACCGATGTCCATCCTGCTATCGCCCTCATCTTAGGATTATTTGTGGCGGGGTCCGTCCATGCCGCTAAGAGTGGCTTGTTACGCCCAGCCGTCACAGCCACGACCGGCGGGGTGGCCAACCCAATCGTTAGCATCATCGAAGATGTGATCGCCGCGGTGATCTCGATCTTGGCCGTGGTCTTGCCAGCCATCATGGTGGCGATGCTCATCATCTTTACCGCCTTTGTGGTGTGGTGGTTGTGGCAACGCCGTGACCGCGCGTTGGCTTAATGTGAACCAGCACGACGCGCCCTAATTTGGAAAAGATTTTTCTGATCTAGTCATCCCCTCTAAAATCACTCACGCCAGAAGGGTTTATCTATAACAGGCGTTATTTGCATCAGGGCGTAGCACCGCTACGCCCTGATGCGTGGGCCGATGAGTTTAGAGATAAAGTCTAAGGTGAGTCTATTATCAAGGAGCCTTCATGCTAAACGATCAACTCGGAATGTCTCAACCACAACCGACGAGCGGACAAAACAACACGACGCGCAATATAATTATTGCAGTGGTCGTGGGGGCCGTCGTGTTGTGTTGTTGCTGTGTCGCCGTTTTAGTCCCGTTCTTATGGGCCTGCGGTGACCTCCTCGTTGGCGCGTCGCAATACTGCGGATTTTAGTCGCCCCAGTTCAGCCTCCATCGCCGCTTGGTCAACTAACCCAGCGGCGATGGCCAATGCTAGGGGGTGTCGTCCAGCAGAATAAATCGTTTGGTAAACGCATACTTGGCTATGTCTTCCACCTCGCCTGATCGCGCCTTGCTCCGGTATCGGCCGTGGTTTTATGCGGCGGCGTTCTACAACCTGCTCTGGGGGGCGGTCAATGTGTTATTCCCCACGCTCTTTTTTGATCTGATCAATATGCCTCGCCCCAACCACCTGGCGCTCTGGCAAGTGGTGGGTATGTTTGTGTTGGTGTATGCGCCGGCCTATTGGTGGGCGGCGCGTTCGCCTTATCGGCATCGGCATTTAATTGTGATCGGCCTGTTGGGGAAAATTTTGGGGCCGCTCGGCTTTCTGTGGTCGGTGAGCAACGGGCAGTTGCCGCTGGCGTTTGGCCTAACGCTCTTGACTAATGACTTGCTGTGGTGGCCGGCGTTTTTCAGGTACCTCAATGAAGCGGCGCGGCGGGGTGGGGGTTGGCGCGCTTTGCTCATGGGCGATTGACCTCAAAGGAGACCCTATGGACACCCCCTTAGCCAAAGTCTTCGCGGGATACGAAAACACATTGCCTTTGGCCTTCAAAGAACAATTTTTAGCCACGCCACAGCGTGACTATGCCGTGGTGTTAGAAGGTGTCATGCACCGCATCTGGCACAACCCGCGCTGGCTCACGCCGTTGTTTAATCTACTCGGCCAGCTTGGAGTTTTGGTCCCGCAAATTGGTGAAAACATCCCCACCAAGTTAGCCGTGGTGCCGGGGTATTTACCGACGGGTGAGGCGTATCACGAATGGAATCGAACGTTTGACTTTACCCCACCAATCCACTTCAACACCCGCGTCGTCTACGATCAAGTTCAAGATAATCTGGCTGACCTCGTTGGGCCAGACTATCGCCTGCACATGGTCTGGAAAGGGCGTTATATCCCGCCGCGCACCTTTACATTAGAAACCGTCACCAATGCCATCCGCATTGGGCAAACCGTGATCTACTTGCCCAAATGGATTTGGTTGCCGTTGTTAGGGCGGGTGCAATTTATACAGACCGCCCGCGAACAAGCGGAAGACACCATAGATGTTGATCTCCGCATCCTGCATCCGTTGTTCGGGGAAGTGTTTGGTTATCAGGGGACGTTCCGCGCCGTGCGCTACCCAAAATTGACTTAAGCCAGCCCGGTTCGCATAACGTTTGGAGAAAGGATAACGCTCTATATCTAGTTGACGCCTGACCTATTGGGGCATAAACTTCTAGGTATGAAGCCCTCTTTTTCGCGCACCGGCCCGTTGCCGGCGGGGTTCGTGGATACGCCCCAAGCTTGTCCGGCGTGTGGTGCTCAAATGCAGGTCTCGAATGATCCAGAGCGGATCTCCGCTTTGCACCCAGAGAAAAATCTCCGCCCAGGCGATGAAGTGACCCTGCATCAGTGTACCCGTTGCTCCTATCAACAGTTGACGTTTAAGCCGCTCACTCTCTAAATTCGCCATGCCCTACCGTCGCCCAGGTTGGGCGCAACCTAATGGTCATATCGTGCGGAGCCGGATGGAAGCGGCGTTGTGCGACTATTTGACAGCGGCGCTCGAACCGCATGTCCATAACACCTTGGCATTTGATGTCCCGATTGGTGACAATCGCTATGCCCTGTACGTCCCCAGTATCGTCCTCACGCACAGCAAAAAAGATGAGCGCGCCATCCTGATCGAGGTGATCGATTCGGCGCGGCCGGGTGGCGGCATACGCCGGTTGTGCGGCTTCCGGACCCAACAGAGCGCGCACTATTATTTGATCGTAGTCGCGCGGCGCTCGCTCCATCCCTCTTTGCCCGAAGAAGCATATGATCAACTCTTCCCGTTGGACGATTTCAAACCGCTGGATGAGTTCTTGACCGCGCTCTAATGTCGGACTATCTGCGCTGGTTACGGGGGCAGGTGGGGACGCACCTCATTCCTTTAGCCTACACGACCGCTATCATTCGCGATGAGCATGGGCGCATTTTGTTTCAACGCCGCTCGGATTTTAAGGAGGCCTGGTGGGGGCTACCCGGTGGCTTGCTCGATCCGTATGAAACGCCTGAAGCCTGTGTCGCGCGCGAAGTGTTGGAAGAGACCAGCTTGCAAGTGCGCGCGACCCGCCTGACGGGGGTGTACTCCAGCCCGCGCTACAATGTCACCTACCCGAATGGCGATCAGGTGCAACAGATCACCAGTTGCTTTGAGTGTCAAATTGAAGGTGGTACGTTAAGGCCTGATCAGAAAGAAGTGACTGCGCTCCAATTTTTCTCGCCCGAGGCGCTCCCCCCACGCCCAGTGTGGTATGCGGAAATGATTGAGCATATGCTGGCGGGATCAACCGAACCCTATTTCGACCCGCCGGAGTGTCATGATACTCCCACCGCCTATCCGACGCTTCTATCACTCCGGCCAATTGTGGGGCAGGCCCCCATGCTATATCCCGGTGCAACGGCGCTCGTGGTAGATGACGAAGGGCGATTGTTGTTACAACGCCGCGCTGATAACGGCGAGTGGTGGTTGCCCGCCGGGGCGCTGGATGTGGGCGAGACTTTGGCGCACACCGCCCTCCGCGAAACGCGCGAGGAAACCGGGCTGGAGGTGTGCCCGACGCAGTTGGTCGCGGTCCATGCTAATTATTCTGTCACCTATCCGAACGGTGATCAGCTTTTACCCGTCGTGCATATCTTTCGCTGTCAAATCACCGGCGGCACATTGCGCGCTGATGGTGAGGAAACCCTTGAAGTCCGTTTTTTCGCGCGCGACGCCTTGCCTGAATTGCGGTCATACATTCGCGAACGGGCGCTACTTGCATTCACAGCGCTTTAATTTGTTTTCATCCCTTATCTTTCATCCTTTAGGAGTCCACTATGTCCCTCACGCGTGAAGTCATCTCTACCCCCAACGCCCCGCAAGCCGTTGGCCCCTATTCACAGGCCATCCGCTTAGGCAATATGCTCTACACCGCTGGACAAGTGGCGCTCGACCCCAAGACCGGCGAAATTGTGCCGGGCGGCATCGAAGAACAAACGCGTCAGGTGATTATGAATTTAGCGGCGGTGCTGGAAGCGGCCGGCACGAACTTCAGCCACGTCGTTAAAACGACCGTCTTCTTGCAAGACATGAGCGACTTCACGCGGATGAACGCTATTTATTCCGGAGCTTTCCCACATGAGCCACCAGCGCGAAGCACGGTGCAAGTGGCCGCCCTGCCTAAAGGCGGGCGGGTGGAGATCGAGTGCATCGCGCTCGTTCCCTAGACAAAAGCCGCTGGCTCAAGTAAAATTTTGCCTATCAAGCAAACATTAACGCTAAGGGTTTTGCCGCTCTTAGCGTTTTGAGTTAAAAAATTTAGGAGAGACTACCTTGGCTAACACTGCATCTGCAATCAAACGCGTTCGCTCCAATGAACGCAAACGCCTCCACAACCGCATCACGCGCACCCAAGCCCGCACCGCCGTGCGCACCGCGCGCGAAGAGTTGGACGCCCCCACCGATGCCGCGACCACCCGTGCGGCCACCCTCGCCGCGATCAGCGCGCTGGATAAGGCGGCTCAAAAAGGCGTGCTTCATAAGGGCAACGCCGCGCGCCGCAAAGGCCGCCTGATGAAGCGCCTGGCCACGCTGAAATAAAACCCGTTCATCACCCCCATCCCCCGCCACAAACGGGGGATTTTTTTATTAACCCGCTAACGCTTCCTATAGTCCTCCATTTTTTCGGTGTATACTTTTCGCCTGTGCAATCTGTTTTTTAGCCGATGAACCTAATCTTGTAAGGAAATTTAAGCGTGTCCACTTCTTTCTCCACCGCTGATTTACGCCAAACGCTACGCTTTCCATTTCAGTCAAAAAGCTGGCTGAATCACTTCATCATTGGTTCAGGCTTGCTCCTCGCCAACTCGTTTATCCCCTTTCTGCCGGTGCTTCTCGTGTATGGCTATATGTTGCGCCTGATGCGCCACACCTTGCATGAAACCGAAGTGACGATGCCAGAGTGGGGGCAATGGGGGGACTTGTTTAAAGATGGCTTGCGCTGTGTCGCCATCGGGCTAGTCTATCTTGGGCCAAGCCTGATCATCTTTATGGGGGGAGCCGGGTTATATTTTATGACCATGATGGGGGGAGTTATGCTGACCGAGCAGAGAACTTCGAGGGGGATGCCCATGTTCCCGGCCATTATGTTTGGTGCCGTTATGATTTTCTTTGCCGCGATGTTTATCGGCTGGTTGCTTGGGATCGTTGGCACGTTGCCACTCCCAGTAGCGTTGGCGCACGCGACAGCGCAGAACCGTTTGAGCGCCGCCTTTGACCTCCGTGCGTTGGCGACGATCATCCGCGCCGACAAATGGGGCTATCTGTTGAGTTGGGTGCTCGTGTTGGGATTGTTTCAAACGATCTACTTTATTTTCCTGTTGTTTTATTTCACCGTCATCTTGTGCTTTATTGGGTATTTGCTGATCACGCCCATCACGTTTTATTTGATGCTCGTGTCAACGGCCGTGTTTGGTCAGTTCTATCGCGAAAACATGCCCCAACCGACGGTGGGTAGTGGAGCATAACCGGATGCGGTGCGCGTGGGCCAAAACCGAACTCAGCCTCGCCTATCACGACGAAGAATGGGGCGTGCCCCTGCACGACGACCAGCGCCTATTTGAATTCTTGATCCTAGAAGGCGCGCAAGCTGGGCTGAGTTGGGAGACGATCTTACAAAAGCGCGCCAACTATCGGCTCGCCTTTGAGCAGTTTGACCCGGTCAAGGTCGCCGCTTACGATCAGGCGCAGGTGGCGGAACTGTTGGCGAACCCGGGCATTATCCGCAACCGCCTTAAGATCAACGCGGCGATCCAAAATGCACAGGCTTTTTTGAAAGTGCAGGGCGAGTTTGGTCGCTTTGACACGTATCTCTGGCAGTTCGTCAATGGGCAACCGCTCGTCAATGCGTGGCAGACGCTGCGCGACATCCCCGCCAAAACGCCCACCTCCGATGCCTTGAGCAAAGATTTGATCAAGCGCGGTTTTAAGTTTGTCGGCCCTACCATTTGCTATGCCCTGATGCAAGCGACGGGCATGGTGAATGACCACACCATAGATTGCTTTCGACACCCAACACAAAACTCTAAAGGTCTTTAAGACCCTTAGGGTTTCCTGCCTCAAGGAACCTTTATGTTTGAAACTGATCTCGCGCAAGTCGCCGCCGCGCTGACGGCGGCGCTGAAAGAATTAGGCATCGCCGACCTCGGCGAGATAAAGTGGCAACCGACGCCCTTTGCCGGGCAATGGGGCTTGGGCACCAATCTATGTTTTCAAGCCGCGGCCAGTGAAGCCAAGGCGGGCAAAAAAATCAACGTCAACGCGCGCGCGCAGGAGCTCGCGCACCACCTCGCGCGCCAGATCACGCCGCCCCCCGGCATCGCGCGTTTAGTGGCCGACAAGGCGTATCTCAATCTGTATTTCGACACCGCCGCCTATGCCATGCGCGTCACCGACACGATCTTGGCGGAGGGCGAAAATTTTGGGCGGGGCGCGCCGAAGACCGAGCGCGTGATGGTGGAATACGCGCAACCCAACACCCATCACTCGTTTCATATCGGCCACGCTCGCAACGCAGTGCTGGGGGAAGTGCTCGCGCGGCTGATGGAGTTCGCGGGCTTCCCCACCTTGCGCGCTTCTTACCCCGGCGATATTGGTCTGGGGGTGATCACGGTGATGTGGGCTTATGACAAATTTTATAAAGGCCAAGAACCGTCTGGACTGCACGAGCGGGGACAATGGCTGTTGAAAATTTACGCCGAGGCCACGGCGCGCCTCACCAAGCGCGAGAATGAAACGCCCGCCGAAACCGCGCAACGCGAAGCCGATGATGCCGAACGCCGCGAACTCTTGCGCCGCTGGGATGCGGGCGACCCTGCCGTGCGCGAACTCTGGCGCGTCACGCGCCAATGGAGCCTCGACGAATTAGACGACATTTTGCACTTGCTCGATATTCACATTGACGAATGGTTCTATGAAAGCGAGGTGGATGAGCCGAGCAAGGCGATTGTGGACGAATTGATCCAACGCGGTTTGGCCGAGGATGGTCGGGCCCACGGCGAAGCGGTGGTGGTGAAGATTGATGAGAAGCTGGGGCTCGCCAAAGAAAAATATCGCGTGGCAGTGATCTTACGCAGTGATAGCACGACGCTCTACCTCACCAAAGATCTCGCCCTCGCCAAAGTGAAGTTTGAGCAACATCATATTGATCGATCAATCTATGTGGTGGACACGCGCCAAAGCCTGCACTTTCAGCAAGCCTTTAAGATTTTGGAATTGTGGGGTTTTCCGCAAGCCGCCAAGTGTTATCACCTCGCGTATGGCTTTGTCACGCTTCCCGAAGGCGCGATGTCGTCGCGGCGCGGCAACGTGGTGCTGTTTAAAGATGTGTTGGATGAAGCCGAGCGGCGCGTGCACGCAACCATCGCCGAAAAAAACCCCGACCTCCCCGAAGCGCAACGCGGCCTGGTCGCGCGCCAAGTGGGGCTGGGAGCGCTGGTCTATTCCATGCTGAGCGTGGACAACGCGCGCGACATCGTCTTTGAATGGGAGGCGGCGTTGAGCTTTGACGGGCGCACTGGCCCGTATCTTCAAAATGCCTATGTGCGCGCCAATAGTTTGCTCAAGAAGGCAGGCGAACTGCCCCCCCACGCCACCTTTGACCACGCGCTCACCACGTATGAAGTTGAATTGATTGATTGGCTGTCACGCTTCCCCGCTACCGTGCAACAAGCCGCGCAGGACTACAAACCACTGCATCTCGCCAGCTATGTGTATGAATTAGCGAAATCATTTCACAGCTTCTACCACGCCGTGCCGGTTATCCAAACCGAAGAAGAGCCGATTCGCAATTCGCGTTTGCGCTTGGTGGCCGCCGCCCGGCAGACATTGGCGAATGCGTTGCGCTTGTTGGATATTCAAGCACCAGAAGCGATGTAGATTACCTTACGAGCGCAGGGCGACTACCTTCTCCTAAATCTTCAACCCGCCCAGCCTTTTCACCGCCGCTTCGATCTCCGGCACCATGTCCTGTGGCGTGGCTGTCGCAGGAAATGTCAGATATTTCCACGCGCAGTTTTCCTTCACTTGTTTCTGTTCGCCGAGCAACACGCCTAAGTTTCCCAACGCACAGAGGAGCGCCAAATCTACCTCGCCGCCAGAGCGTTTTTCATATTGCTTTTCGGCGGTCAGGCCGCGCTCGTGCAACGCCTGCCACAACGCTTCCCGCTCAGCGGATTGCACGATCAGGTCGTTGATCTCCGTCGCGCCGAGGAGTTTTTCACCAGTCGTATACAAGAACGTCATCCGCCGCCATTTGAGCGAGGGGATAGGGTGCGGCAAACGTTCTAGCGGGCCGATTTGGATTTTGTAGTATTGTTCTTGGGCGCGGGGATGGTCGGGTTGGGTGCGGAGGAGCTCGGCGCGGGTGGTCAGTTCATGCCCCTTCACGGGCGCGGTGTAGTTGATCGCCCACTTATCTTCACCGAATTTGGCAGTCTGATAAAACGCCAGCCAATCCACCGCCACTGTTTTGGGCGCGCTCTTAAACGGAATTCGATACCACCCCAGCACGCGGGCGATCTCAAAATCGCGGGTGTTGTTTAAAAGAGCGACTAAGACTAGATCGGAGGGGTTCATAAGAGGGAAGTCATGCGGGATACAAAATTTTCGCGAAGTATAACATTGGTGAATGCCATCACCTTACCCACCCACTTCATCATGCGCCTAGTGCTTACCAGACAGCGCCTTTGTCACGAACGCCTCGATCTCTTCAACGTCTTTTTCTTCCAAATCAAACCACTGAATGCCCGGATCGGTCGGCTTAAACCAATTGGCCTGCCGCCGCACAAATTGGCGGGTGGCGCGTTGGATGCGGCGCACCGCTTCGGGCAGGTCGCACTCGCCGCGCAAGTGTTCGCCGATTTGTTTGTAGCCCAACGCCGAGAGCGCGGGCAAGTCCCACGCATAACCGTGCGCCGCTAACGCCTGCACCTCCGCCACTAAACCATTCCGGATCATCTCGTCAATCCGTGCATCAATGCGCGCATAGAGTTGCGGGCGCGGGCGCGTCAAGCCAATTTGCAGGATCGCCCACGCTGGCGGCGTCTTGCGCCGTTGCGTCATAAACGATTCGCCGGTCGTCAGCGCCACTTCCAACGCGCGGATCACGCGGCGCGGGTTGCGTAAATCTACGCGCTCCGCTGAAAGCGGGTCTACGGCGCGGAGGTGGTCGGCCAAAGCCGCTATGCCATCGCTGGCCAGCACGCGCTCCAATTCGGCGCGCACCTCCCCCGTCGGATTGCCCGGTGGGATCTCCCAACCCTCGATCAACGCGCGCACATATTGCCCAGTCCCTCCCACCAAGAGCGGCAGACGCCCGCGCGCGTGGATCCCGGCGATGACTTTCTGCGCTTCCAATTGATATTGCGAGAGCGACCACGGCTGGTCAGGTTCGGTCACATCAATGAGGTGATGCGGGATTTGCGCGCGTTCGGCTAGGGTTGGCTTCGCCGTGCCGAGGTCTAAGCCGCGATAAAGATAACGCGAGTCGGCGGAGACGATCTCCGCGTTGAGCCGTTGCGCCAGGACGAGGGCCGTAGCGGTCTTGCCAACGGCGGTGGGGCCAACGATCACGATCAGCGGTTGCGTCATGCTCAACCTTGCACCGCGTTTTCGATGACGGTGAGGCGCGCCAGCGTGCCGCGTGGCGTGAGTTCAATCGCGACGGCGTCAATGCGCCAGTGGACTTGTTCCAGTTGGTGCGCTTGCAGATAGTGTTGGGCGGTGGTGATGAGATGCTGGCGCTTACGCGCGGTGATCGATTCTTCGGGGGTGCCAAAACGCGCGCCGCGCCGAGTGCGGACTTCTACAAACACCCAGTCCGTCGCGTGGCGGGTGACGAGGTCTATTTCGCCAAACGCGCACCGATAATTGCGCGCGATGATCTCATAGCCCAAACGGATGAGTTCTTGTTCGGCGAGGTGTTCGCCGGTTCGCCCTAGAGAGATGCGCGCACGGGTCATGCGGCTATCGTACTTGTGGCGTAGGGATTGTCAACTGCTCAAATCGCTATGAAAGAGGCTTTGTCGAAACCCACCCTCAGGGCTGTCGTTCTCACCCCTAGCACCCGCCTGACTGCGGGAAACACAGTCAGGCGGGCGCGGAAAATCTCAGATTACTTGATGATGTACGTCACGCTGACTTGCAGATTGATCTGCACCTGGCCGGAGGCAATCGGCACTGGGGCGCCAGAGGCCATAGGCGCGGCCTTGAAATCGGCGGCGTAAGGGATGGGGCCGGAGGTGTATTCGCTGATGCTCAACGGCTTGTCGAGCGTCACGCCCGCGGCCTTCGCCATTTGTTCAGCGCGCACTCGCGCATCCGCCATCGCCTTGTCGCGGGCTTGGCCTTCGAGGGCGGCTGGGTCGCTCACGCTGAAGTTGACGCCGTAGATGCTGTTCGCGCCTTTGGCGACTACTTGGCTGAGCGTCGTGCCGACCTTGGTCAAGTCGCGCACGATCACGGTCGCGCTGTTATCCACCACATAGGTGAACGTGCCAGCGGGTTGGCCTTCGGGCGTGTAATCGGGTTGTGCCGAGATGGAGAAGTTGCTGGTTTGGATGTCCTTCTCGTCAATGCCGAGCTCTTTGAGCGTGGCGATGATGGTGCTCATCTTTTGCGTGTTCTCATCCACCGCTTTGCCCGCGTCGGTGTTGCGGGTTTGCACGCCTAAATTCACCGTCGCCACATCGGGTTTGCCATAGGCCGCGCCGTTGCCGGTGACGGTGAGGGTGTGGGGTTGCTCGTTGCTGGGGGCGACTGCCGCGCCACAGCCCGCTAGGGCTAAGAGGCCAAGCAAGGCGGCCGCTACGAGGGCCACAAATTTGGTTTGGGGTTTCATTCTAAGTCTCTCCTTGAATAGGTGTGATATGTACTCTAAACGTCGGAGAGGAGGGATTAGTTCCAAAGGATGAATTGCCTTACCAAGGGATATTCATCTTTTCCAGCATGGGGCAGGTGGAGAGGATGCTAAGCGTTGTAACGCAGGCCCCGCCAAATCCAAGTGGGATGAGCCACGTTTCAGTCGAGGTGCTAAACCACAAAACAAGGGTGGTCAGAGCAAGGCAAGCGAAGTTCAGTAAAGCGAAGAGACGGACAGAGTATTTTTTTCGTTTGAAGGCATACAGCCAAATGAAACACGCCCCGATAAATGGCGTAAAGAAAAGAATGCCCCACATTGGAAACCTACGAGGTTAACAAATTTTTCAGTTCCCCAATCTTCTCAATCACTTCACACTCCGCCTCAGGGAAGAGTTGCTTAGGGTCTATTAACACAGGGCGGAGACCGGCGTTGCGCGCGCCGTGGATGTCGGCGTAGTAGTTGTCGCCTACGTACATAGCCTCGGTGGGAGCGCATTCGGCGAGTTGAGCGGCGTGGAGGAAGATGCCCACTTCTGGCTTCCAAATGTTGATCTGTCCAGCGGCGAGCGTGAAATCAAACAGGCCGTCAAAATCTAATTCGGTGACGATCACATCCAATGGCTCAAGGCGATTGGAGACCAGCCCCAGCCGATAGCCACGTTGGCGCAATATCTGTAGGGTAGGGCGCACATCATCGGGGACGTGGTGGCGGGGTTGATAGCGCGTTTCGTAGAGTTGGCGAATTTGGCGTGCGAGGGGGAGATGATCCACCTCAAGCTGTAGTGCCTGCAATTGCCGCTCTAGTTGGCGCAGACGAAAGCTAGCGTTTTCGGTGCCGAACTCTTGAAAATCTTCCACCAGTTCGGGAGAGGTCGCCCAATAATAATGCGCCCACCGTTCGCCGTGATGCGCCTGTTCGGGTGTGCGGGCATGACCTAATTCAGCCAGATAGTCCAACAAAGTATCAAAACTATGCGGGTAACTCTCGCGGAGAGTCCCGTCGAGGTCGAAGAGAATGGCTTTCATAAAAGAGGACTGGAGGATTAGAGAATTGGAGAATTCTCTAATCCTCCAGTCCTCTAATTCTCTTGAGTTTACCCTCCGATTTCACTCATGATCCGATTCATCGGCACGATGTTGTGTGCGAGGCCATGCCCCCAGGGCTTGTGATGAACGGCAGTGAGGACGAGTTCTTTGAGTTCGCTCAGGGTCGCTCCAGCGCGGAGCGGAGTGAGCAGATCCATTTCATATTCGCGCAGGAGGCACATGCGGAGTTTGCCGTCCGCGGTGAGCCGAGCGCGATTGCACGAGGCGCAAAATGGCTCGGTGACGGAACTGATAAAGCCCACGTCGCCCAACCCCTCGGCCAGACGGTAGAGCCGCGCTTCACCATCCAGCCGCCCGCCATCTACAGGGATCAGCGTGCCCAACTGAGCTTCGATCCGCTGGCGCATCGCCTGCGCGGTGATGACTTGGCTCTGTTGAAATTCGGCCACTTCACCAAAGGGCATCATTTCGATAAATCGCATTTGCCAAGGATGATAGAGGGTGAGGTTGGCGAGGTCAACGACATCTTCTTCGTTGTAGCCGCGCACGATGACGGCGTTGAGTTTGATGGGCGTCAGCCCGGCTTTTTCAGCCTCGACGATGCCCTCCCACACGTCTTGTACGTCACCCCAACGAGTGAGGCGTTTAAACTTAACTGGGTCGAGGGTGTCAATGGAAACGTTCACCCGTTGCAGGCCGGCCTCGGCTAGCGGGCGAGCCAGCGACTTGAGGAGTAGCCCGTTGGTGGTCATTGAGAGTGACCGCACACCGGGCAGGCGCGCGATCTCGCGCACGAGGTCTACGATGTGTGCCCGTACGGTCGGCTCGCCCCCCGTCAGACGAAACTTATGGAAGCCAAGTTCGGTGAAGAGCCGCGCTAACGTGAGGAGTTCGTCGTCTTGTAAGAGTTCGGGGCGGGGGCGAAACTGAATATCCTCCGGCATGCAGTACACACACCGCAAGTTGCAACGGTCGGTGAGGCTGATGCGGAGGTAGTTAATGTCACGTCCAAAGCGGTCAAGTGGCATAATAAAGAAACCTCACCCTTCCCCTTGCCTGGCAGGAAACCACCGTTAGGCGACGAGGAGAAAACAAAACTGCTCAAGGTTAGGGCGAGGCAAAGTTAACCTTTTTTCATTCTAACATGCGGAAACAATTTGTCAAACAATTATCTTCTTTATTCGCCTGTTTATATCCTCTGTTTGGCTGTTATAATGCGCCGGGTTAGGGAGGTAAGCCCGACTGCCAAATCCGGTGTATAAAATCTGGAGAAGACCATTTGCGTAAGACGATCCAATGGGGTCTCAGCCTAGCCGTTAGCCTATTAGCGATGGTACTAGCCTTTAAAGACGTGAGTTTGGCCGAGGTGTGGCAGGCGCTCAGCGCGGCCAACTATTTTTATGTGGCATTAGCCGCGGCGTTGGTTTATATTGGGTTACATGCCCGCGCGATGAGTTGGCATACCATCCTCAACCGGGCTATCCCCTATGCGCGCGTATTTGACGCGCTGAACGAAGGCTACTTGCTCAATAATATCTTGCCCTTGCGCTTAGGTGAACTCGGGCGGGCCTATCTGATCAGTCGTGGACAGAACATCCGTACCTCACAGGCGCTCTCCTCCGTGTTGGTCGAGCGCGTCATTGACCTGTGCATGGTGGTCGGGATGTTGGGCGTGTTTTTGCCGCTAGTAACGGGGATTGAGTTGGCGCGTCAGGCCGCCATCGCTTCGATCTTGGTGACGCTGACCGCGCTCATCGGGTTGTTTGTGTTGGCCCGGAGCCGCGAGTTGGTTCTAAGCGGCGTGCGGTGGGGGCTGAGTTTTGTCCCCCAACTTAGCGCCCTGCATTGGGAAGCCCGGGCACACGCCTTTATTGACGGGATGGCGACGCTCCAAGATGGCAAACGTTTTTTCACCGCCGCCTTTTGGTCACTTAATGCGTGGATTCTGGCGGGCGTGGGCGCGTCGTTTTTGCTGTTCGCCTTTGACCTGCCGCTCGCGCAAAACAACTTTTTAACAGCTGGCTTTTTTGTCTTGGTCATCGCCGGGCTAGGCGTAGCCGTGCCTTCGGCCCCCGCTTCGGCGGGCGTAATGGAATTGGCGATCATCACCGCGCTCAAAACGTTTAACATTGAGGGGTCAGCGGCCCTCAGTTATGCGCTGATGTTTCACGCCGTCAATTTTGGCGTCACCAATCTGCTTGGTTTCATCGCCCTCTCGCGCGAAGGGGAGACCTTGACCCACTTGGCCCAAGCCGCTCAAAACCTGATGGGACGCGAGTCCTCTCTCTCATGAAAATTCTAGTCGCGCTGACTTATTATCGCCCGCATGTGTCGGGGCTGACGATCTACGTCGAACGCTTGGCACGCGCGTTGGTGCAACGCGGGCATCAGGTGACGGTGTTGACCGCGCAATATGACCCGCGCTTGCCGCTGACGGAAACGATGTATGGCGTCGCCGTGCGCCGGATCCCGGTGGCGTTGCGCGTGAGCAAAGGCGTCATCATGCCCACCATTGGGTGGCACGCCACTTGGTTGGCGCGCGAGCATGATGTGCTCAGCTTACACCTGCCGCAACTCGACGCGGCGGGCATCGCCGTGCGCGGCAAAGTGTTTGGCAAGCCGGTGGTTGTCACCTATCACTCTGACCTGATCTTGCCGCCCTCCCTCATCAATAACACCGCGCAATTTGTGTCTGACTTTGCGAACACCCTCACCGCGTACATGGCGGATGCGATGGTGGCATATACCGAAGACTTTGCGAAGCACTCGCGTTACCTATCGCGCTATCTCCCCAAGGTGCGCGTGATCGAGCCGCCAGTCGAAATCCCCGAACCCAAGCCGGAGGCCGTGAGCGCCTTTCGCGCCAAATATCAATTGGAGGGGCAGGGGCCGGTGATCGGGTTGGCGGCGCGGCTGGCGGCGGAGAAGGGCGTGGAATATCTGCTGGAGGCGTTGCCCCGCATTGTGCAAGATCATCCTAACTTGCGCGTCTTACACGCCGGGCCCCGCGAGGCCATTGGTGAGGGTGATTACGCGCAGAAATTAGAACCGCTCATCGCGCAACATCGTGACCGCTATATTTTTGTCGGGACACTCACCGCCGAAGAGATGGCCGTCTTCTTTAAATGTTGTGATGTGCATGTATTACCCAGCATCAACAACACTGAGACGTTTGGCTTAGTGCAGATCGAAGCGGCGTTGTGTGGCACGCCCACCGTCGCCAGCGCCTTGCCCGGCGTGCGGATGCCAACGCAGATGACGGGCATGGGGCGCACCGCCCCCCCGCGTGACTCGCGCGCCCTCGCCGAAGCCATTCTAGATGTCCTCGCCCATCGCGCCGACTATGTCCGCCCCCGCGCGCCCATCGCCGCGATGTTTAGCCCAGCGACAGTGGCGGAGCGATACGAGCGGTTGTTCGCGGAATTGCAAAAAAAGTGAGCAGTTACCAGTGGGCGCAACCACTGATGACTGATGACTGATCACTAATGCTGACCATGCCCACTGATCTCCTCTGGCGTAACCTCCAAGACCTCCCTGCCTTTCGCGGCCTGTTGCGTGCGGTGGAAGCGCGGTTTTATCAAGACCTCCCTCTGCCTGAGCCTACGCTTGACCTCGGCTGTGGTGACGCGCATTTTGCTTCGGTGACGTTCGCGCATCCCTTGGCGGCGGGCGTTGACCCCTGGGCGCTTCCTCTGAAGGACGCGCGCCGCTTTTACCCGCACGCATATCACTTGCTCACTCAAGCCGAGGGCGGACGTTTGCCGTTTCCCTCCGCGCATTTCGCCAGTGCCGTGAGTAATTCAGTGTTAGAACACATCCCCGATTTGGACCCAGTGCTAGCGGAGATGGCGCGGGTGTTACGGCCCGACGGGAAATTTGTCTTTTGTGTGCCCAGCGATTATTTCTTAGCGTTCTTGTCCATCTCTAGCGCACTACGCCGGATTGGCCTCACGGGTCTCGCGGAGGGGTATGAAGCGTTCTTCAACCGCATCTCGCGCCATCATCATTGTGATAGCCCAGCGGTCTGGCAAACACGCTTAGAGCGCGCCGGCTTTCGACTAGAAAAGCATTGGTATTATTTTTCCCCAGCGGCGCTCCATGCGCTGGAATGGGGGCATTACTTCGGCTTGCCAGCCGCCATCACCAAAGTCCTGACTGGGCGCTGG
>Ga0315912_10001624_pt1 | contig 26674 bp, 24 predicted proteins | sample VfabasoilMG_FD_204469 | JGI IMG/M metagenome (GOLD analysis project Ga0315912, IMG submission 204469) | Garden soil microbial communities collected in Santa Monica, California, United States - V. faba soil | ecosystem: Environmental > Terrestrial > Soil > Garden | place: USA: California... | reverse complement strand
CTCCAACCAAGCCAACTGGAACGCCACACTCTGCGACCCGCGCAACACCTATTCACCGAGTTGCGATGGCAAATACGGCGACAACTTCTACGGTGGCGATTTGGCGGGCGTCACGCAAAAAATCAACGACGGCTATTTCGATAGCCTCGGCGTGACGGTGTTGTACCTCAACCCCATCTTCCGCTCGCCCTCCAACCACAAATACGACACCGCCGATTACATGACGATTGACCCGGACTTCGGCACGCTCGCCGACTTCCAAGCCTTGGCCGCCGCCGCCAACGCGCACGGCATCAAGTTAATGTTGGATGGGGTGTTCAATCACGTTTCTTCCGACAGCAAGTATTTTGACCGCTACAGCCGCTACGATGCGGCGGGCAATCTCACCAGCCCCGGCGGCATCGGCACGAACGATGGGAGCGGCGCGTGCGAATCCACGTCGTCGGCTTTCCGCTCGTGGTTCTACTTCCCCGACACGGGCAACGCGGGCAAAGATAACGGCGTGAACGTGATCTGCGCGGGCAACTCTACGTATGAAGCGTGGTACGGTTATTCCTCGCTCCCCAAACTGCAAGCCAACTCGACCGCCGTGCGCCAACTGATTTGGAGCAACGGCCTCTCATCGGCCAGCCCCTATTGGACACAACAAGGCGCGAGTGCTTGGCGCTTTGACGTGGGCGCGGATATTGACTGCGGCCTCACCTGCGATGCCGCCAACGATTATTGGGAAGGCTACCGCGCCGCCGTGCGCAACGCTGGCGTGACCGGCAAGAGCGACACGCTCATGCTGGGCGAAGAATGGGGCGACGCCTCCGGTTGGTTGCTCGGCAATGAGTGGGATAGCGTGATGAACTACCGCTTCCGCTCGGCGGTGATGAGCTGGTTATTTACCAGCTGTTCGGGTAATGGCTGTACGGGTGGCACGGCCTTTGAAGACAACGACAGCAATAGCGGCAGTTCCAGCGGCTCAATTGCTTACGTCAGCCCGTCGCAATTCAACGCGCGCTTGCGCTCCATCGCCGAAGACTATCCGCCGATGGCCTTCAAAGCGATGATGAACCTCGAAGGCTCACACGACACCAATCGCATCCGCTTCTTGCTCAAGAAAATCAACAACGACAATGATGGCGCGGCTTTGCAACGCTTGAAAGAACTTTGGCTGTTCTCCTACACCTACGCTGGCGCGCCGACGCTTTATTACGGTGATGAAGTCGCCCTCAACCACGATGGGGTGTGGTCGGGCTCGAAATTTGAAGACGACCCCTACAATCGCACGCCCTTCCCCTGGCCGGATGCGAGCGGGAGCTCGTATGTGCCGCTTACGGATATTCAAGGCTTCGCACGCCACATGGCGAGCCTGCGCCTGAGCTACCGCGCCTTGCAAGATGGCGACGTGCAACATGGTCTGATCATTGACGACGCGAATAAAGTGTATGGCTTCGCCCGCACCAATGGTTCGCAGACCGCGCTCATCGCCCTCAACCGCGATGGCGCTTCCCACTCGGCGAGCTTTACCGGCCTCAACGCCGCGCCCTATAACTTGGCGAATGGCACGGTGCTGGTAGATGGCCTCAGTGGTGCGACGTATACCGTCAGCGGCGGCGCGGTGAACGTCACCATTAATTCTTCATGGGGCGTGATCTTGCTCGAACAAGCCAAGGTCGAAGTGCCCGCCACCCCCAGTGTGACGCTCAACGTGCCGGGGAGCAATGTGGTCTTGAAATGGAATCCGATTGTTACTGATACAACGAGTGGCCGCGAATTAGCGACGGCTTACGAAATTCATCGGAGCACGAGCGCTAGCTTCACCCCCGGCGCTGGCACACTGATCAGCACTACCACCCCGGCGGCGTTTGGTGCGACAAACAACCAACTGGTGTACACCGACACCAACGCGGCCAGCGGCGGCTACTATTATCTCGTCATCGCTAAGAACGCGGCGGGCGTCAAATCAGTAGCGGGCGCTCCGCTAGCGTCATGGCAATCTACTAACTTCATCAGCCTCTCTACCGACGATGGCGATATCCTCGAAAGCGGCGAAAACACCAATGCGGGCGGCATCGCGAATTCCACCGCGGCCACCATTTGGCTCGGCGATGACGCCGCGAAGAAGCAATATCTAGGTGTCATCAGTTTCGATACTTCTTCTTTACCCGACAATGCGACGGTGGTCAGCGTGGAAGTGCGCCTGCTCCGCGCGAGTGTCGTAGGCACCTCCCCCTTCTCCACGCACGGCACATTATGGGCAGATGTTGTCACTGGCGCTTACAGCGGAAACAACGCCCTCCAAACGGGCGACTTCCAAGCCGCCTCCACCGCCACGCAAGTGACGAGCCTGAGCGTCGCCAGTTCTAATGGGCAGTGGTCAAACGGTTTCTTCAACGCTTCGGGCAAAGCGGCGGTGAACAAGACCGGGCGCACGCAACTCAAGTTGCGCTTCAACTTGGACGATGATAACGATGCCATCGCCGATTACCTCAGCTACCACTCCGGCAACGCCGCTACCAGTGGCAACCGACCGGTGATCATTGTGAGATATACCTTGCCTTGAGGTAGCAGGCAGTCAGCGGGAAGCAGAAAGCAAAACGCCTGTGAACATCACAGGCGTTTTGTGTTTAAGTCAGTTTGTGTTTAAGTCAGTTTGTGCTTAAGTCAGGTTGCTTTTTGTTTTGCGCGGAAATCAGCGATCCAGCGCACGGCGTATTCATCATTGCCGTATAACACATCGGTTGCCAGTACGGCGGCGCGCACAATGGGGTTGGTCGGATCGGTGATGGCGCAGGTGAGGCCATGTGGCATCGCCATTGAAATATAAGCCGCATTGAGTTCGGAGCGGTTCGGCAATCCAAAGGAGATGTTGCTCGCACCACAGATCATATTCACGCCTAATTCGTCGCGGATCAGGCGCATGGTTTGCAAAGTGATCTTTACCGCTTGCGGGTCGGCGGCGATGGTGAGGGCGAGCGGGTCAATGATCACATCCTCCGGCGGGATGCCGTGATCTTGCGCCCGTTGCACCACTTTGCGCGCCACCCCCAGCCGATATTCCGGCTCATTGGAGATTCCGGTCTCATCGTTCGCCATGCCGATCACTGCCGCGCCATGTTTTTTGACAAGCGGCAAAATCCGCTCCAACCGCTCGTCTTCGCCCGTCACCGAATTGACAAGCGCCTTGCCCGCATACACCGCTAAACCGGCCTCTAGGGCTTCAATCACTGATGAATCGAGGCACAGCGGGATGTCGGTCACTTCGGACACGGCCCGGATCGCGGAGACCAAGAGCTCAGCCTCATCGGCAATAGGGACACCGGCATTCACATCTAACATGTGCGCTCCGGCGGCGACCTGGGTCGCCGCGTCACGCCGCACGCGCGCGAAATCGCCCGCCGCCATCTCTGCGCCCAACTTCTTGCGCCCGCTGGGGTTGATCTTCTCGCCGATCATCACGAAGGGATGACCGGGGCCAATGATTACGGTCTTGGTCTTGGAATGAAGGGTAGTTTCCATATTTCTAAATTCAGCCTTCTGACGTCTAGCCTCTATTCCTCCACTTTACTCATCATCTGTTCCACGGCGGCAATGGCCTCGGCGAGTGCACCGCCGGGAGCCTCGCCTCCCACCCCGATGAGTTCTTTGGCCTTGCGCGCGGTGGCGCTGGCGTCGGCGCAATAAGCATCCGCACCGGACAGCTCAGCGTAGTGTGCGGTTACCGGCGCACCACCCGCCATCACGCGCACTTTGTCGCGCAAGCCCGCTTTTTTGAGCGCCTCAATGTTAACTTTGATCATCGGCATGGTCGTCGTGAGAAAGGCCGACATGCCCACAATATCTGGCGTGTGTTTCTTAACGGCGTCCACAAATTTTTCGGGGGCGACATTCACGCCGAGATCGATCACTTCAAACCCCGCGCCTTCCAACATGATATTGCACAAATTCTTGCCGATGTCATGCACATCGCCCTTGACGGTCCCCATGACATATTTGCCCAACGTCTTTTCGCCTTTTTGCGCGAGCAAGGGCCGCAAGAGCGTCAGCGCGCCCTGCATCGCCTTGGCCGACATGAGCATCTCTGGCACGAAGAAGTCGCCCATCTCAAATCGCCGCCCGACTTCTTGTAAAGCAGGTAACAACGCCTGATAGAGCAATGTTACTGGATCCATTGCTTGATCCAAGCCTTGTTGGGTGAGGTCTTTCACTTCAGGGGGTTTGCCGAGCACCGTGTTATCAAAGATCTCTTTGAGGATTTCTTCGGGGGTCATAAGGTATCTCCAGAAAGCAAAAGGCTAGGCTGTCAATGCGCGGTGAGTGTACGGGGAACAGCAGGCTGTGTCAACATCCACAGCCATCTCGATTGTCACGCCGGGATCAGTTCTGCTACTGAGCCCAACACCACATCCGCTTCGGCTTCCAATGTCGCGCGGTCACTCACGCCGGAGAGGACACCGATGACGCCCCCGACTCCCGCGTTGCGCCCCATCTGCAAATCGGCTAGCGAATCACCGACCATCACCGCGCGCGCGGGGTCAATCTGCAAGCGTTGACACACCCAGAAAATTTTGTCGGGGGCCGGTTTGGGGGCCACGCCATCGTCTGCGCAGACCATCTCATCTACTAGGGTCATTAGCCCTAAACCATCCAAAGTACCCTTTGTCGAGGCGCGGTCATCAGCAGTGGCGATGGCGATCTTAAGTCCACGGTCGCGCAGACCGACAAAAAGTTTTTTGAGATCGGTCAGCGGGCGGGCAGTCGCCACGGGATCAGGCACATGCCACGCTTGCGCCACGGCATCTGCGGCTTGGGCGGGCGCGACGCCCAACTGTTCCAGCGTTTCAACCGTCAACGCGCGAATAGCGGACATTGGGTAAATCGCCAAGGGCCCACCGGCGAGCGTCCGCCCACGTTCCGGGTCAAAGGCCAGCGCGCGAAACACCGCCGCACGCGCATCACTCCCAACACTTTTTTCCAAACGGTCGGCAAGTTCGATCACCCACCCCGCCCACATCGCATCGAAATCAATGAGCGTGCCGTCTTTGTCGAAGATGATGAGGGAGAAAGAGGAGAGGGGAGGCATAATCACCAAAACGGCGTCACGGCTTCTGCGGCCCAACTCCGCGTGCGAGGGGGTAAGACCTGCGCCTTGGCAGGCGTCAGAAACCGCTTTAGCCGAAACAGATCAATATCATGCCGCGTTTCGCCGCGATCCGCTAGGTCAGCCATGATCTCGCCCAGAACGCTTACAAATTTAAAACCATGCCCCGAGCACGGCGAGGCAAACACCACCTGCGGATATTCGGGGTGCTCGTCCATGAGGAAATGACTGTCAGGGGTGTTGGTGAACATGCAGATCGCCATAGACATCGTATGCCCCGCGCCTTCCGGGAAGTACCGTTCAGCAAATTGGCGCAAAATGGCGTCATCGGCGGCGTTCGGTTCGCGGTCAATCGTGTCCGGGTCAACATTTTCTTGCAAATGGTGATAGCGCCCAAACTTAAAACCCGGCACGCTATAGATCGGGAAGCCGTAATAGCGCCCCTCTTCGACTAACACATTGAAGACCGGGAAGTTTTCGGGGAGGAAGAGATCGGGGTTATAGGGTTGGAGCCATGCCAACGCCTGCCGCTCCGGGATCGCTAAGTGTTGCAAGATAGGCAATTGAGTAGACGCCCACGCGCCAGCGGTGATGACCAAACGGTCGGCCTCATAAGTGCCGCGATCGGTGCGCACCCGCACACCACCCGCATAAGGTTGCCAATCCAGCACTTGTTCGCGCCCGTGAATCTCCGCGCCGCTGGCGAGCGCGCCCATCACATACGAAACGATGCATCGCTCTGGCTTGAGGAAGCCGCCCTCGGGTTGAAGCACCGACATGATCTCGCGCGGAAAACGATACCCGGGAAAACGCTGGCGGAGTTCGGTGCCATCCAAGACTTCGTGTGGCAAGTCGTGAATCTTGCACGATTGCCACGAGCCTTGAAATACCCAACTATTTTCAGGGCCAGCATCAATGGAACCCGTGATGTGTAAAAGTTGTTCTTTGGAGCGTTTTTGAATATCCCGCCATAACTCGTAGGAACGGCGCAAGAGATGCACATACGAGGGATGTTCATAATAGGCGAGCCGAATAATCCGGGTGTGCCCATGCGAAGAGCCCATCGTGTGCGGGATGTCGAAGCGTTCCAGCCCGAGCACCCGTTTGCCGCGCCGCGCGAGGTAGTAGGTGGCGGCGCTCCCCACCCCGCCCACACCGATCACGATGACATCGTAATGTTTAGAGAGAGCATTCATAGGAATTTAGAAGTTATCCACGCAACCGCACACCCTGTGGATCATAAAACGGCGTCGGCGTCACGACCGCTGGGCAAGGCTTGCCACCCACGTTCACCATCAGCCGATTGCCCGGCCAAGCGTGTGAGGCCTTCACATAGGCCAAGGCCAGCATTTGGTTGACGCTATGTCCTCGATTGCTATACGTGATGTGACCCACTTCTTCACCGCCCACCAGCACTTTCTCCAATATGCCCGTTGACGGGTCGCGCTGATTGAGCCACTCGCCCCCCGCATAAGCTTGGTCATTGAAAGCCGCCGCGCGATCCTCGGCCAACACTAGCCCCACAAAACGTCGCTCCGGACCTTGCTCGCTCACCTTAAGCAAAGCCTCGCGCCCAACAAAACGCCGCCGCTCAAACTTGACCCACCGCTCCAAACCGCAATGGAACGGTGTAACAGTCTCATTCAAGTCATTGCCATAAAGCGGATAGCCCTTCTCCAAGCGCAACGTGTTCATCGCGATCACACCGTACGGCTTGAGCCCAAAAGCGCGCCCAGCCTGTACGATGGTCTCCCACACCACTGCCGCTTCTTCGGCGGGTGTATATAGTTCGTAGCCGATCTCACCCGTGTAGCCAGAACGCGAAATGATCAACTCCGTCTCGCCGATCCGACCTTTGGCGAAACGAAAATACTTTAAGTCGTCGAGGTTGGCGTCTTTGACCAGCGACTTGAGCAAATCGCGCGACTTGGGGCCTTGCACGACGGGCAACGCAATCGAGGCCGTGATGTCCGTGACGTACGCGCTCATCCCTTGCGCGTGATCGGCGATCCAGCGGAAGGTTTTCTTGCGGGGCCCAGAACTGGTGACGATCATGAAATGTTCGTCGCTGAATTTATAGACGGTAATGTCGTCTACGATGCCACCTTGCTCATTACAGAGCGTTGAATAGCGCGCTTGACCGGGGCGCAGGTCGCGGACTTCGTTCACCGTGAGCGAATTGATCAGCCGCTCTGCACCGGGGCCTTTGACATCCACCTCGCCCATCGTCGAGAGGTCTTGCATCCCGACATTGGTGCGGGTGTTGATATGCTCTTCGGCGACGGTGGTGTAAACGGCGGGGAACATGAAATCCCCGCCGCCTTTGATCATTTGCGCTCCGGCACGCAGATGCAGGTCATAAAACGGCGTACGACGTTCCATTTGAGAGGGATCCTTTCCGCGCAAGTTATTCAGGGTATGAACAGCTTGTATTCAAACGTAATTTAACGAAAGATTGTAGAGGGAGTGGAGAGGAATGGCAAGCGAATGGAGCTGTGCCATGCCATGAAAAGTAGGGGCACCCCATACTCCCCCCTTTTCCGTTTTGCGCTATTAAGTCTGATTTAACTTCGCTTACCGGCTTTATCCACCGGCAGTTTGAAGGTGAAGGTACTCCCTTTGCCCACCTCGCTCTGAACACTTAGCGTGCCCCGATGCGCTTCCACCGCCATCTTGCAAAAGGTTAACCCCAACCCAGTGCCGATCCGCGCCCCTTCTTTCTCGACTTGTCCAAACCGCTCAAAGATTTTTGCCTGCATTTCGGGTGGGATACCTTCCCCGGTGTCACGCACGTCTACGACGATGTACTCCGGCGTAAGATGGGATTTTAACGTGATAGATCCACCCGGCGGGGTGTGCTTGATGGCATTCGACGCCAAGTTCGCCAGCACGCGCTGGATCAATTGTGGGTCAACCTCGATTTGGGGCAAGTGGTCGGCGGCCTCAACATGAATCGTTAATCCCTCCAACTCAGCCAAAGCGCGCACCTGATCTAACGTGGTTGAGAGCAATTCGTTGATATCCAAAGGTAGTGGCTTGAGCGTGAGACTCCCGGATTCAAGTTTCGCTACATCCAACATATCGCCGATCATCAACAGCATAAAATGCCCCGAGCGGCGGGCATTGTCCACCAACCGCATCTGTTCCTCAGTGAGCAATTTACCTACCAGCATCTTGATAATATCCAAGACACCCAACAATACTGTTAACGGGTTACGCAGATCGTGGACGAGCAATTCCACCAGTTCTTTCCGCACGCGCTCCATATTGCGGAGTTGTTGATTACGTTCCTTAAGGCGTTGCGCCAATGAGCCACACATAAACGCTGTGAGCACGGCGGGGGTGGCGACCGTCAGCCAGTTTACGGCGAGGAGGGAGAGCTTATCGCGGGCATCAAATGATTGCCGCCAGATGGGCACAATCTCTAATAGCCCGACATATTCGAGGGCTAACAGCAGGGCATAACAGATCACCGCCACGATGGTGATCCAGTTGGCACCGTATTGGCCCAACACAAACGAGGCCGCAACGATCACCAATAAATAAAAACCGGGCATGGGGGTTTGGGGTCCGCCCGTGTAATGGACCGCAATGGTGATAATGACGGTATAGGCCAGCAAAACGAACCACGCAATGCGGCGAATGTTCAACCCTAATCGCAAGGCCCCCATCCCGAAGACCGCCACGAGACCCGTTAGACCGGCCAAGGCATACGTCTCGGGCACTGGTAGCTCCAATACGCTGGTGCCTTGCGATAAAAAGACCACGATGCCTAAGGCGATCGCGCTAATGCCGCCCGCAATTAACACCAGTTGCAGGTCATGGATTTCGTCATCATTGGTAGAAGAAAGGAGGTTTCGCATAGATTAAAGTGCGCGTATTGTACTCTTGCCCCCAAGAGAGCGCAAAACAACGGTAGCGACTACTAAACTCTGGGTCTCCCAGACTCTGGGCGTATTATTTTCCGCGGTCATTCAGGGTGTTGCAAAATACTGCAACGCCGACCGAATGCGCTCTTCCACCGACGCGCTTGTCCCACGTGGGATAGATTGCACCGCCGCCTGTGCCTCGACTAGGCTATATCCTAAGGCTGTGAGCGCGCCCAACACCTCAGTGTCCGCCTCCGAAATTGGCGTGAGGCCGCCGGGCAACAAGTTCGCGCCTAGTTTATCTTTCAAAGTAAAGATAATTTTCTCGGCGGTCTTCTTACCGACACCCTTCACCCGGCTCAGCACTTCGCTTTGTTCATGCGCCACGGCGCTCTGCAAAATATCCAGCGAGAGGGTAGACAAGATAGCGAGGGCCATCTTCGGGCCGACCCCCTGCACCGTGAGCAAAAGTTCAAACAAGGAGCGTTGTTCTTCGCTCGAAAAACCATATAGGGTGAGCGCGTCTTCGCGCACAATCAGATGTGTTTGCACAAACACGGCCCGCCCCACCCCATCTAAGGTGTCAAACACCGAGGCCGGGACAAACACTTTCAACCCCACTCCACCCACTTCAACCACAATAAAGTCAGGTGGGTCAAGTTGTAAGACGGTGCCACGCAACGAGGTGATCATATCAAGTTAAGCCCTATCACTCAGGAGGGCGTTCATCTTAGCTGAGTTTAAATGACAAATGGCAATCGCGAGCGCATCAGCGGCGTCGTCAGGGCGAGGGAGGTCAGCGAGTTTAAGGATGGCGCGCACCATGTGTTGCATCTGAAGTTTATCCGCGCCCCCGTACCCTGCCACGGCTTGCTTGACCTCTTTTGGCGTATATTCGCCAATTGTCACCCCAGCCTCGGCGAGCGCCAGCAACGCCACCCCCCGAGCCTGCCCCACCGTCATCGCGGTGCTGACATTGCGCTGGAAAAAAAGCTTTTCCACCGCCCCAGCCTGAGGCTGGTGGAGAGCCAGTAAGTCTTTCAGTTCGTGATAGATCGTTCGCAAGCGGTCGGGCATGGGCGCGCCAGCGGGGGTAAGGATCGCGCCATAGGTGATGAGTTGAGGCCCGGCTTCGGTGTCGCGCACGATGCCATAACCGGTCGTGGCGGTGCCGGGGTCAATGCCGATGACCAGCATTAAGATTCCAGACCTTCAGGGCTTACCAATGCCGAAGGTCTGGGTTTAATTGGTAAACCGTCGCCAATGAGTCAGGCTTCCATCGCGGCGATAGCGGCATCGGAGAACTCGACGTTGGTGTAGACGTTTTGCACATCGTCTAATTCTTCGAGTTGTTCATACAGCCGCATCACTTGCACGGTCGCGTCCGGCTCCAATTCCAGTTTTTGGTTGGGCTCCATGCGGAGTTCCGATTCGCTGATCTTTGCGCCCGACTTTTCGAGCGCCTGTACGACGACGTGAAAATTCTCGGCGGGCGCATAAACTTCAATTTCATCGTCGCCTGGCACGACATCATCGGCCCCGGCTTCAACCGCCACTTCAAAAACTTTGTCGGGGTTGGTGCCTTCTGCCAAAACAGTAATATAAGCCTTGCGCGTGAACTGCCAACTCACTGCGCCGGCCTCAGCCATCGAACCGCCTGCGCGAGTGACCACGCGCCGCAAATCGGCGACTGATCGGTTTTTGTTGTCGGTGACGACTTGCATGAGCAAGCCCACCCCATGTGGGCCATAGCCTTCATACAAGATCGTCTCAAACACTACGCCATCTTTGTCTTCGCCCGTGCCACGTTTGATGGCGCGCTCAATGTTTTCTTTGGGCATGGAGCTACCCCGCGCCTTTTCCATTGCCAACCGCAACCGGATATTTGAATCGGGGCTACCGCCACCTTCGCGCGCCGCCATGGCAATTTCGCGCGCCAAGCGGGTAAACAATTGACCACGCCGCGCATCGGCGACGCCCTTTTGATGTTTGATTGTCTTCCATTTTGAGTGACCAGACATCGCTCACTCCTCCTTAAAGTTAACGTAATAGCGCGATTATACCATGCAGATTTAAGGCATTTTGCTAGCCTAGCACCATCTCGCGCGCGATCTGGTTATGCCGCGCGATCACGGGCTCCATCTCAACCGTCCCGACGCGCCCCGCCTTCACCACAAATTTACCATTGATCACCGTGTGATCCGCCTTTTGGGGCGCGCAAAAAACGACAGCGGCAACCGGGTCATGCCATGCGCCCGCGTAGTCGAGGCGATTTAAATTAATAGCGAAAAAGTCCGCGCATTTGCCGGGCGCCAGTGCGCCGATGTCATCGCGCCCCAACACGGCCGCGCCGCCCAGCGTCGCCAGTTCCAACGCCGAACGTGCTGACATCACCGGTCTGGTCTGGCCATCGGCATTTGAAAGCGAAGCGCCCTCCAATGCCGAACCGAGCCGCGCTAAGAGCATGGCTTGACGCGCTTCGCTGAGCAGGTGCGAGCCATCGTTGCTGGCTGAGCCATCTACCCCTAAGCCAACTTTCACCCCCGCCGCTTGCATCTTACGAATGGGTGCGATGCCCGACGCCAAGCGCATGTTGGATGAAGGGCAGTGTGCGACCCCACAGCCCGTGCGCGCATACACGCCGATCTCAGCCTCGTTAACATGCACCGAGTGCGCGAACCACACATCGTCGCCGACCCAATCCAACGTTTCCATATACGCCACCGGGCGATGCCCAAACTTCTGTTCGCAAAACACTTCCTCATCTTGGGTCTCGGCCAAATGCGTATGCTGATGCACCTTGAATTGACGCGCCAATTTGGACGATTGCCGCATCAGGTCAGCCGTGACCGAAAAAGGTGAACACGGCGCTAACACGATGCGGAGCATCGCGCCGGGGTGCGGATCGTGGTATTGCTCGATCAACCGTTGCGAGTCCTTGAGGATGAAGGCTTCGGTTTCCACGACGCGGTCAGGTGGGAGGCCACCCTGCGATTCGCCTAAACTCATTGAGCCACGCGACGCATGAAAGCGTGTGCCGATCTCGCGCGCGGCTTCGATCTCATCATCCAACCGACAGCCGTTCGGGAAGATGTAGAGATGATCGGAGACGGTGGTGCATCCCGAAAGCGCCAGTTCCGCTAGGCCAACCAAGGTCGAAACGCGGAGCGCTTCCGGTGTGAGATTAGCCCAGATAGGGTAGAGCGTCTTGAGCCAGTTGAATAGGTTGGCATCTTGCGCGGCTGGGACGGCCCGGGTGAGCGTTTGATACAGATGATGATGCGTGTTGATGAGGCCGGGCAACACCACATGCCCGTGCCAGTCGTAAACTTCATCGGCGGTGGTCGGTAACTCCGCTGTTGGCCCTACTTGCTCAATCAGGCCGTCCCGAATAAATAACCCGCCATCGGAGATTTCGCGGCGGTCGGCGTCCATGGTCACTAAACGTTCAGCGTGGCGGATGAGGAGGGTGGACATGAGGGAATGGGGAATTAGAGAATGGGAGGATTGGCTTCTTGGACGGCAAAGGGGAGCGTGACCCGAAAGGTTGCGCCGTGACCAAGGCCTTCGCTCGTGACCCGCAGTGTGCCATGATGTGCGGCGATGATGCTGGAAACGATAGATAACCCTAAGCCGGAGCCTTTGCCAATGCCTTTGGTGGTGTAAAACGGATCAAAAATTTTGGCGAGGGCCTCGGGGGCAATGCCCAAGCCCTGATCCACGACTTCGATCACCGCGCCTTCGGGGGTGGCGCAAGTGCGGAGCAGGACTTCGCCACCGTTGGGCATCGCATCGCGCGCATTGTTGAGCAAATTGATGAGCACCTGTGCGATTTGATTACGATCACAAATTACTTCGGGCAGATCGGGGGCCAGTTCGGTGACGAGTTTAACTTTATTCCATTTTTTAAGCTGGTACCCCATGAGCAACAGCGCTTCTTGAATAACGACTGTGAGGCTTTGCTGGGTCAGCTCGGGGACGCTCCCGCGCGAATAGGAGCGGAGCGCCTGCAAAATTTTCGCGGCATGCCAAGCGGCGCGGCTGATGATAGGGAGATACACCTCGAGCGTTTCAGGCAGTTGTTCGGGTTTCACCTGACCTTCATTGATTTGCATTTCCAATGACTCGGCGGCGGTGATAATGGTGTTGAGTGGGTTGCTCACTTCATGCACGATGCCCGCCGCCAACGTGCCGACACTCGCCAGTTTTTGCGAATCGAGCAAGGCTTGTTGCGTCTCTTGGAGTTGAGCAGTGCGCTCCACCACTTTCTCTTCGAGTTGCGACGAGAAGGCGCGCAATTCGGCGTTGAGTTGCTGGTTTTCACGCAACGTGATCATTTGCCGCCCCAGCACCAATAAAGTGAGAAGCGCCGCGCCCAAGAACAAGCCTTGCAATTGGGTGAGAGACTCCAGCCCAAAGCCAGTAAGCAAGACGGCCAACACTAGCCCATAGGCGAGGCCAATGGCGGCGAAGGGCAATAGGAAGGCCAGCCGTTTGAGACGCCGTTGCCACCATTCCAAATCAGTTCTTAGTGAAGAGTGAGCCTGTCGCAAGGCGGCCAAACCGAAACACAAGTAGGAGATGAGCCAGCCGGCATCGAGCCAGCCGCCGGTGACGTATAAGTCTAAAGGGGCGGTGTAGGCATACGCTAAATCCGTGCCGATAAAGATAAACGCGCCCAAGATGAACAAGAGCAAGGCCGAATAGGAGTATGTCGCCGCGCGGCGCAGGAGGAGGGTGATCAGCCCGCTCAATACGACCAAATCGCCCACTGGATACAGCGCCACCGCGATCCGCTCAATGAGCGGCTTATCGCTGTTAGCGGCGGCGACGCTCACGATGAAATACCACACGACCATCCACGCCGCGATCAACACGATGAACAAATCTAGCCCCACCCGCACCCGTTCGGTCGGGCGCAGTTGCTCGCGCACAAGCGCCAGCAAGCCGAGTAAGACGAGGGGATAGAAGGCGAGGTAGAAAAAGTCAGCGGCGGAGACCGTGATCTCATCGGTGGGGAGTTGGAGATAGAGTTCGAGATAGGCCCACACCACATCGCCGATGAATTGTCCGAAGATGCCTAATCCTAAAAACAGCCAAGCCCAACGCAGTTGCGGTGTATGCGCCGGATCGTAGGCAATGCGCCACGCCGCGCTCGCGGCAAAGAGGCTCATGGGCAAATAGGCGATATCCGAGATCAGGGCAAGATTCATCGCCTCGTCCCAATTGGGGATGAGGAGCGCTCCCGGTTGCGCGCCCCAATGAAAATACGTCCACGCAATGTAGACGAGCGCGTAGAGGCTGGCCGCGAGACCCAGGTAGCCCCAGCCATCTTGCAACCAGAGGGGCAAGACGCTCCAGCGACGTTCGGGTGTGGGATTAGCCGACATAGTCTAGGGCAACGCCCAAAGCCTAGGTCTTAAAGACCTTGCGGGGCTCCCAGTGACCGCGTGACGATCTCGGTCAACTCGCGCATCCCAATTGGCTTATACACAATCTCGGTGACGCCGAGCCGATCAATTTCGGCTTGGATGGTTTGGTCGAGAATACCCGTGAGGATGACCACTTTCACCGTCAGCGGGCGCGACCGGATGAGGCGGAGCGTCTCCAAGCCATTACGATTGGGCATGTTGAGGTCAAGCAGGATCAAGTCTACCGGGTTGTCCACTGCCAATTGAAAACCTTGCACGCCATCGGGCGCGACCAGCGCGTTGTAGCCAAGGCCAGCGAATTTGCGTTGGAAGACAAACCGAAAATCGGTATTGTCATCTATGAGCAGGATCGTTTGCATCGAGTTAGCCTGCCTTTCGGTCGGCGAGTTCTGCGCCGCGCAGGGTATTGCGTAACAACATCGCAATCGTCATCGGGCCCACCCCGCCCGGAACCGGCGTCAGCGCGCCCGCGACTTCCCGCACTTCGTCATAAGCCACGTCGCCCACCAAACGAAAGCCCGATTTCTTTGACTTGTCTTCGATGCGATTAATCCCGACATCTATTACAAAAGCGCCCGGCTTGACCCAGTCGCGTTTAACCATTTCGGCCCGCCCCACCGCCGCGATCAAGATGTCCGCTTCGCGACACACGGCGGGCAAATCTTTAGTGCGGCTGTGGCAAACGGTAAGTGTGCAATCGCGTTGCAAGAGCAACATGGCGGCGGGCAAGCCGACGATGTTGGAGCGGCCCAAGACGACCGCGTGCGCGCCCTTGAAAGTCGCGCCAACTTCTTCAAGCAAGACCATACAACCCGCTGGTGTACACGGCGCAAACAACGGTTCCCGACCTTTCATCGCCAACCGCCCGATATTTACCGGATGAAAGCCATCCACATCTTTTTCGAGGCTGACCTTTTCCAATACTTTTTCTTCGTTCAGCCCGTCGGGGAGCGGGAGTTGGACGAGGATGCCATGCACTCGGGGGTCGGCATTGAGTTGGGCCACGAGGTCTTCAACTGCGCTCTGCGTGGCGGTCTTGGGCAATTCATAGCCAAACGATTCCAACCCAGCCTCGGCGCAGGCCTTGCGCTTGTTGCGGACATAAGTTTGCGAAGCAGGGTTATCGCCCACCAGCACGGCGGCTAAGCCAGGGCGTGACAAACCCGCCGCCGCGCGCTTTTCCACGTCTACCGCCACTTGCGCGCGCACTTTGGCGGCAATGGCGACCCCATCAATGAGTTGTGCAGTCATAGTAATATGATCTCCTAAATTATTCTCTCATCTTGCTCACTGTCACTGCGAGCGAAGCAGTCTCCCTCGCTTGGGGGGAGACCGCCATGCGGCAAAAACGCCGCTTGCGGTGACATCCTCCAACCTGCACCTATTGTGAAAGATGAGTTATTCAAACGGATTATGGACTAAAACTGCCCGCTAGGAAAGTGACGGATCTCATTCGGCAAAAATGGTTGCCTCTTGTACAATGCGCAGGATGGCTAAAATCTTGATCATTGAGCCCAATTCTTCGATTGCCAATTTTATCGGGGAGGCCTTGACCCAAACTGGTCAATATAGCGTCGCCCTCGCCACCTCCGGCGCGGAAGCACAAAAGCTATGCGCCAAACTAAAACCCGATGCCGCCTTGCTTGACCCCCATCTGCCTGATTACCGCCTGGAAGCCCTCATCGTCGCGCTCCGTTCGACAGCCCCCGACCTAAAAATTTTGCTCACCCCACTGGCACAGACGGATGTGCCCGAAGGCTGGGAGGCGTATGCGATTTTGCGTAAGCCATTTTCCACGGCCAGCCTACTCGAACACTTAGCACGGTTGATGGCGACCACTGAGTTAGAACATCAGGTCACTGTTCCGCTCTCCCCAACCCCGACCCCAAAACCACCCCCCAGCCAAACGCTGGCTGAAGACGCGCGCCGCCTAGTGGAAGGGCATGTGAAGGCGTTAAGCCATTCGGTGCGCGATGAACCCGTATTGCTCACGCGCGGCCCTAAAGTGATCTTTATCGCCCCTTATCTCACTCCAACGGCGGCAGGCGCTTTGGCCGAAGTCGTCAACAAAGCGTGGCAGGGTCAACCGACTGCGGCTGAGGTGATCCGATTTGAAGGCGATAGCGAGACCTCGCGTTATATGCTCTACTCGCGGCATGTGAAAGATAATTACTATTTATCCTTGATCTTGCGCGTGCATTTGCCGTTACCTACTGTGCGCCAACTGACGCGCGAGGCTGGCAACGAACTCAAGGCGCTGTTGGCGGCGTAATGATCACGCTCTATGGCGCGACGGGCTACACCGGTCAGCTCATCGCCCACGCGCTTGACCGCGCTCGTGTGCCATTTCGTCTGGCTGGCCGCTCAGCAGAGAAGCTAGCGCAACTTTCGGCGCAACTCTCGGCGCATCCCTCTCAGCTCGTGGCCAATGTTAAATCCGAATCGTCTTTAAAAGCCTTGTTCGATGACACGGCGTTATTGATCAACTGTGTAGGGCCGTTCACCGAATTGGGCGAACCCGTCGTGGCGGTGGCGGCGGCACGGGGCGTGCATTATCTCGACATCACGAATGAAATGGCCTATGTGTATCGTGTTCAGCATTATCACGAGCTGGCGAGCCGCACGGGCGCGGCCATCGTCCCAGCCTGCGGCTTTGAAGTAGCCATTGCGGATTGCATCGTCAGCCAATTGGCCCAAGCCTTTACTGAGCCTTTAGAGGAAGTCGCGGTCGTCTATGTGCTAAAAGCGGCGGGGGTGAGCATTGGCACGCGGCTCTCCGGGTTGCGTACCTTTGCCACTTCGTGGCTGGCGTATCGCGATGGGCAGTTGGTGGGGCAAATCCCGGGCGCGGCGTTGCGGCAGGGGCAGATCAATCAACGCCCGTATCAGGCGCTGGCCTTTCCCAGCGCTGAGACGATCACCTTGCCCACGCATATCGCGGCCCGGCACATCACCACTTGGCTCGCCATCACCCGGCAGAGCGCGGGCTATGTACGCGCCTTAGCGCCCATCGTGAGCGCGTTGCTCCGCACTCCCCTCGGCTGGGTCACAGCGCAGATCATTCAACGCCTCCTGCCACCCGCACCGGAAGCGGCACGCGTTAAGGATAGATTTTTTATTCAAGTCGAAATGACGAGTCGGGGTCAACGGCGCACGCAAACTTGGTCGGGTTTTGACCCGTATCGGTTGACCGCTGATATCGCAGTGTATGCCGCACAGGTGATGACCGCGCCGGGTTATGCCCGTGCCGGAGTGTTAGCGCCCAGCCACGCGCTTGGAGCGGAGGCTTTCTTGGTGTGGCTGAAGACGATCCCAGAAATGACGGTCAGCGTTTAATCTCTCCCTCATCTATCTCTCTCCATCCCCCTCACTTCACTTCATCTTGGCTTAATCCGCCGCTGGCATAGTGAGCAACATCACTCACTCGGTCGGAGGCCCGATGAACACCCAACTCAAACTCATCCGCGTTTTATCGGTTGTCACACTCGTTGGTTTGCTCTTTCCGGTTTCACAAGCCAGTGCCGCCGCGGCGGTGTGTCAGGTCAAAAACGATTCGGCTTGGTCAACGCTCACCGCTGGCACCCTCACTGATTGCGCGGTGAACGTGGGCGCGCACGGCGCTCAGGCGCGCCAAGCGCAAGCGCAAGGGCGTTGGAACGAACGCGAATTTACGGTATTGGCCTCGGGCGCGGTGACGTGGACGCGCACAGGTCAAAAAGCTGGGACGTTGCCTGATCCCGATTCGGATTCGATCCGTTACGAAGCTTGCCCCACCGAGGCCGAAACGGTAAACAAGGTCTTCGACACGGATGGTTGCCCGGACACGTTGCAAGACTTGCTCGACTTAGCGGCGCAGGACCTGGATAACTTTTGGGGAAGCGCGGCGCAAGACTATGACTCACCGCGCGGCGTCACACCCTATACGCCGAACCAGCGCCTCCGCACGGCTTGTGGACGCGCCGTGTCGAACAACGCGTTCTATTGCCCGCGTAGTCAGAGCATTTATTACGACTCACGTTTCCTGACGCGGTTGTTGAGCGGTGGCGACTTTGGCCCGGTGGCGGTGCTGGCGCACGAATGGGGTCACTATATGCAACACCAGTTGGGGTTACAAGGCCGCTACAGCGTACAAGTAGAACTGCAAGCCGACTGCTTTGCGGGTGCTTACGCGCGGTATCTAGTAGAAGGCCAAAGCCAACTTTTGAAATTAGAAGAGGGCGATGTCGAAGAGGGCGCGCAACTCATTTACCAACTCGGCGATCCACGTGGCACGCCGTGGAACGACCCCGAAGCGCACGGCACGCCCAAGCAACGCTATGCCGCGTTTATGGAGGGCGTGGAGAACGGCGCGCAGGAGTGTGTGGAGAGTTTTTGACCCCCCTCCGTCTCCCCTCAAATGAAAAACACATTTAGGGGGAGGGCCTTGAAGATAGCGTGCCTTTGTTTGCAGTGAGTCTCCAATCAAAATAGCATGGGTTGCAGATGAGGGAAGGCTGGGATAGGGGTGCTAGTCGTCGCATGAGCGCGTAAGGTGAGTTCTTAAACTGGTATAATTTTCCACGCCGTCGAGCTACCTCGACGGCGTTTTCTTTCGTCAGTCGCCAGTGGAGTCTCCATGCGCCCTCTTGTTGAATGCGTCCCCAATTTTTCCGAAGCCCGCCGCCCCGAAGTCGTGGAGGCCATCGTCGCCGCGCTCCAACAAGCGGGTGGCGCGGAGGTGCGCGTGCTAGATGTCAGCTCCGATACGGATCACAATCGCACGGTCGTCACCTTCGTCGGCTCGCCCTCCAGCGCAGAGGCGGCCATGTTTGCCGCCATCGCCAAAGCCGCCGAGTTGATCAACCTCGATCAGCACACGGGTGAACATCCTCGCCTCGGTGCTACCGATGTCGTGCCGTTCATCCCCATCCGCGACATCACCATGCCCGAATGTGTTGCCATCGCGCGCCGCTTGGGGGAACGGGTGGGGCGCGAACTAAACATTCCGGTCTATCTCTACGAATCCGCCGCAACCCGCCCCGAACGCGAGAGCTTGGAAAACATCCGGCGCGGGCAATACGAGGCGATCAAAGAAGAAATTGCGACCCGCCCCGAACGCGCCCCCGATTATGGCCCACTGCGCCTCGGCCCAGCCGGAGCGGTGGTGATCGGCGCGCGGCCGTTCTTGGTCGCTTATAACATTTACCTCAACACCGCCGATGTCGAAATCGCGAAGAAGATCGCCAAAGCGGTGCGCCACTCCACCGGCGGTCTGCGCTATGTGAAGGCCGCGGGCTTCTTGGTGGAAGGTCAAGCTCAAGTCAGCATGAACCTGACTAATTTCGCCAAGACGCCCATCGCCCGGGTGATGGAATTTGTGCGACGTGAGGCGGCGCGTTACGGCGCGACCCTGACGCGGAGTGAATTGGTGGGGCTGATCCCGCAGGCCGCGTTGGTGGATGCCGCGCAATGGTATTTGCAATTGGATAACTTGGAGGCCTCGCAGATCCTTGAAAACCGTTTGACGGATGACACCGGCAGTGCCGAGGCACTGGAGCGCGAGACGTACTTCATCGAACGGTTGGCGGCGGGCACGGCTACGCCCGGCGGTGGCGCGGCCTCAGCCTATTCGGGCGCGATGGCGGCAGGCTTGGTAGGCATGGTGGCGCGGCTCACCTTGGGCAAGAAGAAATACGTTGCCGTTGAAGGCCAAATGCAGGCGATCTTAGAAGGTGCCGATAAGTTGCGCGCCGATCTCACCGCCGCCATCGAAGCCGACTCGGCGGCGTTTGAAGCGGTAATGGAAGCGTTCAAGTTACCCAAGACGACCGAAGAACAACAAGCCGAACGCGCAGAAGCGATTGAAACCGCTTATATCCACGCCGCCGAAGTGCCCTTGCGCGTCGCGCGGGATGTCGTGGCGACGCTCGATTTGGCCGCTATCGCCGTCGAAAAAGGCAATCTCAACGCGATCTCGGATGGTGGCACGGCGTCCTATTTGGCTTATGCGGCTTTGAATGGCGCGGGGTTGAATGTACGTGCCAACGCGGGTGTAGTGCAAGACCAAGCAGCGGCGACGGCTTGGCTCCAAGAATTGGCGGGCCTCGAGGCGCGCGCCGCCGAAACTTTGCGCGCTATTGAGCAAGTGTTACAGGAACGACGGTGAGGTCAGAAGTCAGTCGTCAGAAGGCAGTCGCCAGAGGGCAAAAGGCAACAGACAAAAGGCAGAAGGCGGGCGATCGGTTTACTCTCTGCCTACTACTGGTTGCTTTCTGTTTTCTATTTGCGGCTTGTTCGCCAGCGACCACGGTTGCTTCGGCCCCCAGTGTTGAACCCACCAAGTTTATTCAAACGCGCGTGGCGGAAATTTTGACGAGTGAGGCCGGGCACGCTGTTAGTGCGACTCCGCCACCGCCGCCGGCTGAAACATCTCCTGCTCCGGCTCCAGCCACATTAGCCCCCCGCCCCACTTCCACTACGACGGCCACGCGCGCCGTCCTCCCGACAGCCGGTGCGACGATCACCAAACGTCCTTCACCAGTCGTCACAACCACGCCGATTACGCCGTGTGCCACCGCGACCTGTTTTGCCAATGCGGCCCATTTTTGGCTCATCCGCCCGATCCCCACAGGCTATACGGATTATGTGGATCGATCTTATCCTTATGCTTCGACCCAAAGTAATGTGCGCGAGCCGCATCACGGCGTGGAGTTTTTCAATCGCAAAGGCACGCCGGTCATCGTGGCGGGCGAGGGTCAAGTCGTGGTGGCGGGCGATGACACCGACACGGCTTATGGCCCAGCGACCGTGTTCTATGGCAATTTGGTGGTCGTAAAATTGGATCGACCCTATAACGGCCGGCCAGTGTTTACCCTCTATGGACATTTGCAAGAAGTCTTGGTGGAAGTTGGGGATCGCGTGACCGAGGGTGACGAACTCGGCGCGGTCGGCGAGACGGGCGTGGCGTTGGGGCCACACTTGCATTTTGAAGTGCGCGTGGGGCAAAACGATTACGAGTCGTCGCGCAACCCCGAATTGTGGATCACGCCCTATCTATATAACGACAAACCGTGGGGCGCGATCGCCGGACGTGTCGTAGATACGCAAGGCAACCTATTACGCGAATGGCCGATTGTGATCCGCCCCGAAAAAATTGTGGGCGATGCGCCGGTGCGATCACGCTATATCACCACCTATGCGCTGGATGAGGCCTATCCGCTCAATAGCGATGACGCGCTTCAAGAAACCTTCGCCATCGGTGACATCCCACCCGGTGAATACAGCGTATCCGCCAGCACAACCAAGACCTATAAACAGATGATCACCGTCAAAGCGGGCGAGGTAGCGTGGGTGGAACTCGTCGTCAACCCGCCCTTGCCCACCGAAGTGCCCCCTTCGCCAACCCCGTGATGAAACAACAAGACACAAGACACAAGACGCAAGACACAAGACACAAGACGCAAGACACAAACGGAGATTATTTCCCGACACGCGCCTTCCGCCTTCTGCTGTCTGCCTTCTGCTTTCTGCTGGCCGCTTGCACTTCCAACACCGCGTTGCCCACACCTGACGCTACGGCCTATCTCGCGACGCGCGTGGCGGAGGCCTTAAGCGCCATGCCGTCTGCCGCCCCCGCCACGTTGACTGTTCCAGCCTCACCGACACCGACCACCCCACAGACTGCTACGCCCTCGCAAACGGCGACGGTCACGCTCACGCCGAGCGCCACCCTCACGCCGACTGAAACGGCGACGATCACCCCCACCCCGCGCCCTACCCCGTTGTTGAGTTCGTTTCCCTTGCCCCCGACGAATTTAGGCGGCGTGAGCCATTTTTATTTTGGCAACCCCATCGGCGAAGGCTATAGCGCGTTTATCGGTTCAGCCTATCGCTATGGTTCGATTGGCCCCGGACAACGCTTCGCGCCGCATCACGGCGTAGACTTTTCTTCACCCGAGGGCGCGCCATTGATCGCAGTCGCCGCTGGGACAATTTATTACGCCGGGAACGACCTCGAAAAACAGTTTGGCCCGCAACCAGATTTTTATGGGAACCTAGTGGTGATCCAACTCGCACAAACGTGGGGCGCACATGTGGTGTACGCGCTCTATGGGCACATGGATCAAGTGTTGGTGCAGACCGGGCAGATCGTGAACCAAGGCGACTTGCTGGGCACCGTGGGCGCAACGGGCGTGGCGCTCGGCCCACACCCACATTTAGAAGCGCGGATAGATGCGCCCGAGAGTTATTGGGACACGCGCAATCCCGAATTGTGGCTGTATCCCGGCCCGGGGTATGGCACCTTGGCCGTGCGCGTGGTGAATGCCAACCAGCGGTATCTACCAGGGGTGCGGGTCGCGTTGCTGTGTGGCGATGGCGCCGCGCGTTATATGGACACGTACTGGTATAACGGCGTCAATCCCGACAATGAGTATGGCGAGAATGCGGCGATGATGAACCTGCCCGCCGGATATTGCAATTTAGAAGCGACGATCTTGGGAACGCTGGTGCAAGAGCGCGTTTATCTCACGGCGGGCGAGGTGGCGTTTGTGGAGTTGAAGGGGGAGTAGAGGCTTTGAGGTTAGGCTGGGCGTCCGTGCAAGAACCAAAATTCAGGGGCGGGAAATGCTGTGGCGAGATCATCCGGCCAAATGAACGCCCCGGAGGTAATGCGTGGTTGGAGCAAGGCATCGAGCGCCGGGAGACGCTCCGCTTCGGGGGAATTAGCTAAGGCGGTATATTGACGTTGCAGGAGGGAAGCAATGGTGCGGTGATTCACCATTACGGGATAGTTATCGCCGCACGCGCCTGGTTTCTCCACGCAATCCTTGATAAATTGCTCCCATAAATTCGTGCGCGAACGCAACTCTTGACCCGCCTTTTTTTCGCAGTTGGCGGCCCACTTCGCCAAAGTCGCATCAATTTTTTGGGTCGCACTTTCAAAATCGGCACGTTGGCTATCCGAAAGTTGCTCCGCTACTGCCGTCAGCTTGGCGCGGGTGAGGAGCAGCATCCCCAAACTCAATTGTGGAAAATCCCCATAGGCTTGCATTTGCCAGAACAATGAGTTGGAGAGGACATAGTCAAAAATCTCCGAACTCATCGCTCGCAAAATACCTAACTCGCGTGCGATGTTGGTGGTAGACATGGGAGATCAGTTGTTCCTATCCAGCCGCAGTGGGTTGTTATACGAAGGCTTGCCCTGAATCTCTTTCCAGCGCTTTTCCAATTCATCAGGGTTGACCCACCACTCCCATACCAATTGCCCGCCGGAGTCCTCATATTTGAGCACGGCCTTGAGCCCTAACACCAGGTTCGTGCCCTCCAGCAACGCTTTAGAGACCGCATTGGTTGAAAGTTTGAACCATTTCCCCGGTTCCCAGTCAAACTGGATCGCTTGACCAGAGTAGATGCCTTCCATACGGATCGGGGACTCAGTGCTGACAGCATCTACCCAGAAATCGCCAAAACGCGCATCCCAAAACGTGGTGCGGACGCGTTCGGCTAAGAGGAAGGGTGCTTTTTCGGGGGCGCGATAAAACCAAGTAGCAGCAGAGGTGGTCATAAGAGAAGGGTCTCCGAATGCAATTTGAGTGAGGTGTTACTGGCTACCCCTAAGGCAGATAGTATACACCTACTTCCTAAAAATCAATGATAATATCCCTGCCTGAGCATAGCCCCAGCAACCACTATCCATAGGAGATTCCATGTTTATCCTGAGCGCCATTTTAGTTGGCTTAGTAGCGTTAGCTCATGTGTATTTTTTAGTATTAGAAATGTTTTTGTGGACCAAGCCGCGCGGCCTAAAAACATTTGGCAACACACCCGAGCTGGCCGAAGCCTCCAAAGTGCTGGCGGCCAATCAAGGGCTATATAATGGCTTCTTGGCGGCCGGTTTGATCTGGGGATTAGTTCACCCCCAACCTGAGGTGGGTTTCCAAATTAAAGTTTTCTTTTTGCTATGTGTGTTGGTCGCGGGGGTTTACGGCGGCTTCACTGCTAAACGTGCGATCTTGTATGTGCAGGCGGCGCCGGCATTGATCGCACTCATTGCTGTATGGTTCGCACAATAGTCTCCCTTAACTTTGGCCTCCTGCCCAAACCCACCCCATCCTACACCCGCGCTGGACTCTGCGCTGTTACAGGCAAGTTACAGCGTTGAGCAAAGGCGCTATACACAGCGTGCATTAACGCTCGTCCGCCTTGTTGTTGAAAAGTTTCGCAGAGTCTGTGCAATTTCTGTTCGCGTTCGTGATCTTCGCCGGGCGCTAACCCTTCGAGAGATACGGTTCGCGGTGCGCGGCTTTGCCTGCCGCCAGAGGCTTAGAACCTATCTCTAAGCCTCTGGCGGCAGGCCCACCCACACTTCGTCATCTTCTACCCGCACTGGGTAAGAGGGAATGTCTACAATCGCGGGGAAGGATAAGACTTTGCCGTTCCGCACGTCAAAGCGTGCACCGTGTCGGGGACATTCGATCTCATGGCCTTCTAATTCGCCTTCGGCCACTGGGCCGTCATCATGCGAACAGACATCGGCAATTGCGTAATACGTGCCTGCGATGTTGAAGACGGCAATCGCCTGACCATCTATCTCGACAATTTTGCGCGCGCCGTTTGGCAATTCGCTAGTTTCCGCCACGCGGACGTACTCAGCCGTGGTAGGGTCAATGGGGGTGTAGGAAAGCATGTGATCAGTGCCTTTACTCTTCTTGATACCGCCCGCCTTCCAGGCCATACGCGCCCGCTTTTAACACTTTGAGCGAGAGCAAGGCGCACTTGAGGCGAGTCGGGCCGAGTTCAATACCAAGCATTTCTAAAATGTCATCTTTGGTGAGTGCCTTCACCGCCGCGAGTGGCTTGCCCACAATGGACTCGGTGAGCATAGACGCCGAGGCCTGCGAGATAGCGCACCCGCGGCCGGTGAAGGCCACTTCGGATACGCATTGGTTGGCATCTAGGCGCACGTCAATCCGCAATCGGTCACCGCACAACGGATTTTCATCTTCATACGAAAAATCGTGCGGGTCGAGCGTGCCTTTGTGGCGCGGGTTCTTGTAATGGTCAAGGATGAGGTCGCGGTATAGATCGTCCATAAAAGGCTTGCTACGCAGGCTAAAAGATGAAACGTTTCGTCTTCACGAAAGCGTTTGTTTGACTTTATATAAGCCGGTGATGAGCCGGTCAACTTCGTCGTGGGTGCTATAAAGATAAAAACTCGCCCGGGCGGTGGCGGGCAAGTTGAAGCGTTCGTGCAAGGGCATGGCACAATGATGCCCAGCACGGATCGCAATTCCGTCGCGGTCGAGCAATTGGGCGATGTCGTGCGGGTGAATCTCATCTAGCGTAAAGGCCGCCACGCCACCTTTGCGTTCAGCCGCCGGGCCATAGACTTTGACGCCCGGCACCTCCGCCAATCGCTCCAAGGCATAGGTGATGATCACCTGTTCGTGAGCATGGATCGCCTCCAACCCAACATCGGTTAGATAATCTACTGCCGCACCTAACCCCACGGCTTCGGCGATGGCCGGCGTACCCGCTTCAAATTTGTACGGCAAATCGTTGGGCGTGAAACCGGTCATTGTCACGCGGCGGATCATATCGCCGCCCCCCATAAACGGGGGCATCGCTTCCAAGAGTTCGCGCCGCGCCCACAACACGCCAATCCCGGTCGGACCACACATTTTGTGCGCGGAAAAGACCAAGAAATCTGCGCCGAGGCTCTGTACGTTCACCGGAAAATGCGGCACGGATTGCGCGCCATCCACTAAGAGCAACGCCCCAACAGCGTGCGCGCGCGCGGCGATCGCGGTGATGGGGTTGATCGTGCCGAGGACGTTGGACATATGCGTGAGGCAAATTAACTTCGGCGCGCGTTGTAAAATTTTTTCGAGCGCGACTTCATCCAACAAACCCTCTTCTGTCACCGGGATATGGCTGAGCGTCAAGCCCTTCTCGGCGGCGAGCATCTGCCACGGGACAATGTTGGAATGATGTTCCATCGCGCTGATGACGATCTCATCACCGGCCTGGAGGTTGGCGCGCCCCCAACTGTGCGCCACTAGGTTGATGGCTTCGGTCGCGTTGCGGGTGAAAATGATCTCGCGGATGGAGGCGGCGTGAATAAAACGCACCACTTTTTCGCGCGCGCCTTCGTAGAGCGCCGTGGCTTCTTCAGCCAGCGTGTGTAGGCCACGATGGACGTTGGCATTCGATTGGCGATAGTAACGATCCATCGCTTCAATGACGGCACGGGGCTTTTGGGACGTGGCGGTCGAGTCTAAATACACCACCGGCACGCCGGGGCG
>Ga0315912_10001623_pt1 | contig 26698 bp, 25 predicted proteins | sample VfabasoilMG_FD_204469 | JGI IMG/M metagenome (GOLD analysis project Ga0315912, IMG submission 204469) | Garden soil microbial communities collected in Santa Monica, California, United States - V. faba soil | ecosystem: Environmental > Terrestrial > Soil > Garden | place: USA: California... | reverse complement strand
AAGAACAAGGTCTACGTCAACTCCGGCGCCGCCTCCGCCGTGCTAACGGGCGAACAATGTTCGCCCAACTTCGTGCACTGGACCTACGACACCTACATGCTGGCCAAGTCCACCGGCGGCGCCATGGTGAAGGCGGGCGGGGACAGCTGGTTCTTCATCACCGCGGACTATGCCTTCGGCCACGCGCTGGAGAACGATACCTCCAACTTCGTGAAGAAATCTGGTGGCAAGGTGCTGGGCGCCGTGCGCACGCCTTTCCCTGGGACCACGGACTTCTCCTCGTTCCTCGTGCAGGCGCAATCCTCCGGCGCCAAGGTGCTTGGCCTGGCCAATGCCGGCGGCGATACCGTGAACTGCGTTAAGCAGGCCGCGGAATTCGGCGTCAACAAGTCGATGAAGCTGGCGTCCCTGCTGATGTTCGTCACGGACGTGCATGCGCTGGGGCTGGATGTCGCGCAAGGCCTGATCCTGAGCGAGACCTTCTACTGGGACCTGAACGACAAGACCCGCGCGTGGACAAACCGGATGAAGCCGAAGACCCCGAGCAACTGGCCCAACATGATCCATGCCGGCTGCTACTCCGCCACGCTGCACTACCTGAAGACGGTCGCGGAGATGGGTGCGGCGAAGGCGAAGGAAGACGGCCGCGCCGTCGTCGCCGCGATGAAGACGAAGCCCACCGAGGACGACTGCTTCGGCACGGGCACCATTCGCGCCGATGGCCGTCGCATCAGCCCCTCCTACCTGTTCGAAGTGAAAAAGCCGGCCGAGAGCAAGGGCGCGTGGGACTACTACAAGCAGCTTCAGTCCACGTCGGCGGAGGAGGCTTTCCGTCCGCTCAATGAGGGCAACTGCCCCCTCGTCCGCAGCTGACACAACGACCAACGATGAACCGGTAACCGGGCGGATATATCTGCGATGACCATGATCTTCGGCGTTCCCGCGCCATTGCTCTACGGCCAGCTGCTGCTGGGCCTGATCAATGGCGCGTTCTACGCCATGCTATCGCTCGGCCTCGCCGTGATTTTCGGCATGCTCAACATTGTGAATTTCGCGCACGGCGCGCTGTTCATGATGGGCGCGTTCGTGTCCTGGATGCTGCTGAACTACCTGGGCATCGGCTATTTCTGGTCTCTGCTGCTTTCCCCGATCATCGTCGGCGTCTTCGGGGTGGTGCTGGAGAAGCTGGTGATCAGCCGGCTCTACAAGCTGGACCACCTGTATGGCCTGCTGTTGACCTTTGGCCTGACGCTGGTGATCGAGGGGCTGTTCCGCAACGCCTATGGCAGTTCCGGCATGCCGTACCAGATCCCGGCGGTGCTGCAGGGGGCGACGAATGTCGGCTTCATGTATCTGCCGAATTATCGCGGCTGGGTGGTGGTGGCTGCGCTGTTCATCTGTGTGCTCACGTGGTTCGTCATTGAGAAGACCTCGCTCGGCGCCACGCTGCGTGCGGCGACCGAACGGGCGGAACTGGTGCAGGCGTTCGGCGTGAACGTGCCACGCCTGATCACGCTGACCTACGCGGGCGGGGTCGCCCTCGCCGCGTTCGCCGGCGTGCTCGCGGCGCCGATCTACTCGGTGAACCCCAACATGGGGTCCAACCTCGTCATCATCGCATTCGCCGTCGTCGTTATCGGCGGCATGGGGTCCATCATGGGCTCCATCGTCACCGGCTTCGGGCTGGGCATCATCGAGGGATTGACCAAGGTCTACTGGCCGCCGGCCTCGGCTACCGTCGTGTTCGTCGTCATGGTGATCGTGCTGCTGACCCGGCCGCGCGGACTCTTCGGAAAGGCGGGCTGAGACAATGGCCGACCCCACCCATTCCAACAGCCTGGGCTTTTCCCGCCCGCAGCTGATTGCCTTTGTCGTCATGCTGGCCGGCATCGCCGTGGCGCCGGCGGTGCTGTACCCCGTGTTCCTGATGAAGGTGCTGTGCTTCGCGCTGTTCGCCTGCGCCTTCAACCTGATGATTGGCTATGTCGGCCTGCTGTCCTTCGGCCATGCCGCCTATTTCGGCATGGGTGCCTATGTCACCGCCTGGACGGTGAAGAACTGGGGCCTCTCCGCCGAGTTGGGCGTTGTCCTCGGTGGCATCACCGGCGGTTTCCTGGGCGCCTGCCTGGGCTGGCTGGCCATCCGCCGCGCCGGTATCTACTTCGCGATGATCACTCTGGCGCTGGCGCAGATGGTCTACTTCTTCTGCCTGCAGGCGCCGTTCACCGGCGGTGAGGATGGCATCCAGCAGGTGCCGCGCGGGTCCGCGCTGGGTTTCATCCCCCTGCAGAACGACATCGCGGCTTATGTTTTCGTCGCGATTGTCTTCCTGGCCGGGTTCCTGCTGATCCATCGCATCATCCATTCGCCCTTCGGCCAGGTGCTGAAGGCGATCCGGGAGAACGAGCCGCGTGCCACCTCGCTCGGTTACCGCACGGATGACTACAAGCTGATCGCGTTCATCCTCTCCACCGCGCTGGCCGGCGCGGCGGGGGGCATGAAGTCCCTGGTGTTCGGCATCGCGACGCTGACAGACGTGCACTACTCCATGTCCGGTGACATCGTGCTGATGACGCTGCTGGGCGGCCTGGGCACCGTGTTCGGCCCCGTGGTGGGCGCGCTGGTGATGGTGACGATGTGGACCTACCTGGCGCAGATGGGCGCATGGGTGACGGTGATCCAGGGCGTGATCTTCGTGATCTGCGTGCTTTTCTTCCGCCGCGGCATCGTGGGTGAGATCGGGCACAAGCTTAAGCTGACGCTCTGACCAGACCGTCCTGATTGCTGCCGAACGGCCCGCATCCCGTCGGATGTGGGCCGTTTGCATCCCCGCTCGCATTCGGTGCCCTTTTCGCCATGATTGGCTGCGATAGGCTGCGCCCGTGACGAACCCCGCCCTCCCGAGTCCGCGACTGCTGCTGGCCGGCGCCACCGTGCTGGTGCTGCTACGGTTGGTGACCTTCGCCGCCTTGGCCTGGGATCACGGCGGGCTGGTGACGGCGATGTGCCAGTTCGATTGCTTCTGGTACACGCGCGTCGGCACGGAGGGGTACCTTTCCGAGACGCACTGGGCGAACCTGGGTTCGGCGCCCAACTGGGCCTTCTTTCCGCTCTATCCGCTGCTGCTGGGTGGGCTGGCCGGCCTGATCGGCGCGTCGGGCCAGGTTGCCGGGATGGTGCTTTCCAACATGTTCCTGGTTGGCCTGCTGCTGGCGGGCGCGCGCTATCTGCGGGAGCGCGGCGTTACCGCATCGCCGTTCCTGTGGTTCGGCTTCGTCCTGGCGCTGCCGCACACGCTGTTCTTTTCCGCCGTCTATACCGAGGCGCTGTTCGCTCTGCTCAGCCTGGGATGCCTGCTGGCGTTGCGGCTGAAACTGCCGCTGGTTGCCGGGATCTGCGCCGCGCTTGCCTCCGCCACACGGCCGCAGGGGATACTGCTGGCGCCGATTGTCGCCGCGTACGGGCTGTGGGCGCTCTACGTCCGACGCGCCGAGGGCGATTTCGTGCGCCGCCTGGGGGAAGCCGCGCTGCCTGTCGCCCTGGCACCACTGGGCCTCTGCCTCTACGTCGCTGCGCAATACTGGATTACCGGCGACGGGTTAATGTTCAACCACGTGCAGATCCACTGGCGGCGGGAATGGCTCGGGCCGCTGGAATGGCTCCGCATCGGCCTGATGTCGTGGGATTGGCATCGCCTGCCGAAGGAGCCGACGCACAGCTACGAAACCGCCTGGGCGTTGGCTGGTCTGGGGATCGCGTTGTGGTGCGCGTGGTCCCGGCGCTGGGCGGAGGCGTTCTTCCTTGCCGCTTCCATCCTGCTGCCGGCCGCGAGCGGGTTGGACTCCCTGCCGCGCTATGTCGCGACCAACCCGGTGTTCCTGGTGGCCACGTTTTCCCTGCTGGCAAGGCTGCCGGCCCGCGTGCTGGGCTTCGTTGTGCTGCCGGTACTGGCCCTGGCGCATGTGCCGTTGCTGCTGGCCTGGTATCGCGCCTGGGGGGCGGTGTTCTGATGGGGCGGCTGCTCCTCGCCCTGCTGCTGGCCACCGCGCAGGCCGCCATTCTCGGCCTGGCCCTGTTCGCGCCGCGTGTCGGCGCCACGCATCGCGCCTACTACATCGACCACACCACGCAATGCTGGCTGCGCGACGACCAGGGTGCCGTGCCGGACACCGACGTGATCCGGCCGAGCGCGCTGGACCCCGACACATTCTGCCGCCTGTTGCCGGTCGGCTGGGCGCTGGAGGAACCGTTCGGCCGCGCGAGCCGCGGTGCCTGGTCCTCTCGCACCGGCACGGAACTGCATCTGCCGCTGCGGCCGGGCGACCGCGCGGTTCGGATGGTGCTGCGCGGCTACGCGCCGGATGCGCCTGCGCCACAGGCGCAATCTGTCCTGGTCAGCATCCCGGGCGCCGCGCGCATCGCGACCCAGGTGCCGCATCGCGGGGAGTCGACGCTGTGCCTGCCCGTGCCGCCGGGCGCGCGGGAGATGCTGCCCATCACGATCGCGATTGCCCATCCAGGCCGTCCGTCGCTCGTCGGGGATGCGCATGATCCGCGGGCGACCGGGCTGGAACTGGTGGAAATTCGCCGGGGGCGCGACACCGATTGCCGCGGCGGCTAGTCTTCCCGCAACGAACGGGGGACACGTCCATGCGCTTCGGTTTCATGCTGCCCAGCTATTCCTTCAGCGACCTGGACTATGCGACGGCCGCCAGCCTGCGAGACTTCGCGGTGCGGGCCGAACAACTGGGCTATGAGTCGCTCTGGGTGCCGGAGCACCTGCTGACGGCGCGCGGCCTGTACGGCACCGCCTGGCTCTCGCCACTGGAGGTGATGAGCTTTGTCGCGGGCGCGACAACGCGCATCAAGCTGGCGACCGGCATCCTCATCCTGCCCATCCGCAACCCGGTGTTCATGGCGAAGGAAATAGCCAGCTTGCACATGCTCTCCGCCGGGCGCTTCGAACTCGGCATCGGCGTCGGCTGGGATGCGAACGAGTTCAAGATCGCCGGCACCAAGCTGTCCGAACGCGGGGGGCGCACGGATGAGATCATGGACATCTTCGACAAGCTGTGGACCGGGGAGGAGACCAGCCACCGCGGCAAATACTACAATTTCGACAACGTCATAATAGATCCGCCCTTGCCGACCCGCCCCCGGGTCTGGGCAGCTGGTGGCGCCAAGATCAAGACCGCGCTGTCACCCGACCCGGACACCATCGCGCCGACCGTCCTGGAACGCATCGTCCGCCGGGCGGATGGCTGGCTGGCGCGTGCCGCCGGGTCCAACGAGAGCGTCATCTCCGATTGGTCCATCATCACAAGCCGCATGCAGGAAGTTGCCCGCGACCCGAAGACCCTGACCTTCGGTCACCTGAATTTCACTCATGTCGTACCGACCGACAGCGACGCGGTCGCCCTGCGTGAGCAACGCCCGCTGTTCGAGCGCGTGATGGGCACGCATCGCAGCTTCGAGCATCTGCAGACCTGCTACCTGCTGGGCAGCCCGGCGCGCATCCGCGAGCGCATCGCCGAACTGGCCGCGGCGGGGATGGAATACCTGGTGCTGTCGCCGATGAACTACGACCTGGCCCAACTGGAACTGTGGGAAACCGAGATCGTCCGCCACTTTCGCTGATTTGACTCATCGCGGCCCCCGCCGCTTCAATCCGCGCAACGGGAGGGACAGAAGATGTCCAGCTATTTCAATTTCGACCTGCTCACGGAATCCGCCGAACTGAAGGAACTGCGCAAGGACGTGCGCGGCTTTCTGATGGACGAGATCAAGGCCGGAACCTTTACCCCGGGCGCGCCCGAACAGCGCGGCTTCAACCGCGAATTCTCCCGCCGCGTCGGTGCCAAGGGCTGGATCGGCATGACCTGGCCGAAGCAATACGGCGGCGGTGAGCGCAGCCATATGGAACGCTATGTCGTCACGGAGGAGATGCGGGCCTATGGCGCACCGACGCGGGGGCATTTCACGGCGGATCGCCAATCCGGCCCGGTGCTGATCCGCTACGCGCAGGAGCACATCAAGGAGAAAATCCTGCCGCAGATCGTGAAGGGGGAGATCACCTTCTGCATCGGCCTGTCGGAACCCAATTCCGGCTCCGACGTGTTCGCCGCCTCCACCCGCGCCACCAAGGTGGATGGCGGCTGGCTGATCAACGGCACGAAGATCTGGACCTCCAACGCGCATGAGTCCGACTACTGCATCGCGCTGCTGCGCACCTCCCCGGCCACGGTGGAGAACCGCCGCCATGGGCTGACGCAGTTCCTCATCCCGCTGAAGACGACCAAGGGCATCGACATCCGCCCGATCATCAACCTGACGGGCGGTCATGAATTCAACGAGGTGGTCTACCAGGACGCCTTTCTGCCCGACGACTACCTGATCGGCGAGAAGGACATGGCCTGGCGCCAGGCGACCGCGGAACTGGCCTATGAACGCTCCGGCCCGGAACGCTGGCTGGAAACCTTCGCCGTGCTGCCCGCGCTACTGCGTGTTGCCGGCAAGAATCCGGATGACCGGCTGGCCGAAGGCATCGGGCGGGAGGTCGCACACATGGCCACGCTGCGCCGCATGTCCATTTCCGTGGCCGGCATGTTGCAGGCCGGCAAGCTGCCGAACAACGAGGCGGCGGTGGTGAAGGATGTCGGCACCAACTACGAGCAGGCACTGCCCAACCGCGTGCGCCTGCTGGCCCCCGGCATCACCAGCCCGCAGCGCGCCAACGACGTCGATTTCGAGGAAGTGCTGAACTACAACACGCTGATTGCCCCGAAACTGACGATCCAGGGCGGCACGCGCGAAGTGCTGCGCGGCATCATTGCTCGCGGCCTTGGTCTGCGCTGAGGGAGACGCGCCATGAGCGACAGCAACGATAATATCATCGTCGAGACCGCGACGCGCATCTTCCAGGATCTGTGCGAGCCGCGCATCATCAATGCGGCGGAAGCTGGCACTTGGCCATCCGACCTGTGGAACACGCTGGAGGAATCCGGCCTGACGCTCACTTGGGTGCCAGACGATCTGGGCGGCGCCGGGGCCGAGATGGCGGATGGCTTCGCCATACTGAAGGTTGCCGGGCATTTCACCGCCCCGGTGCCGGTGGCGGAAACGATGCTGGCCGGCCATATGCTCGCCTCCAGCCGTATCAACAGCCCGTCCGGCCCGATGACCTTCGCGCCCGTACATGCCAGTGCCCGCGTCACGCTAGGCGCGGATGGCACGCTGTCCGGCAGCGCGCGCGACATTCCATTCGCGCGCGTCGCCGAACATATCGCCGTGCTGGCGCGCCGGGGTGACACGCCGGTGATCGCCCTGGTGAAGCGCGCCGATTGCCACATGACGGATGGCACCTCCCTCGCCGGCGAGCCGCAGGACGACGTGTCCTTCAACGGCGTGAAACCGATCGCCGTCGCCAACGCGCCCGCCGGCTTTGACGAGGACTGGCTCTGCGCCCTCGGCGCCACGGTTCGCTGCCTGCAGATGGCCGGCGCGCTGGACCGCATTCTCGGCCAGTCCGTCACCTACGCGGGGGAACGCGTGCAGTTCGGCCGGCCGATCGGCAAGTTCCAGGCGGTGCAACACAATCTTGCGCAGTTGGCCGGTGAATCCGCCGCGGCCGGTGTTGCCGCCGATGCGGCGGCGGAGGCGATCTGCAAGGGCTCCATCGCGGACGAGGACGTGATCGCCGTGATTGCCACAGCGAAGGTGCGCGTAGGGGATGCCGCCACCACCGGCTCGCTCATCGCGCACCAGGCGCACGGGGCGATGGGCTTCACGTATGAACACTCCCTGCACCATGCCACCCGCCGCATGTGGGCGTGGCGGGAGGAGTTCGGCAACGAGGCGGTGTGGTCCATGCGCCTCGGCCGCATCGTCGCCGCGCGTGGGCCGGACGAGTTGTGGCCCTTCATTGCCGCGGGTTGAGGAACACGCCATGAGCAAGCAACTGCCCGCCGTCAGCCTGATCGGCGTGCCCGGCCGCCGCGCCACGATCATCGAGGCAGCCAAGGCGTTCGATGAAGCCGGGTTCGAGGGCATCTACGTCCCCAGCCCCTTCGCCGGCATGGCGCTGTGCCAGTCCGTGCTGGATGCGACAAAGCGCATCCATGTCGGCACGGCCATCCAGCCGATCTACGCGCGCTCCGTGGTGGATTTCGCCGAGCACGCCAGCTTCCTGCACGAGACCTCCGGCGGCCGTTTCCGCTTCGGCATCGGCATCGCCCACGCCCCCAGCCTGGTGCGCCTCGGCGTTGCCAATGCCGGAAGGCCACTGGCGGACACAAGGGACTTCGTGACGAAGCTGCGCGCCGTGGAAGGGCAGGGGGCCTTGCCGCCGATCATCCTCGCCGCCCTGCGCGGCAAGATGGTGGGCCTTGCAGCGGAAATCGCCGAGGGCCTCGTCTATGCTAATGGCTGCGTCTCCCACACGCCGAAGCAACTGGCGCAGATCCCCGCGCATCTGCGGTCCAGCGAGAGCTTCTTCATCGGCAACATGGTGCCGACCTGCATCTCGGACGACATCGAGGCCGCCAAGGCGGTGAACCGCCGCACCCTCACCGCCTATGCCTTCCGCCCCAACTACCGCAACTACTGGAAGGAATGCGGCTATGAGCAGGAGATGGCGGCGATCGAGACCGCCATCGCCGAAAAGCGCGACGACGACGTGCCCGCCCTGCTGACGGACCGCTGGCTGGCGGATACCACGCTGTTCGGCCCGGCGAACAAGGTGCGGGACGGAGTGGCGGCGATGCGCGCCGCCGGGGTGAAAACGCCGATCCTGGTGCCCTCGGCGGTCTCCGGCGGGCAGATGCGGGCGATCGAGAACATCCTGGCGGCCTACAAGTCGTAGGCGTTCACTATCGTCCCTGGGCCACCCGGTCGCAGTTGATGCGGCCGGCCATCATGCAGTCCTCAACCGCCGCGCTGCGGCGCAGGGTCTGCGTCAGGCCCAGGCCGATCACGAGCAGAAGCAGCACGAGCGCGACGGCGGCAAGGCTGCGGGTCTGCCGCGCCGCGTCTTCCTCACGCCTGGTCCGTTCACTCAATTCCGGTCCGGTCACCGGTCGGTCCTCCCGCGTTCCCGCCAGCATAACGGATTCCGGCCGCCATTGCCCACATTCTGTCGCACCGGCATAACAATCGCCATGCCCGCCGATGCCGTACGCCACCTGTCCCGTGATCCCGCCTTCAAGGCGCTGATCAAGCGCGTGGGCGCGCCGCGGCTGGAGGTGAGCAAGCGCAGCCCGTATGAGGCGCTGGTGCGCGCCATCTCCCACCAGCAGGTGCATGGCCGCGCGGCGGAGGCGATCCTGGGACGATTCGTCGCCTTGTATGAGGCGCCGTTCCCCGATCCCGCCGCCGTCCTCTCCACGCCCGAGGCAGCGCTGCGCGGCTGCGGCTTCTCCGCCAGCAAGGTCGCCGCAATTCTGGATATCTGCGCCAAGACGCAGGACGGCACCGTGCCCACCCGCCGCGCCGCCAACCGCATGCCAGACGAGGAACTCATCGCCCGCCTTGTCACCATCCGTGGCGTCGGCCGCTGGACAGTGGAGATGCTGCTGATGTTCACCTTGGGCCGTCCAGATATCTTGCCGGTGGACGATTTCGGTGTGCGGGAGGGCTACCGGCTGCTCTACAGGCTGGACGAACAGCCGAAGCCCAAGGCCCTGGCGGCGATCGGTGAAGCCTGGGCGCCACACCGGTCCATCGCCGCCTGGTACCTGTGGCGCGCGTCCGACGAGGGCAAGAAGATCAAGCAGGCGGTGCCGTAACACTCGGTTGCAATGCGGCATGCCGGCGGTAACACGTGCCACGCATGCTGGTTCCGTTGCCAATCAACGGAGGAATTGCATGTTCCGTACCCTGCTTGCCGCCGGTCTTATCGTCGCGGTTGCCGCCCCGGCGTCCGCCGCCGGCCTGGACCATTCCACCAACCGCTCCGCCCGCCAGCAGGCGCGCATCGCCGCCGGCGTGCAGTCTGGTCAGATCACGCCGCGGGAAAACGCCTGGCTGCAACGTGGCCAGTCACGCGTCGCCAATACGCAGGCGCGCGCGGCGGCGGATGGCGTGGTGACGAATGGCGAACGCGCCCATTTGCAGGCGATGCAGAACCGACAGAGCCGGCATATCTGGCGGGCCCGCCACAACCCCTACAGTGGCTGATCAGCCGACACCGAGGAACGCCTTCGTGACCGCGAGGAAACCTTCGGGGTTGTCCACGTGCACCCAGTGCCCGGCGCGCTTCACTGTTACGAAGCGCGCCGACGGGAACAGCGCCTTGATGACCGGGCGGTGTTCCGGACGGATGAACTGCGAAAGTTCGCCTCCGATGAACACGGTCGGGCCGTCGTAGCGCGCGCCTTCCGGCGGGTTCCAGGATTCGATGGCCGGCAGGCTGGCGGCGATCTCGTCCAGCCCCATGCGCCAGCCCGGTTCGCCGTCGACGCGCAGGTTCAGCAGCAGGAAGCCGCGCTGGGCATCGTCCGGAATGCCCTCCCGCAACGCCGCGTCGGCCTCCGCGCGGCTCAGTCCGGGCCGCAGTTGCAGGCCGCGCAGCGCCGCTACCACCGGCCCGTTGCGCGGTGGATAGGGCACCGGCGCGATGTCGCTGACCGCCAGGCGGCTCACGGCATGCGGGTGCGCCAGGGCCAGCGTCATCGCCACCTTGCCGCCCATGGAATGGCCCATCACCGGGCACGGCAGGGCGTTCATGTCCGTCAGTGTCTCCAACACGTCGGCGGCCATTGTGAGGTAGTCCATCGGCAGCCCGTGCGGGCTGGTGCCGTGGTTGCGCAGGTCCAGCGCGATGACGCGGTGCGTGCCGGCCAGCCCGCGCATCAGCCCGCCCAGGTTGCGTGCCATGCCGAACAGGCCGTGCAGCAACACCACGGGCGGCCCGGCACCCACTTCCCGCGCACTCAGCCGCATCGCCCATACCCTCGCCTTGCCACGCCATGATTAACCGTCATTTAGCCCAGCCTCCATCGGTCCCCGCATCGGCATCGCGTTTGCCGGACTGGGTTTCGTCGCCGTCACCGCGGCTGCCATCCCATTCATGCCGCGCAAAGCCATAACGCGGAAATCTCCGGTCTGCTGCGGCAAACCGCCGGCGTCGGCATGATTGAGCGGCTGCGGTCCGGCGTCTATGCCGTCGTCATGGAAAGCCGTGGCCTCTATATTGCGCGCGATGCCAGGCAGGCCACGCAGTTCGCCGATGGCCTACGGCGCCACCTCGCGGATATCGACGCCACCTGGCGGGATTTGCGCCCGCTGCTCGCCGAATGCCAGCTTGAAACGGCCACGTGGCTCGACCGTGCCTTGCGCGACTTTGTTGCCCTGCGCACGGAACTCGCCCGCGTTGGCGTGGAGCACGGCGCCCAGGCGGCCGACCCGCTCGGCAACATTGATGCCAATCGGGCCACACGCACCCAGTTCAGCAACGCGCTGGACGAACTGGCCACCACCCTCGCCCAGGTGGTCTAGCAGCGGGAGGTGGAGATCCGGGAGGAGGACGAGCACGAGAGCCTCCTGCTGATCGTCTGGTCCGTGGGGGCGGCGGTGCTCGTGCTGCTGGGCGCGTCCTGGCTGGTGCGCGCCCGCATCGTGCGTCCGCTTCATGTCCTGCGCGCGGGCGCCGTCCTGGCGGGCTTGGGCTCGGTCACCGCCGCCACCGAGCAACGCACCGCGTCCGCGGCCGAAATCGCGCGGCAGGTGCAGCAGACATCCGACGTGACCCGTGCCGCCGGCGTGCATGCCCGCGCATTCGATGAACGCATGCGCGCGCTGCAGGAAACCGCCGAACGTATCGGCGGCGTGGTGCGCCTGATCAACGAGATCGCCGGACAGTCAAACCTGCTGGCCCTGAACGCGACCATAGAGGCCGCGCGCGCCGGTGAGGCGGGCAAGCGTTTCGCGGTCGTCGCGTTCGAGGTGAAGCACTTGGCGGCGCAAACCGCCCGGGCTACCGAGGATATCGCCGCCCAGGTCGATGAAGTACGCCAGGTCACCGACGAAGTTGCGGTCGCCGTGCATCGCATGGGGGAGACGATCGGCCCAATCGAAGCGGTGGCGGATGTCATCGCCACCTCCATCGACCAGCAGGGGGCCGCGACGCGGGACATCGACATCGCCTTCCGCCAGAGCCCGGAGACGCTGGCGGATGTGGACCACCTGATCGCCGCGGTCAGCCGACGCGCAGCATGATCTTACCTATATGCGCGCTGCTCTCCATCAGCGCATGTGCGGCGGCGGCTTCCGCCAGCGGGAACTCCTTGTAGATCACCGGCGCGCAACGCCCGGCATCCAGCGCTGGCCACACCCTGGCGCGCAGATCGGCGGCGATGGCGCCCTTCTGCGCCGTGCTCCGCGGGCGCATGGTGGAGCCGGTGAGTGTCAGCCGCCGCGTCATGATGTTCAGCAGGTCCAGCTTCTCGGTGCGCGATCCTTCCAGGAAGGCGATGAACACCAGCCGCCCATCGGTGCCGAGGGAGCGGATGTTCTTCTCCGCATAGGGCGCACCGACCATGTCCAGGATCACATCCACGCCGCGCCCGCCGGTGAGCGTCTTCACCTCCGCCTGGAAATCCTGCGTGCGGTAGTTGATGGCGGCGTCCGCCCCCAGCTTCAGGCAAGCGTCGAACTTCTCCTGGGAACCGACGGTGACGAACACCTTCGCGCCGAATTCCTTGGCCAGCATGACCGCCGTGGTGCCGATGCCGGAGGAACCGCCATGGATCAACGCCGTTTCCCCCTTCGCCAGCCGCCCGGCCTGGAACAGATTGGCCCAGACGGTGAAGAAGGTTTCCGGCAACGCGCCAGCGCGGATCGCGTCATAGCCGGTCGGCCAGGGCAGGCACTGCGCCGCCGGCGCCGCGCAGTAATCGGCATAGCCGCCGCCATTCGTCAGGGCGCACACCTTGTCGCTGATCTTCCAGCCGGAGGCCTCGGCGCCCACCGCCACCACCTCGCCCGCCACTTCCAGGCCGATGATGGGGGACGCGCCTGGCGGCGGCGGGTAGTTGCCGGTGCGCTGCGCCACATCCGGCCGGTTCACCCCGGCGGCCTGCACGCGGATCAACACCTCGTCGGCCTTCACTACCGGCAACGGCCCGGTCGCCGGCTTCAGCACCTCCGGCCCGCCGGGGGCGTCCATGGTGATGTAGGTCATCTGTGCTGGCAGGCTCATGGCTTCATCCTTCGCTGATCCCTTGTGCGTGGATTGCCGAACAAGCGCCGCCCTTGCAAGCTGCCCGTCATGAGCACCCCAGACCCCATCGTCGCCGAGTTGTTCCGCAATTCCATCGCCGCGCTGGGCGATGAGATGTCGGTCACCATCTACCGCACCGCATACTCCGGCGTGCTGAAGAACATCATGGACTATAGCTGCGCCGTGTGTGACGCGGAGGGCAACCTGGTCGCCCAGGGCCTGTCGCTGCCCGGCCATCTCTGCTCCATCCCCGTGGCGCTGAAGGCCGCCGTCGCCCGCTACGGCGACGACATCCACGAAGGCGATATTCTCGTCCTCAACGACCCCTACGAAGGCGGCATGCACCTGCCGGACATCTTCGTGTTCCGGCCTATCTTTGTAGAAGGCAAGATTCTCGCTTACGGCGCCACCATCTGCCACCACACGGATGTCGGCGGCCGCGTCCCCGGCTCCAACGCCTCCGATAGCACGGAAATCTTCGCTGAGGGCCTGCGCATCCCGCCCCTGAAACTCTATCGCAAGGGCGAACCGGACGAGACGCTGTTCCGCATCATCGAAAAGAACGTCCGCCTGCCCGACCGCGTCTTCGGCGACATCCGTTCCCAGCTCGCCGCCTGCGAGATCGCCGCGCGCGGCATCGTCGACCTGGCCGCCCGCCACGGCGCGGAGGGCGTGCGCGCCCTGATGGCTGATACGCTGGACTATTCAGAACGCCTCACCCGCCATTGCCTGCTGGAACTTCCGGACGGGGAGGCGACCTTCACCGACTGGATCGACGACGACCAGATCGACGCCGACGTGCCCATCAAGCTGGTCTGCACTGTGCGCAAGAAGGGCGACAGCATGGAGGTGGACTGGACCGGATCCAACCCGCAGGTAAAGGGCGCGATCAACAATACCTGGAGCTACACCGCCGCCTCATCCTTCACCGCGGTGAAGTCCGTGCTCTCCATCAACATGCCGAACAACGAAGGCGTTTTCCGCCCCATCAAGGTCATCGCGCCCAAGGGCACCATCACCCATGCCGAGCCGCCCGCCGCCTGCGCCGCGCGCGGCCTGACCGGCTTCCGCGCCGCGGATTGCTGCTTCGGCGCTTTGGCGCTGCTTTATCCGGACCGGGTCTTCGCCGCGTCGGAAGGTGGCAACACCGGTATCACCATCGGCGGCTATGACGGCGAACGAAAGCCCTACATCTACGTGGACTTCCTCTCCGGTGCCTGGGGCGCGCGCCCCTGGGCCGACGGGCCGGATGGCAACACGTCGATGTTTGCCAACATGGCCAGCTTCTCGGTGGAGGTGATCGAGGCCGAGAACCCGCTGGAGGTGCTGGACTACGAAATGGTGCCGGACACCGCCGGCGCCGGAAAATTCCGCGGCGGCGTCGCCCTGCGCCGCACCTGGCGGATGCTGGCCGATGAGGGAATTCTCCAGGTCCGCGCCGACCGCCACACGCACCGGCCTTTCGGTTTGCAGGGCGGCGGACCCGGCTCCCCCAGCCATAACATCATGGACCCCGGCACCAACCGGGAGGAGGAACTGCGCGCCAAGATCACCATGACCTTGCGCGCGGGCGACGTATACCGCCACGAACTCCCCGGCGCCGGCGGCTGGGGCCCGGCGCTGGAGCGCGATCTTGCCCTCGTTGCCAAGGACCTCCGGGACGGCCTCGTCACCATCGAAGGCGCCGCCCGCGACTACGGCGTGGTCGCTGCCGGCGATCCGCCGTTGATCGAAGAAGCCGCCACCGCGAAACTGCGCGCCAAACTGAAAACCGAGCGGCCACCCTTGCCCCCGGTGGCGTGGGAGCCGGCGGCATGAGCATCCGCATCGGCATCGACATCGGCGGCACCTTCACCGACCTGGTCGCCATCGACGGCGCGGGCGCCGTGCACACGCACAAGATCGCCTCCACCCCGCACGACTATGGCGAGGGCATCGTGCACGGGCTTCATGCCTTGCTGCCGGGCCTGGGCGGCGAGATATCCGAGGTACTGCACGCCACCACCGTCGCCTCCAACACCATCTTGGAAGGGAAGGGGGCTCGCACCGCCCTGATCACCACTAAGGGCTTCCGCGACGCTCTGGAAATCCGCGACCTACGCATGCCGCGTCTTTACGACCTGCATTGGGTGAAGCCGCCCGCCCTGATCGAACGCCGCCTGCGCCTGGAAGTGATGGAGAAGATGCGCCCGGATGGCGCCATCGCCACGCCGCTGGACATCGGCAGCCTCGCCACCGCCATCGCGCGGTTGCGGGAAGAAAAGGTGCAAAGCCTCGCCATCTGCCTGCTGCATTCCTACGCCAACCCGGCGCATGAACAGGCGGTGGCGGAAGCGGTGCGGCATGCACTGCCCAACGTCGCAGTTTCGGTCAGCCACGAGATCTTGCCCGAGATCAAGGAATACCCGCGCACCTCCACCACCGCCATCAACGCCTATATCCAGCCCGTGCTGCGTGCCTACCTCACGGCGCTGGATGCGCGGCTGAAGGCACTCGGCATCACCGCGCCGCTGAACCTGATGCAGTCCAATGGTGGCCTGGCCCCGGCGGAATTCGTCGCCGCCTACCCCGCCCATATCGTCGAATCCGGCCCCGCCGCCGGCGTGGTCGGCGGCGCGGTGCTCGCCAAGCGGCTGGACATCGGCAAGGTCATCACCTTCGACATGGGCGGCACCACCGCCAAGGCCGGCTTGGTCGAGGACGGGGAAATCCTGCGGGCGGAAGCGATCGAGGTCGGCGGCGGCGTCATGGCCGGCTCCCGCCTGCTGGTCGGCAACGGCTACATGCTGAAACTGCCGGCCATCGATCTGGCGGAGGTCGGAGCCGGCGGCGGCTCCATCTGCCGGCTGGACGCCGCCGGGGCGCCGAAGGCCGGCCCGGAATCCGCCGGCGCCGCCCCCGGTCCCGCCTGCTACGGCCGCGGCGGCACCCTGCCGACGATCACGGACTGCAACCTCGTTCTCGGCTACCTGGACCCCGCCGGGTTGGCTGGCGGTGCCCTGCCGCTGAATGTCGATCTCGCCCGCCAGGCCTTGCAAACCCACATCGCCGGCCCGCTGGGCGTGGGCCTGGAGGAAGCTGCGCACGGCATGCTCCGACTCGCCGCCGCCACCATGATGCGCGCCATCCGCTCCGTCTCCGTGGAGCGCGGGCGGGACCCGCGCCAGTTTTCCCTGCTCGCCTTTGGCGGCAACGGCGCCTTGTTCGCCGCCGAACTGGCGAAGGAACTGGGCATGCGGCGGGTCATCGTCCCGCCCATGCCCGGCCTGTTCAGCGCGTTCGGCCTGCTGGTGGCGGAAACCGAGCACCACGCCAGCCGCTCCATCCGCCGCCGCCTGCCGGCGATCGACCCGGATGCCATCGGCGCCGTCCTCGCCGCGCTGGAGGCGGAGGGCAAGGCGGAACTGGCGCGCGACGGCTACCCGCCCGCCCGCCGCCGCATGCAGCGCTTCGCCCAGGCCCGCTATGTCGGCCAGTCGTCGGAAATCACGGTCCGACTCCCGGAGGGCGACGTCGCCACGCTGCTCGCCAGCCTCCCCGACCTGTTCGGGATGGAGCATGAGCGCACGTACGGATTCCGCGCCCCGGCTACAGAGCCGGTTGAACTTATGGGCCTATCAATGATTGCCAGCGGCATTCCTGATCGTCCGCGCCTGCCATCGCGCATCCCAGCGGCGTACGCGAATGTCCCCGACAAACGCCTCGCATGGTTCCCAGGCCATGGTTGGGTCGCGACAAGAGTCTCCGACCGATCAGGACTCACGACATCGTTGCCTGGACCATTGATCGTTCAGGAATATGATGCCACCTGCTTGGTGCCACCTGGGGCCAAGGCCCAACTGGATGACTTCGGGAATATCGGGATCGACCTGTATGGCGCCTGACCGGCGGCGATCGCACCGCATCTGCAAGACTGTCGCGCTCGCGATTGTGGCGGTCGGCGGATGCGCACTGGCGCCCGGTTTGGCACAGGCGCAGCCCAGCCGTGCCCGTGGTGACTACGATAAGGCCATCCCCGTTGCTCCCCCCCAAGCGGCCCCCCAGCAGGCCCCGGCGCAGGCCGCACCCCAGCCCGTACCCCAGGCCGCTCCCCGCCAAGCCCCGGCCCGCCCGGCCCCATCCGGCTCGCCGGTGATCATCTGGAATCCGTCGGAACAAGGCGGCGGCCCGCGTGAACGGGAAGCCGCTGCGCCGGCCGATCCGGCGGCGGCGCCCCGCGCCGCTGCGGAATCCTTTTATCGCGCCTACCTCCAACTTCGTCCCACCGGGCTGCCCAATGCCACCCAGCGCCAGCGGTTGCGGGGCCATCTGTCGCCCGGGCTGGAATCGGCGCTGTCAGCCGCCACCAAGGCGGAGGCCGACAGCGTCCGCCAGGGTGGCGGGCCACTGCAGGACGGCGACGTCTTTACCTCCCTCGCCGATGGCGCAGGCAATGCCAGCATTCGCGATTGCGAGGCGGACGCCGACCGCTATGCCTGCACCGTGCGCCTCACCGCGGCCCAGGGCGCCAACGCCGGAACCGAATGGCAGGACAGGGTATTCCTCATTCGCACCCCGGCCGGCTGGCGGGTGGATGACGTGTCGTTTGGCGGCCGCTTTGCCCTCGGCAACCACGGCACGCTGACCGAACTGCTGACCATCCTGGTCAGGCAGGCGGCACCGACCCCGCAACCGCAGGGCGCGGCGTCGCCCAGTCCGGGTCAACCGTCTCCGGCTGCCGCCCGGTAAGCGCCGCGTACAGCGCCGGGTCCGTGGCGCCCTCAGTGCTGAACAGCAACACGCGGCTGCCCGCCCCAAGCCCCAGAGTCTCCCGTGCCACCGGGTCGGACATCGTCAGCAGAAATCCGGCCAGGCCGGCGACGCCGGACTCCCCTGCGACGATCCCGGCATCGGCCAGCAGCTTCATGCTTGCCACCGCCGCCGCGTCCGGCACCGCCATGAAGGCGGCGGCACCGCGTTCCAACTCCTGCCAGGCCAGCAGGCTCGGCTCGCCGCAGGCAAGGCCGGCCATCACCGTGTCCAGGTCGCCGGGAATGGCCGTGGGTGCACCCGCCTCGGCGCTGGCCAGCAGGCACGCGGCCTTGTCCGGTTCCACCACCACCACGGCCGGCGCGGGGGAAACCCGAGCCCGCATGCGTGTTGACACCGCGGCCGCCACGCCGCCCACACCACCTTGGATGAACACATGCGTCGGCGCGGCACCAGCCAGCTGCTCCACCGCCTCCTCCGCCATCACCTGGTAGCCCTGCATGATGCTGCGCGGCACCTCCGTGTAGCCGGGCCATGATGTGTCGGAGATGACAAACCATCCCTGCTGGTCCGCCACGCGCGCAGCCTCCCGCACCGCGTCGTCGTAAGTGCCGGGCACGCGGCGCACTTCGGCGCCATACGCCGTGATCGCGTCCACGCGCCCTTGGCTGACCGTGGTATGCACGTAGATCACACAGTGGCAGCCCAGCCGGCGGGCGCCCCAGGCCACGGCCCGGCCATGGTTGCCGTCCGTCGCGCAGGTCACTGTGATGTCCGCCGGCGCTGTGCCCGTCTTCGCCTGCTCGCTGGCCAGAACCTCGCCCACCGCGTAGGCGCCGCCCAGCGCCTTGAAGCTGCCCAGCCCGAACCGGCTCGCCTCGTCCTTCAACCACACGTCGGCCACGCCTGCCGCGCGCGCCACCATATCCAGCGCGCGCAACGGCGTCGGCGCATATTCCGCCCAGCCGCAAATCGTCTCCCACGCCCGGCGGAAGCCACCTGCCGGCAGCACCACCATGCCGGGCGTGCCGGCACGCGGGTTGGCGAACAACGTGAAGGGAAGGGGCCCGATCATGCCGGCCAGCCTGAACCGCGTTGCGCCATGGCACAACCCGGATTACCACCGCCGGCACATCGGCGGAGGCTCGACCCATGCACATCACCATCCTCGGCGGCAACGGCTTCCTCGGCCGCAAGATCGCCGCGGAACTGGCCGCGGACAGCACGCTGGGCGCCCGAAAGGTGGCAAGCCTTACCCTGTTCGACATGACCGCCGCGCCGGCCCCCGCCGCCGCGCCGTTCCCGGTCCACATCGTCACCGGCGACCTCGTCGATCTCCCCGCCGCCGCCATCCCGCCCGGCACGGACGTCGTCTTCCACCTTGCCGCCGTCGTCTCCGCCCAGGCGGAGGCGGACTACGACATCGGCCGCCGCGTCAATCTGCGCGGCACGGACGCGGTGATCGACGCGTGTCGCAAGTTGGCGAAGCCGCCGCGCGTCGTGTTCACCTCCTCCGTCGCCTCCTTTTCCGGCGGCCAGGATGCCATCCTGGGCGACGACGCACGCCAGGTGCCGGCCAATTCCTACGGCGCGCAGAAGGCCATGGCGGAAATGTTGCTGGCGGATGCCTCCCGCCGCCAGTTCCTGGATGCGGTCTGCGTCCGCCTGCCCACCATCATTGTCCGCCCCGGCCGGCCGAACCGCGCCGCCTCCGGCTTCTTCTCCGGCATCGTGCGGGAGCCGCTGCTGGGCCTGGAAGCCGAATTGCCGGTGCCAGACGACTTCGCCGTCTGGATCGCCAGCCCGCGCCGCGCGGTGGACTGGCTGCTGCATGCCGCTGCAATGGACACGCGGGCGATGGGCCTGGACCGCTCCGTCACCCCACCGGGGATGAGCGTGACCATCGCCCATATCCTCCAGGCGCTGGATACCGTCCGCCAGGGCGCCTCCACCCTGGTGAAGCGGGTGGAGGACAAGGCCACCGCCGAGATCGTCGGCGAATGGCCTGCCGGGTTCGATCCCGTGCGCGCCCACCGCCTCGGTTTCTCCGCACATGAGCCGCTGGTGGACCTGGTGCGCGCCTTCGTGGCGGATGACCTGGAGGCGACGCGCGCCGACAGGGGGCTGTAGCGGCCGGCCGGGCGGTGCGCCCCGGCCACACCAGACCTGCGTTACGTCGAATTTAGCAATTTCCGCATCTTGCGCGGTTGATTGTCGCGCCCGCTGCTTTCAAGAATAGCGGCAGGATCGCGTCCGCGTCGCTGGCGGTGGGCAAGGTCCCGCGATCGATTCCGCCAGCATGATGGTTCCGGGGTGATGGCGCCTTCCGGCAACACGGCTGTCGAGGACACAACCCACCGGCCGCGAGGCCGGGCGGGCGGTATCCGTTTCCGCCGTCCGCTCGGCGAAGCGGTCCTGCACGCCCCGCACACGCTGCGCGCCCTGGTGCGCGCCGACGAAATCTGGCTCGTCGTCCTGGCCGGCGGCGTCGGCGTCGCTGGCGGCCTCGTCGTCTCGCTGATGACCTTCATCGCCCAGCGCACGCACGAACTGCTGTTCCAGCTCAGCCGCGGCGTCCGTCTCTCCGCGGCGGTGGATATCGACCCCTGGCGCACCGTCCTGGTGCCCACGCTCGGTGGCCTCGCGGTCGGCGTGCTGGCGCTGCTGCTGGCCCGCTTTTGGGCCCAGCGCATGGTGGACCCGATCGAGGCCAACGCCCTCTACGGCGGTCGCGTGCCGTTCGGCGCCTCCATCGTGCTCGTCATCCAGACCCTGCTGTCCAACGGCGTCGGGGCCTCCGTGGGGCTGGAAGCCGGCTACACGCAGATGAGCTCCGCCCTCGGGTCCCGCCTGGGTCATATCTTCCGCGTCCGCCGCTCCGACCTCCGCCTGCTCGTCGGCTGCGGCGCCGCCGCCGGCATCGCCGGGGCGTTCGGTGCCCCGCTCACCGGTGCCTTCTTCGCGTATGAACTGATCATCGGCACCTACACATTGGTCACTCTCGCACCGGTGATCTGCGCCGCCATCGTCTCCGTCGGCGTCGTCACCCTGCTCGATGCGCAGCCCGAGAAGCTGGAACTGCTGGTCCCCTCCCGCATCGAAGCGGTGGACTACCTTCCCATCCTCGCGCTCGGGATGATCTGCGCTCTCGTTGGCATCGCCATCATGCGCGGCGTGACGCTGACCGAAACGCTGTTCCGCCGTTCCCGTGTTCCGGGTTGGCTGCGCCCGGCGATCGGCGGCCTGGCCGTCGGGCTGCTGGCGCTGATCACACCGCAGGTGCTCTCCGCCGGCCACGGAGCTTTGGCTGTCGCGGTGAGTGCGCCCTATCCGCTCCTCACCATTCTGATGCTGATCGTGCTCAAGGCGCTGGCCTCGGCCATCTCGCTCGGGGCCGGATTCCGCGGCGGCCTGTTCTATGCCTCGCTGTTCCTCGGTGCGCTGCTCGGCAAGCTCTTTGCCGGCGTGATGGCGGCGATCTCCACGGCCCACGCCGTGCCGGATGTTGTGTGTGCCATGGTGGCGATGAGCGCGCTGGCGGTCGCCATCATCGGCGGTCCGCTCACCATGTCCTTCCTGGCGCTGGAGACCACCGGCAGCCTGCCGTTGACCGCCGCGGTGCTGGCTGCAGTCGTCGTCTCCTCGCTCACCGTTCGCCGCACCTTCGGTTACTCCTTCGCGACGTGGCGCTTCCACCTGCGCGGTGAGGTGATCCGCAGCGCCGTTGATGTCGGCTGGATGCGTAACCTGACCGTCGGGCGCATGATGCGGCGGGAGGTTCGCACCGTCCGCGCCTCAATGCCGCTGGCCACCTTCCGGCGCGACTTCCCGCTCGGCAGCACGGAGCGCGTCATCGCACTGGACGACGACGACCGCTACGCCGGCATCGTCTGGGTCGGCGAAGCGCATGGCGAAACAGATGCGACCCGCCTGCTGGTGGATATTCTGCACCACCGCGATTCCGTATTGCTGCCGGAGATGGCGGTGAAGGACGCCATTTCCTTGTTCCAGAACGCGGAAGCCGATGCGCTCGCGGTGGTGGACGGGGAGGACAGCCGCCAGTTGATTGGCGTGCTGAGCGAGCAGCATGCGCTACGGCGCTATGCCGAGGAACTGGATCGCCGCCGCCGCGAATTGTCCGGCGAATAGCTGGTCCCCGTTCCGGTACCAATGGCTGGCACCGGAACGGATGCGCGGCTAGCGGCGGAAGCCTTCCAGTTCCTTCGTCACCCAGTCCGTAACCTGCTTGGCGTTCTGGCCCTGCACCATGCGCGCGACCATCGATGGCATCAGCGAACGCGCCCAGATCTGCGTCGCGATGTCCGGCGGGGCGGAGGAGCCCGGGATGTAGTACTCGGCATTGTGGTGCGGCCGGACGGGATAATTGTACTGCACGCCCTTCGGCGGCTCCAGTTCGCCCCATACCGGCAGGTCCGCCATGGAGAGGAAGGGCGGGATGTCGTAGCCACCCGCCGGGATGCTGAGTTTCTCCACGATGGAGCGCTGGCTCAGGTGGATCATCAGGTCCTTGGCCGCCGGCTTATTTTGGGCGAATTGCCAGATGCCCCAGAAATACGGCCGGAACGGCACGAACCGGCCCACCTTGCCCTTGGGGTTGGGGAAGGCCCACATGTCCTTCGCCGCGTCTGGCGCGTCCCGCTTCGCCACGGTCCAGGCGGAGGGCGGGTTCCAAATCAGCGCGCTCCAGCCCGCCAGCAGGGCCTTGTTGTTGGAGGCATCGTCGTAGCTGATCGTGTCCTTCGGCAGGAAGGGAATCATGCGGGCAACGTAGTCCAGCACTTCCTTCATGTTATCGGAATTGACGGTGATGTTGCCCTTGGCATCCATCAGGTGTGCGCCAAAGGCGGCGAAGGTGGCACCCCATGTCTGGTTCGCATCCGTGCTGCCGGAACCGCAGCCGAGCGCGAAGGTATGCCCCGCCTTGTGACAGATCTCCGCCAGCTTCAGTTGCTTTTCATAGGTCCAGGCATCGGCGCCCGGGGTGCTGACTGGCTTCGCCGGATACCATTCGGTGATGTCTTCCCCCGCATCCTGCTTCAGGTGGGAGATGCGCGCCAGGATGGGCAGCGGCGCGGACCCCCAGGTGACCGGCACGCCCATCCATTTGCCGTCCACCTTGCCCAGGTATTCCACGGCCTTGTGCACGGGGCCGTGCTGCTTGAGCAGCGTGGAAACCGTATCGTCCACCGGGTCCAGCTTTTCGTAGTACTGGTGCACGGTCCATTGGTCGAAGGCCATCACGTCGTGGCCGGAACGGGCCTGGGCCTCCGCCGCCTGGGTAATGGTGATCTTGCCGCCGATGGAGGTGATGAAGTCCACCTTCACCTCCACCTTGTTCTTCTCGCCCCAGGCATCGATTTCCGCCTGCATCAGCGGATCCGCCTCCTTCACCCAGTGGTCCCAGATGCCTAGGGAAAGCTTGCCAGCGGCGCCGGCGGTGCGGATATGCACCAGCGGCAAGGCGGTGGCCGCGGCCGTGGTCTGCAAGGCGCGGCGGCGTGAAATTCCGTGCGTCGTCGTCATGAACTGTACATCCTGCCCTTGTTTATTGATTGTCGCGGCGGCCGGCGGGTCGTCCCGCTCGGCGACCTGGCGTGAAGCTTAGGCATGTGCGGGGCAGGGGTCCAAGCCCTGTTCGCGCTTCGGATGCTGCCCTGTCTCCGCTGCATACGGCCTGTTAGAGTGCCGGCATGGATTTGCCCGCCCCTTCCCAGGCCCGGCCGGATGCCGGCGCGCTGGTGGAACTGAGCGCCGTGATCGTCGCGGTGACGGACGATGAGCCGCGCGTGCTGGCGGTACGCGACGGCTCCGCCCTGCCGTCCGGCCCGCTGGAGGCGGGGCACCGGACCCTGGAACTGGGCTTGCGCGGCTGGGTGGAAGCGCGGACGCACCATCCGCTCGGCTACGTGGAGCAACTGTACACGTTCGCGGACCGGGACCGCACGCGCGACGGCGGCGGGCCGACGATCTCCCTGAGCTACCTGGCGCTGACGCGGGAAGCGCCGCCCTGGGGCGAACCGGGGGCAGGATGGCTCAACTGGTACCGCTTCTTCCCGTGGGAGGACTGGCGCGCGGGCACGCCGGCCACGATCAAGCGCGACATCCTGCCCCGGCTGGCGGAATGGCAGGCACGAGCGCCGGCGTCCGAACGGCAATTGCGGGCGCATCGCGTGGCGGTGGCCTTCGGCCAGCGGGACAAAAGCCTAGGGGAACGCGGCTGGAACGAGGACCTGGTGCTGCAGCGATACGAACTGCTGTACGAGGCGGGCCTGGTAGGGGAGGCGGTGCGCGACCGTGGCGACGATCCGGCCGGCGTGCTGGCGGAGGCGGGGCAGGTGATGGTGCACGACCACCGCCGCATCCTGGCCACGGGCATTTCCCGGTTGCGCGCCAAGATCAAGTACCGCCCGGTGGTGTTCGAACTGATGGCCGAGAACTTCACCCTGCTGCAGTTGCAGCGCACGGTGGAGGCGCTGGCCGGGCACCGCCTGCACAAGCAGAATTTTCGCCGCTTCATCGAACAACAAGGGCTGGTGGAGGAGACCGGCCAGGTGCTGGCGGAAACCGGCGGCCGCCCGGCGAAACTGGTGCGGTTCCGGCGCGATGTCCTGGCGGAACGCGCGGTGGGGGGTACCCGATTGCCGTTGGCCCGATCCGGATAGGTTCCGGCTGCTCACGCGAGCCTGATGACAACGAGCACTTGACAGATGTAATGCTCAGACCCAGCATAAGGATGTGCTCATCCTGAGCATACGCCGGCCGCCTGGTTCGCGGACCGGTTTTTCTTCGATCCAAGAAATACTCAGAAAGAGTATAAAGGAGCCTCGAGGATGTCCGCTGCCACCCTGGAGCCAGCCTCCCGCCTCAGCGATGCCGCCGCGCTCTACGCCCGGGTGAAGGGCGAGATCCCCGCCATCGAATGGCCCTTCTTCGCCGACGACGCCGCCGCGATCGAGCGACTGAAGAAGGAACACAACGCCGTCATCCTTGGCCACAACTACCAGACACCGGAAATTTTCCACGGCGTGTCCGACATCGTGGGCGACAGCCTGGCCCTGGCACGCGAGGCGGTGGGGGTGGAGGCGGACGTCATCGTGATGGCCGGTGTTCACTTCATGGCCGAGACGGTGAAGATCCTGAACCCGGAAAAGACCGTGCTGATCCCCGACCTGCACGCCGGCTGTTCTCTCGCTGAATCCATCACCGGCGCCGATGTGCGGCTGCTGAAGCAGAGATATCCCGGCGTGCCGGTGATCACCTACGTCAACACCTCCGCCGAGGTGAAGGCGGAGTCCGACATCTGCTGCACCTCCGGCAACGCGAAGAAGATCGTGGAAAGCATGGGCGTGCCGGAAGTCATCATGATCCCGGACGAATACCTGGCCCGAAACATCGCTGCCGAAACCGGCGTGAAGATCATCACCTGGCACGGCCGCTGCGAGGTGCATGAGCGCTTCACGGCCGATAACATCCGCGAATACCGCAAGGACCGGCCAGGCCTCGTTGTGCTCGCGCACCCCGAATGTTCCCCGGAAGTGGTGGCGGAAGCCGACTTCGCCGGCTCCACCGCGGCGATGGCGGACTATGTGAGCCAGAAGCGACCGGCGCGGGTGGTGATGGTGACCGAGTGTTCCATGGCCGACAATGTCGCAGCGCTGAATCCGCAGACGGAGTTCATCCGTCCCTGCAACATATGTCCGCACATGAAGCGCATCACGCTGGCCAATATTCGCCGCGCGCTGGAGACGATGACGCATGAGGTGACGGTGGACCCTGCCATCGCCAGCCGCGCGCGCCTGGCGGTGGAACGCATGCTGGCAGTACGCTGATGGCCAACCCCACCCTGCCGGCGATCCTCTACGAACCGATTGTCCGCGCCGCGCTGGCCGAGGACCTCGGCCGCGCCGGCGACATCACCACCGATGCCATCGTGCCCGCCAGCCATCGCCTCACCGCCACCATCGGCGCGCGGCAGGCGGGTGCGGTGGCCGGGCTGGATCTCGCCATCATGGCCTTCCGTCTGCTGGATCCGACGATCCAGGTGGACATTATGCTGCCTGACGCCAGCCGCGTCCGGCCGGGTGATGCCATCGCACGCATCTCGGGGCCGGGCAGGGGCATCCTCTCCGGTGAACGGGTGGCGTTGAACTTTCTCGGCCACCTCTCCGGCGTCGCCAGTGCCACGGCCGGTATCGCGGACGCCATCGCGCATACCAAGGCCCGCATTACCTGCACGCGGAAGACCATGCCGGGGATGCGAGCGTTGCAGAAATATGCCGTGCGCTGCGGCGGCGGCGCCAACCACCGCTTCGGCCTGGATGACGCGGTGCTGATCAAGGACAACCACGTCGCCGTCGCCGGTGGTGTGCGTGCCGCGATCGAACGTGCCCGTGCCGCCGTCGGCCACCTGGTGAAGATCGAGGTGGAGGTGGACACGCTGGCCCAACTGGACGAGGCGTTGGCGGCGAAGGCCGAGGCCGTGTTGCTGGACAACATGGGCCCGGACACGCTGCGCGAGGCGGTGGCAATGACGAAGGGCAGGGCGGTTCTGGAAGCCTCCGGCCGCATCACCCCGGAAACTGCGCCCGCGATCGCCGAAACCGGCGTGGACCTGCTCTCCGCCGGCTGGCTGACGCATTCATCCCGTGTGCTGGACGTGGGGTTGGACCACGTCGGCTGACCAGGGGCCAGTACGGAAGTATCGGCCCCCTC
>Ga0315912_10001622_pt1 | contig 26702 bp, 19 predicted proteins | sample VfabasoilMG_FD_204469 | JGI IMG/M metagenome (GOLD analysis project Ga0315912, IMG submission 204469) | Garden soil microbial communities collected in Santa Monica, California, United States - V. faba soil | ecosystem: Environmental > Terrestrial > Soil > Garden | place: USA: California... | reverse complement strand
ATTCGCGTAGCCATCGGCAGAAAAAAGCACGATCCGACAGCGTTCAGCCAACTGCTGGGACGTAGAGTGGGCACGGATCAGAGCCTCAAGGATCGCCCTCTGGCGGGTTGTCACACTCACTGGAACGGCTCGTCCTACCATGTCGACCTCCTGGGAGATCGGCACACGATGATCCTCTCCTGCCGATATTTCAAGTGGTTCGTCACTTCCGCCGGGCAGGTCTAGTGCCTCGCCACAGGGATCTTGACCGGTTGCGACACCGCCCCCGTCCCGATCAAGATTCTTGTCGCGAGGTACTAGGTTCAAGGGCATTTCGCAAAGCCCACTCGCTGTGGGCTCGACTGCGCCTTTCGGGATGGTCTTGCCCGAACGGCCCCTCCCTAACGAGACAAGATCTCGTCAGCTCTCGAGTTCTTGGCAGACTCCCGGTCCCGACCAGGAAAACAGAAGCAGTGCTCGGCTTTGGCCCGGGAGGGCTGCTCTTTTGTTCGGGTGCGAAACGCGTTGCTGCGTTCGCAGGAAAGCTAGGTCGTCGCGGAGCTTCCTGCGGCTCGGAGTCGTGGACGTCGTGACACAATCCGTTCGCAGTCGTGACCCAGGTAAGAATCTGCCCTTACGTAAGCGGTAGGATCTGCGGAATTGTTGTTGCGAGGGCGTCCTCTGCGTGAGAAATACTCCCCGAGTTGGCTGACACTGGTGTCAGTGACGACAGTGTCATCCTCTGTGACTTCCCCGAAACACCCGTCTTCTGGGCTCTAGAACGGCCCCCCGCGAGATCCGACATGGCGACCACGACCGAACATCGCACCAAGCTACTCAAGGTTATCGCGCAGCCCCAGATCCAGCAGCTGCTCGACGAAAAGAGGCGTTCCCTGTCCGACGAGGAAGGCGTCAGCTTCCGCTCGGTCAACCTGCAGTTCCAACGGCCAGTCGAGCATGTGTTCACGGCCGACCAACGCCCCACGACGACGATGCTGTTCGGCGGTTTCACATTCCGCCACGAACATCTCATCAAGTGCCACTTCGAACGGCTCGGGTACAAGACCGACGTCATCCCGACTCCGAACACGGACGCGTTCCAAGCGGGCAAAGAATACGGGAACAACGGGCAGTGCAACCCGACGTACTTCACCGTGGGCAACCTCGTGCAGTACCTCGAGTGGCTTCGGGACGACCAAGGCCTCACGGTCGACGAGATCAAGCGGGACTACTTCTTCATCACGGCCGGTTCCTGCGGTCCGTGTCGATTCGGGATGTATGAGGCGGAGTATCGCCTCGCGCTGCGCAACGCCGGATTCGACGGATTCCGCGTCATGCTCTTCCAACAGAAGGGCGGCCTCAAGCAAGGCGACGTGAAGGCCGGTCTCGAGCTGAATCCGGACTTCTTCATCGGGCTCGTCAACTGCATCAACATGGGAGACCTCCTCAACGAGTTCTCGAACCAGCTGCGCCCCTATGAGGTGAAGCCGGGCGAGACCGACGAGTTGCTCGCTCAAGCGCTCCAGTTTCTCGGCGACGCAATCCAGCAAAAACGTTCCCCGCAGGTCGAAGGTCGGCTCCGCTCGATCCTTCAACAGCGCAACGAGAAGCTGCTCGACACGCTCGACGTCCTGACCAAGTTCGTCGATCAACTCACGACGGTCGACTACACGGAGCCTCTGCGCGAAGTCTCGCGCCGGATGAACGAGATCGAGCTCGATCGCTTGCAACCGAAGCCGGTGGTCAAAGTGACGGGCGAGTTCTGGGCCCACACGACCGAAGGCGACGGCAACTTCAACATGTTCCGTTTCCTCCAGACCGAGGGCGCGGAGATCATCACCGAGCCGATCGCGACCTGGCTGACCTACTTGGTGTGGCAAGAGAAGATCAAAGCCCGCGACCGCAAGAACCTCAACGAGGCGGAAACCACCGTCAAATGGTGGGACGTTTCGAAGCGCTTCTCGCTCGAAAAGAAGTTCCTGACGAAGCGCGCGGCCATGTACGCCGCCGACAAGATCTACCGTCGCGAATACGACCGGATGCGTGACGCACTGGGTGGCACGACACACCCCATCGTCGACATGTTCGAGATGGAGCGGCTTGCGCACGAGTTCTATCACACGCGTAGCGAAGGCGGCGAAGGGCACCTCGAAGTCGCGAAGAACATCTACTACACGGTGAAGGGCATCGCGCACATGACCCTCAGCCTCAAGCCGTTCGGCTGCATGCCGAGCACCCAATCGGATGGCGCTCAGTCGGCGGTCATCAACCACTTCAAAGACATGATCTATCTGCCGATCGAAACGTCGGGCGAAGGCGAGATCAATGCCCACAGCCGTGTCCAGATGGCGCTCGGCGAGGCCAAGGCCAAGGCCAAGGCCGAGTTCGCTCAAGTGGTTGCCGATAGCGGCTACAGCCTCGAAGACCTGCGCGCCTATCAACGCGCCACCCCCGAGGTTCGCAAGCCGCTCTATCACGTGCCCCACTACAAGGGTGTCGTCGGAACCGGAGCTCGCTTCGCCAAGCATTTGGGCGAACGGATGAAGGCCGAAGGTATCGCTCCAGGTGTGGCCGAACGCGCGGCCGACGAATTGGCCGCACAATAGTTTCCGTCCGCCTCACCTCCCTACGAGGTACAAAGCCCCCGCTCGCGGATGCGAACGGGGGCTTTTGCTTTGTGCGGGGTTCTGGGATACGGGTGCAGAGCGGAGCCAAGCCGGCGGAAGCGGGTATCCGTCGGTCATTCCGTTGGACACTTGACTTCCGCACGAAGATTCAACAATCGCACGTGCGAACTCCCGTGCTCTTGCCGCGAACTTCGCCACCACCGCCGTCACTTGTACTCGCGACGGCCATGGGAGGCGGCGGCGGATCGACTCGCCACCCCGCGCGCCACTGATCTCATTTAGAAAAAGAACGCGGCATAGAGATTGATCCGATTCGCGGTTCCATTGTCGAAGTTCGCGTACTCGGTCCTCCAGTAGATGTACTCGACCTGCAACTCGAGGGGTGCAACCGGCCGGAAGGTTGCGGCTCCGTACGCGGTCCAATTCCGAGCGCGTTGGCCATCACCGACATCGTTCGGATCGTCGATCGAGGTTCCCGCCGTCAAGGTCAACCAATGAAGGGGCTGCCCCGCCACTTCGACCCACCCGCCGAGCGTGAACAACTCGTCGCCGGTCTCGTTGTTGATGGCCTGACCGATACCGCCTCGAATGTCGGACAACCCTTCTCCGACGAAGAACTCGCCGCGTCCCCACAACCGATCGAGGATCGGAAGCTGGAGGTGAGCACCAAACGACCACGGACGGAGCTCCGTCGTCCGATCGTAGTCGAAGGAGCCTGGGATCGGATTGTCGTCGTCGACACCATCGACCCACTGCGGCGAGTAGTGGCTCCACACGCCCACGATGAAGGGCCGTTGTTTGGTCCAGAGTCGACCCGAGACCTCCGCAAGGCCCTGCAGCATCGGACGTGCCGCATCGACGCCATCGAGCTGCCCGTCGCGATCGATGTCCTGGCGATCGACGTAGTTCGGCATACCGGCCGCCACGGCAAACCGAGTATGCACGCGACCGAATTCGGGCGCAGCCGTGACTCGTAGCTGAGGTCGACGGTCACCGGTGTTGCCGGCATTCCACAGCGAGCCCAACTGATTGACGCTCGGGCGGAACGGCGAGATCAAATCATCGGTTTGTCCCGCACGAATCTGCAACCATCGATATCCGAAATCACCATAGGCGTGCCGCAACCGAATATATTGAGCCGCTGCACTCCGCTCCACCATCGCCGCAGCGGACAGATCGCGATCGAGCTGTTGCGTTTGGAAGTCGATCTCCACCTTGGCGCCAATGGTGATATGCGACTGGAATTCGAATGGTTTGAGTTCCAGGCCCACTCGGGTCAGGCGGGGACTGAAGGTGAGTTCGCTGTTGTTGATCCCTTGGGTCGACGGCTCGTCATCGTCCTCGCTCAACACCCATTGGGCGAAGTCTGGATCCTGCATGGGTGAATCGTCGAATACGATGTCCAATCGCAGCATCCCGTAGGGAACGAGAAATGGGAGCCGGTGGGTGTCCTTGTTTTCCCGGATCGCGGCGGCGACCCAGCCTTCGGCGAAGTCACCCCCTTCGACGACTGGAGCCGCTGCTGCTTCCGACGAAGTGTGTCGTTTGCGGCGCGAGGGCTTTCCTTCCGGAACCGGCTCCGTAGCAACGACCGCAGTCTCGGTCCCGATCGTCGCAGGCTCTTGCGGCACGGTCTCCGTCTCATCGGGTGTCACGGTCGCAGGAGCCTCCGTGGCTTCGGGCTCCGCGGCCGGGTCACCCGTAGCTGGTTCGGTTTCGGATCCCGCGCTCGGCGTTTCGTCCGGTTCCACGGGCGCAGACGTAGTGGGCCCCTCCGGTGACACCTCGGGGCTCGCGGGACTCGTTTCCGGCGGAGCCACAGCGTCGAGCGAATCGGGATTCGCGGGCGGTCCGCTCTCGGGCGCAAGGGCCCAAACGGACGCCGGCGCGCCAAGCCATGCCATCAAGGACACCATCGCAACCTGAGCGCCTTGCGGCGCGCACAGTGGAAAGCGATGAGCACGATTTTCGCAAGATCGACCGAACAACCTTCACCCCCTCGGGACTCGCCGGAAGACTGCCAGCACTCGGAGGGAGAACGCGAGCCTTCATGGCTCATGAAAATGAGCCCTACGGCATAGCTCGGGATCTTTGTGGATGTTCTGCTGCACCGCGAACGCATCCGCGACGAGGCATCGGCGACCGAAATCGATTTACCGACGAACCGAGGACGGGTAAGAGTCGATGACTCGCCCAGACCAGCGAGGTGAGACTGCCCGCGAACGGCATTCATCAGGGGGTTTTGATGATCAGTCGATCCACGCCGATGCGCATTTGCAGCGTATCGTGACGACGTTCGATCACATTCCCGGCGTTGAGGATCTCGGTTTGCATCACCTGCTGACGGGCACGGTAAACCCACAGGTTGAGCAACTGTTGATCGATCTTGAGCATGCGGACGAGGTCCTCGCGGTGGAGCCAGCCGTGTTCGGCCTTCGACACGGTTCCGGCGACTTGATCGAGCAGGCGCTGTCTCGCGAGCGTGAGCAATAGGAAGCCGTGCGCGCGCGGGACCAACTCCGTGCGACCGTGTTCGTGGACCACGGTACACACCACGTGCTCCTCGTCGCGACTGACCGTGAACTCGAGTGAGATCTCGTCGAGTGTCCAACGGGTGTCTTCCGAGTCCCGTGTCACGGGCGGAATCGACGGTAGGTAAACGAGCCATGATACCCCGCGAACCGTGATGACCGCTTGGTCTTGGATCTCGCGCGTGGTTTCGCTCGACTCCAACATCCAACGGCCGGTGCCATCTTGGAAGATCGAAATCTCGGGCTCATTCTCGGAAGGGAGGCTGAGCAAGTTCGATTCCGAGGGGACGACCTCGCGGGTTTCGCTGCGCGCCATGATGCGAGGCGGAAAAATGTCGACGACCTGATAGGTCTCCTCTTTCGTACCGAACGCGATTTCAGCCGTTTCCACGAGCAGCGACCGGTCGCCCGGCCCGAGGCGCCGCCCATCCACGAACGTTCCGTTGCGGCTTCCAAGATCTTGAACGATCCACCGAACACCCTCCCAGTAGATCTCTGCGTGAACGCCGGAGACCTGGGGACGGTCGAGAACGATCTGGCATGCAGGCGACCGGCCAACGATGGCACGAGAAGGCAAGTACCGCTGTTGCCCTGTCGTCAAATGTCGTAGTCGGGCCATCGTCCCGAGACTACCACCCCCAGGAGGCCTCGTTGCACTGCTCTGCTACGCAGGGTGGTCAGGTCTGAAGCCATGCCACCGCGACGTCGCGTACACCGACGCCCGCTTCCTTCAACATCGCCTGCGAGGCCTCGAAGTCCGCGCGCCAGCGCTCCGGAATGTCGATCCCGGCTGGATGGACGACCTCCGACACACCCGCTTGAATCAGACCGCGTGCACATCGTGTGCACGGCGGCCACGTGACGTACGCAACGCAACCCTTGAGCGCGACGCCGATCCGGGCCGCATGCATGATCGCGTTCTCCTCCGCGTGACAAATGAGTGGATACTTGAATGCTCGATCTTCCAAACGGTCGGGATCATCCGCGATTCCACGGGGAAAACCGTTGAAGCCCGTGCTGCGAATCTCCCGATCCGGACCGACCACGACGCAACCCACCTGCGTCGAGGGATCCTTGCTCCACGACGAGATCTGGCGAGCCAGATCGAGAAAGCGTCGATCCCACTTTTCGTTCACCGCGGCCTGCAATGTCCCACCAACGTCTGCCCGGGAGCGACGATCACCTTCACCCACACGATCACTCCGTACCCATCACCCGGCTGCAGTGGGCCGCAACCGCTCGATAGGCGGCGGCACAGAACACTTTGTGATGGCGCTTGGCATGCGTGCCTTCGATCGACTCGCGGAGTTTCAGGCATGCGTCCACGCCAAAATGCGTGTCGCGAAAGTCTTCGCCAAGCTCTTGGCAGTAATCCTTCCGATCGGAGCTCGCCATACAATCGAGAGCGACTTGAGGGGCTTCGTTCGAGCACCAAGTCTCCATCCCAGGGCACTTCATGGCCCAATCCACGGCGAGCTCGACGCAACGAGCCGGTGCCACGGCTTCGATTTTCCAAGGCAGCGGCCGTGCCTCGTTGTCGATGGTCGCATCGCGATACTCCACGAAGACGGCGCGATTGCGGAGGACCGACGTCCCGAACACGACGGTCAGCATCGCGAGCGCAGCCGCGATCACCAACAAGACGCGCCCAGCCTGAGCACGATCTGGGCCACTCCCTTGCGTTGTCACAGCGGCACGCATCGAGCGGCGCTCATCCTAGCGGGATCTTGGCATCAGGGGCGGGGAATTTGCACCTTCCGTGGCGTATCAACGCTCGAGTGAACCTTCTCGGAACGTCGACGGGAAGCTCGTTCGTCGCCCCGCCGAACCCCATCCGACCGCCAGTCTTGCAGGAACCCCGTGAGAGTGATGGTGATGGTTACCGGCGGGCGCCCGTGCCCCGCCCGTCTCCGCGCCCCGCGACATCGTTTCGGGCGGTCACGCTCGACGTGGGTCAGCTCGCCGCCCCCGTAAGGGTATGCTCTTCCCTGCGCCGAGCGCTGGCTCGGACACCCCTGCTCAGCTTCGCCGTTCCTGGCCCGCCGTTTGCGCACTCGTGCAAGGGAAGCGCGGGATCGCCTCAACACGGAAACCCACCTGATGCTTACCGGAGTCCTCAAGAAGATCTTTGGCACCAAACACCAGCGACAGATGAAGCGGTTGCGACCGCTGGTGCAGCGCATCAACGATCTCGAAGCGGCGACGACGAAGCTCACGGACGACCAGCTTCGAGCGCGAACGGCGGAGTTTCGCGAAAAGCTCGCCCGCGGCGCCTCCTTGGACGATCTCTTGTGCGATGCGTTTGCGGTGGTTCGCGAAGCGTCTCGGCGGACGATCGGGCAGCGTCACTACGACGTCCAGTTGATCGGTGGCATCGGCATGCACCGCGGAACGATCTGCGAGATGCGCACCGGCGAGGGCAAGACGCTCACGGCGACTTCGGCGCTGTATCTGAATGCGCTGGCGGGCAAGGGGACGCACCTCATCACCGTCAACGACTACCTCGCCCGCCGAGACGCCGAGTGGATGGGACAGGTCTACAAGTTCCTCGGCATGAGCGTGGGCGTCATCGTCCATGGCCTCTACCACCAGGAACGCCAACGTTCGTATCGCTGCGACATCACGTACGGCACGAACAACGAGTTCGGGTTCGACTACCTGCGCGACAACATGAAAGAGACGATCGAGAAGTACGTTCAGCGCGAGCTGAACTTCGCGATCGTCGACGAGGTGGACTCGATCCTGGTCGACGAGGCTCGGACCCCGCTCATCATCAGCGGTGAAGCGGACAAACCGGCCGACCTCTATCAAACGGTCGATCGAATCATGCCGGCCTTGCGGCGCGATCTCGACTTCGTGGTCGACGAAAAGCACCACAGCGTGCAGCTCACCGACGGCGGCGTCGACCGGGTCGAACGAGAGCTCGGCTGCGGAAACCTCTACTCGCCCGAGAACAACGAGCGCCTGCACCACGTGAACCAGGCCCTCCGCGCGCACACCATCTACAAGAAGGATGTGAACTACCTCGTCGAGAACGGGGAAGTCGTCATCGTCGACGAGTTTACGGGCCGAAAAATGGAAGGACGCCGATGGAGCGAAGGGCTTCATCAAGCGATCGAAGCCAAAGAGGGCGTCCGCATTCAGCCCGAGAGCCAAACGCTCGCGACGATCACCTATCAAAACTATTTCCGCATGTACAAGAAGCTCGCCGGTATGACCGGTACGGCCGATACCGAGGCCGAAGAGTTTCACAAGATCTACGAGCTGGACGTGCTGGTCATCCCGCCCAATCGCTCGGTCATCCGGGCCGATCGCGATGACTTCGTCTACAAGAACGAACGCGGGAAGTTCAAGGCGATCATTGCCGAGATCAAAGATCGACACACCGCAGGCCAACCGGTACTCGTCGGCACGACGAGCGTCGAGAAATCTCAGGTCGTCCATCAGTTGCTCGATCGCGAGGGCATTCCGCACAACGTACTGAACGCCAAGCAGCACGAGCGCGAAGCGTTCATCGTCGCCCAAGCGGGCCGTAAGTACGCGGTGACCGTGGCCACCAATATGGCCGGCCGCGGGACCGACATCATCCTCGGCGGCAATGCCGAAATGATGGCGAAGGAGCACTACGACCCCGATAAGCAGCCGCAGGAGTTCGAGAAACTGTATGCGGGGCTGAAGAAGCAGTGCGAGAAAGAGAAGGCCGAAATCCTCGCGCTCGGTGGTCTCCACATCGTCGGCACCGAACGTCACGAGAGCCGCCGGATCGATAATCAGCTGCGCGGACGAGCCGGACGGCAAGGCGACCCCGGCTCCTCGCAGTTCTACTTGTCGCTCGAGGACGACCTCATGCGGATCTTCGGTGCGGATCGGATCACCGGCCTCATGGAACGGCTCGGGATGGAGGACGACGTGCCCATCGAGGCACCACTCGTCAACCGAGCGATCGAAAATGCGCAGCAGAAGGTCGAAGCCATGCACTTCGATACGCGCAAGAATCTCTTCGAATACGACAATGTGATGAACGAGCAACGCAAGGCGATCTATGCCTTGCGCCGGCAGATCCTCGAAGGTCGCTATCGACCCGAGATCCTCGACGACAAAGCGCGCCAAGAGCAGCAACACCGGTTGCCCGAACCCCCCAAGGTATCCGGGCCGCATACTATCGAATCGCTCGGCACCGAGATCCGCGATCGCGTCACGTCGATCATCGATGGTCACATCGCTGATCTACTCCCGGACGACGCGGAGGCGATGAAGAGCGAAGCGTCGAAGGGGAATGGAGTCAAACGACTTCCGCCGGGTGGGGTCAAAGCCGAACAGCTCACCCACGATCTCTATCGCCACTACGGAGCGATGGTTTCCGTCGAGAGCGTGGCCAACGATTACCGAGCTCTGGTCAAACTCGCGGTCTCCGAAATCGCCGCGGCGCTCATTCAGCAACGCGAGCGCCTTCATGATCTCGCGTTCGCGTTGACCACCAAAGCCGTCGACCAGGCGTGCCCCGAGAACGTTCACCCCGACGAATGGGACATCGCGACCCTCGAACAAGAGATCAAAGAGCGATTTCACGTCGCGCTATCGGTGCGCAACGTCCCCGAACATCAGGCGGCGCTCATCGATCTCGTCTGGAGCGCCGTCGAAGCCCTCCTGCTCAAACGCGAGAAGGAGCTGGGCCTGACGATTTACCTCTATCACATCCGACACATTTGGTTGAACGAGATCGACACCCAATGGATCGGGCATCTCAAGAACATCGAGCACTTGCGAACCGGGATCGGGCTCGTCGGCTACGCCACACGTAATCCGAAAAACGAATACAAGATCCGCGGGTACAACCTGTTCAAGGAGATGTGGGAGGGGATCGAGCAGACCGTGCTCGACAAGGTGATCGCGCTTCAACTCACTGAGGAACAGCGCCGCCAAGCCCAAGAAGGTGCCGAGTACGAAACGGCGCTCACTCGAGCCAACGAGCGACGCTCGGGTGCGGGTGCGGGTCGTCAAGGGCGGCTCGCCGCCAGCCAAGCGGAACTCGATCGCTTGACCCAAGCGGCTCGCAAGGCGATGCAAGAGCTCCAGGCCGCCAACCGGGCGGACGACGTCGAACAGGCCGTTGCGGCTGCGCGCAAACCCAAAGCCGATGTGCCGAGCGCTCGCCCGAATGACCCCTGCCCGTGCGGTTCGGGGAAACGGTACAAGCGCTGTCACGGCGATCGCAAGGTCGCCGTGTCTTGAACGCCCGGCCCAAGCAGCAGAGCGGAACCGCGGCCAAAGGAACGCGCGCGAAGAAGAGCGCGCGCCGCAAACCCGAACCCGCGTCTCGCGGGATTGGGCCTGAAGACGTCGTCGCCGAACCACCCCGAACGATCGTCAACCTCGGCACCATGACCCAAGCCGCAAACTCGTTCGACCCGAGTAAAGTCCACGCCGATCAGATCGCCGCCACCTCGGGTCCTCCCGAAACCGAGGACTAGGACATTTCTTCGCGTTCTTCGTCCGTGAAGGCGTTGTCGACTTCGTTGCCCGCCGCCCGCTCCATCCGCATGCGTGCAGCTTTGCGACTCGTCATCTCGAACGCTTGTCGCGAGCGTTGCTTGCTGAAGTTCGCCGTCGCACCGGCCGCGATGCCCAGCGCCCCGGCTTCGGCAAAGGCGTCTTGATCAGCGCCGAGGAACGTGAAGTGCCACCGATGCTCCGATTGATGCTTCTCCACCAACTGTCGGATCTGGGTCTTGCCGAACTCTTTGCTGCTGTTCTCCAACCCGTCGGTCATTACGACGAAGAGGACGAGGCCCGGGCGCTGCGGCTCGGAAAGCTTGTTCAACCGCTCCGCGGTTTCGTTGATCGCACGCCCCACCGCATCGAGCAGCGCCGTCATGCCTCGCGGACGCAGTTCGAACGGCGGTGCATTCCGGACCGGAATCCCACGATGCACGAACTCGTATTCGGTGTCGAACTGGACGAGCGTCAGCCAAGCCTCGCCTTGCAGCTGCCCTTGCTCGCGAATGAAGGCGTTGATCCCCCCTTCGGCGTCCTGGCGGATCTCTTCCATGGAACCGCTGCGGTCCACGACGAGCGTGATATCGGTCAGGTCTAGTCGCACGGGTTCGGTCCTAACGAACAGAATACACGGCTCCCCTGCACCGGGCGACCAGTCATCCACCAAGTAGTTGCCACGCCATCGACATCCGGTTCGGTGTTGGCGCTTCGAATCTCATGGGTCCATGTCGTCGGTGTTCGAGCTCGAGCGACGCCGCATGCAGGAGCGGGGTCGCGTCCTCCGGCCACGAAGCGTCCCGCGGCCCCCCATAAACATCGTCATAAACGATCGGGTGCCCCACGAAGGCGAGGTGCGCTCGGATCTGATGCTTGCGGCCCGTATGTAACGTGATTCGCAACATCGATGCGTCACGGCCGACCTCGATCACTGCAAAATCGGTTCGGCTCGGCTTCCCGTCGGGATCCACGACCACCGGCCGATCGGGCACGATCCGGATCGGCGTTTCGATCCGGCCCGGCTGACTGACCTGTCCGTGCACGACCGCGATGTACTCTTTGCGCGCGGTCCGACGCTCAAACTGATGCATGTAGAACGGCACCCAAGCTCGTCGGCGCGCGAATGCGATCACTCCGCTCGTCGTCCGATCGAGCCGATGGATGATCGACGGCGTCGCGTAGGGATCGGGAAGCTCTCGTTCATACCGGTACACGAGGCGCCGCAAGACATTGCGATGCACACAGGTCGATGCCGGATGCACGGCGACGTTCGCCGGCTTGTTGATGACAACGAGGTCCTCGTCTTCGAACAAGATATCGAGCTCGATCACCCCGACGTCATCGACTTCGTCCCGCATCGGCAGACACACTGCGATCTCGTCGTTCGGGCGGAGTCTGCAAGCTTTCTTGACGAGCGCACCATTGCGCTGCACGGCTCCACGGCCGAGCAACTCGACGAGCGACTGGCGTGAACGCCACGGCAGCGCTTCGGCCAGGAAGACGTCCACGCGTTGGCCTCCTTGCTCCGCGGCCACGGTGAAACGGATCGTTCGCGTTTCCCCCACGAAAGCATCGTACCCGCTCGCGGACTCGCTGAATGGCACAGCGCACGACGTTCGATGGACGACGCCGTTCGACTCGCATGAACATGCAGCTCCACGACGGGCTGCGCCAGCGGATCCCGCGAGCCTTTGCTCGTCGCTCGTCCGCGAGGTCGTTCGATCGGCTCCAAATGGAGCCGATCGAATCGGTACGCTCGCGTTTCGGGCGTGCGAGCTTTGCTGCCGTGGTGAGGGGCCTTTGCGAAGGGCCCCTTGAACATCACCATCCCAACTTCGTGGAATCGCTCGTGGTCCGCGCAAGGCGCGACGTCCAGCGGAGCGCGCTGGACCCGCGAGTGGCACCGGTGGTTATTTCTTGTCAGGTCATTTGGACTCGACGCGACGTATCGCCAGATGACGACCCCACCGAATGACGCCTCCCTGTGCATCGCGGCTGCGGGAGGGGACCGCTCCGCGTTTGCCGTCTTGGTCGAACGACATCAGGGATTGGTTCGCGCTGTGACGTTCGCCGCCCTGGGCGATCGAGCCCTCGCCGAAGATGCCGCGCAAGAGACATTCGTCGCCGCATGGCGACAGCTCGTAAAGCTCCGCGATCCAGCTCGGTTCCGCTCTTGGGTGTGTGGGATCGCGCGAAACTTGAGCGTGTCGACTTCGCGGTCGCGACAACGAGAGCGACCCGAACCGGACGAGATCTTGGATCTCCGCGGCGACGATCTCGATCTCGAGCAACAACTCGGTGAGCAACAACAAGCGGCGCTCGTGTGGAAGGCGCTCGAGCGAGTGCCGACCAAGTACCGGGAGGTCCTGGTCCTCTACTATCGAGAAGAGCGATCGGCCCAGCATGTCGCGGGTGCCCTCGGCATCTCGGTTGCTGCAGTGGAGCAACGACTCTCGCGGGGCCGCAAACATCTCGAACGCGGGGTCGAACGTCTCGTCGAGCGATCGCTGGCTCGCCACCGCACGAATCCTGGGTTCGCACTGGCAGTCGTCGCCGGCCTGCCTCACGGGTCGCCGCTCGCGACGATCTCCCGCGCGACCCGATCGACGAGAGGGTGGGCGGCGATCGTGCTCACGGGTATCGCCACCGCCGTCGTGGGTTTCCACGCGATACCTGGACCCACAGCGACAGATGCTGCGTCCTCGGCAGACGCAGCGTCCTCGACGCTTGCGAAACCGCGAGCATCGGATTCGGCGGCGAACGCCCTCGTGGTGCTCGGGCCTCGTTCGACCACGCCGCGCCCCGAAGGCCCGACGCTTCGTTCTGCAAGGCCTGGAGAGCATCCCGAGAGCGAGGCCGGTTCGCCGGGACCCGCCCACTTCGAGTTAACCCGTGTCTCGCCGACCAAGGTCGCGGTGAATCTTCACGGCGGACGGTCGAACGCGTTCGATCCCGGTCCGGTTCTGCATGGCGAAGATCCGGTGTCCAGCGATCCGCTGCTGCGGAACCTTCGCGGCCAGGTGCTCGACGACCGGGGTATTCCGATTGCGGGTGCCATCGTCGTCGCTGGGCGGCATCTCCGGGTCTCGAGTCGCGAGCAACTCACCGCCGACACGGGGGATGTAGCGGACGAACGCGGACGCTTTACCGTGCCACTCCTCGACCACGAGCCGACAACGATCGTTGCGTTGCGCCCGGGCGAGTGGTCCACGCCGACGCGGATCCAGGCGGGACACGAGGATGTGAACGTCACCTTACAGCTCGCCGCGAGCGGACGCGTCGAAGGTGACCTTCTTCGCCGGGGTGCTGCCATTCAGGGAACGGTGCACGTCGCCGTTCGTGGAGCTTCGTTCACCGCCGCCACGCAAACCGATGCGGAGGGTCACTATCGCACGGGAATGCTTCCGCCCGGCCCGATCCGCATCCTTGCGAGCGCTCGCCACGATTCGGACGCCACCGGGTATCCCCTCGCGACCGACGAGGCTGTGCTCGAGCCTGGGAGCGTTCTCCGCAATGACTTTGAAATCCCGGTCGGTGCAATGGTGGAAGCCGTCGCCGAACTCGAAGCTCTACACCAGCCCTTCTTCATGTACACGTTGCTGCCCGGCAACCACGCGATCACGGACGTCACGGCATTCGACAAAGCGATCGGACACATCCCGCTCGATCGAAGGCAACGCGTCCTCGTCACCTCGGACGACAAAACGGATCCCGCAGTGTTCGGCGATGTTCAGGCGGGTTCGTTCACGGTCTGCGTCGAGCCCCTCGAGCGTGCGAATGGCCACCTCGAACCGATCGCGGTGGTTTGTACGTCGCTCGTCGTCGACGAGCTGGATCGGGTCTACAACGTTCGCCTCCCTCCGCTACCTTCGTGGCCTTCACCGGAATGATGCCACTCGATCCGGAGGGTTGCGCAGCAGTAGGTCAAGTCCGTTGGGCGTACCATGTCCGAGATGAACGGATCTCGGCTCTTGGGCGTGGTGATCGTGTGGAGCGGTTGTGCGGCAGATCCGGCCGACGAGATTTCGTTCGCGCTGGCCCGCCCTCCCGAGACCCGGCGCGACGACGTCGTCGAGATCATTCATGGCCGAGAGGTTCACGACCCGTATCGCTGGCTCGAACGGGGCGACGAACCCGACATTCGGGCGTGGACGTTGGCGCAAGACGGTTACGCGCGGTCCGTCCTCGATCGATTTCCCCACCGCATGGCCATTCGGCGTGAACTCGACCGAACGTGGCGACACGACGGGATCGACATCGCCGTCCACAAGCGAGGCCAACGGTATTTCTACGGTCGAAGATTTCGCGATCGTGAGCGGGTCGTCTACTACGTTCGCGAAGGCGCGGACGGTCCCGAGCGACCGATTCTCGACCCCGACGAGCTGAGTGCCGATGGCAGCGTAAGCATCAAGAACATCTTCCCCAGTCCCGATGGCGAGACGCTCGCGTACACGGTGAGTCGCTACAATGCGGATGCTGCGACACTCGCCGTACGAGACGTTCGCACGGGTCGAGACCGCCCGATCGATTTCATCGAGGGGGCCATGTTTGCAGACCCGCAGTGGATCCCCGACTCGAGCGCGTTCGACTACACCCACATCCCGGTCGACGCTTCGATTCCACCCGACGAGATCACAGCCCACGCGACGATTCGCCGGCACGTGCTTGGCCGCCCAGCACGGGAGGACGAGATCGTGTTCGGTCCGACCGGAGATGCCCGTACGCTCCTCCATGCGAACCTCGCGGGCCGAGGACGGTATCGATTGCTCCACATCGTCCATGGATCTGCGGGGCGCAGCGATGTCTACGTTCAAGACCTGCATCACAACGACGGCCTCGTTCCTGTGATCGTGGGTGCCGATGCTCGTACGCTTGCGTTCGGTGACCGCGAACACGTGTTTCTGTTCACGAGCGAAGGCGCACCGCGGTATCGGATCGTCGAAGTCGATCCATCGCACCCCTCGCCCGCCCACTGGCGCGAGGTCGTGCCGCAACGCGCGATGACCCTCGATGCTGCGGGGTTGATGTATGGCCACTTCGTCTTGTCGTATCTCGACGATCTTCGGCCTCACGTCGAAGTCATCCGCATCGCGGACGGGCGCCGTTGGATCGTGTCGCTGCCGGACACAGGTGCTGTGTCGAGGATCTGGGGTCACCCCGAGAACCGCGAGGCCATGCTGCTGTGGAGCTCTCTTGCCGATCGCCCGAGGATCTTCCGCATTCCGCTTCCCGACCCGGACGCAGTCGAGGTCGAACCCGAGCTATGGGCGGCCGAAAACGACGAGGACACGGCCGGGCTCGTCATGCGTCGTCTCTCGGCCTGGTCCCTCGATGGCACGAAGGTGCCCGTGTTCGTTCTGCATCGCGCCGACCTCGACTTCGATGGTTCGCGGCCAACGATCCTTACTGGCTACGGTGGCTTCGGGATCAACATCACGCCGCAGTACAACACCATCGCTCACCTATGGGCCCGTCAGGGTGGCGTGTGGGCTCAGGCCAGTCTGCGCGGAGGTGGCGAGTTCGGTGAAGACTGGCATCGCCAAGGCAAGGGAAGCCAAAAAACCAACGTCTTCGACGATTTCATCGCCGCGGCGGACCTGCTGTTCGCGCAAGGCCTGACCCAACCACGTCACCTCGGCATTTTGGGTGGCTCCAATGGTGGACTCTTGGTCGGAGCCGCGATGACCCAACATCCCGAGCGATTCGGCGCGGTCGTGTGTATGGTGCCCCTCCTCGACATGGTTCGCTATCATCGATTTGGACGTGGTCCGCTTTGGATCGACGAGTATGGCTCAGCCGACCAAACCAACGCGTTCGACACACTATTCGCGTATTCGCCTTACCATCATATCGAATCCCATACGCCCTATCCCCCGATGCTCATGGTGTCCGCCCAGCGTGACGATCGCGTCGATCCCCTCCATGCCCGCAAATTCGTCGCTGCGCTACAAGCAGGCGATCGTACGAGCCCCGTCCTCTTCTGGAATGAGCAGAACGGCGGTCATGGTGGGGCGGATGCGCTGAGCCGACGCATCGAAATGCATGGCGATATCCTCACGTTCTTGTTCGGCATGCTGTCGAATGGTCGGGGTGCCGGATGATCGGTTCCACAACGAGCCGTCCCCGACCACCCCGAGCCGATCGCGAAAGCTGTTAGGGTCGACGCCGTGGGGCGACGTCCGTCGATGGTCGAGCTCGGGCTCGGATGTATCGCAGTAGCGTGTGCGCTCGCGGTGCTGTGGCTGCCCGCGGCGCCCCCGGGGACCGACGCGCCGCAGCACCTTCTCGTAGCCGCCGTCCGCGGATCGCCAGCCACGTTCAGCGGTTGGCTCGAACCGAATACGGCTTGGACGGGCCAGGGGTTCGGCACATTGGCAGGTGTGTTTGCCCGGTTCACCTCGCTCCGCATCGCGGCGGCCATGGCTCAGACGATTCCCCTCTTGCTCGCGGCGATCGGCGTGTGGGGGCTTGCGCGGAGATGGGGGGGCCAGCCGGCCCCCGCGGTGGCCTGCGTCCTCGCGTTCTTGGTGGGTTGGCTCTGTGCCATGGGCTTCTTCAACTTCACCATGGGTGTGGGGTTTGGTTTGGCCGGGGTTGCAAGCCTCGATCGTGGGACCGCCAGCTCTCGCCATCGAACGCTGTGGCGTATCGGTGGCGCGCTGCTGCTCACGCTTGCCGTTGGGTGTCATATGTACGCGGGCGGCCTTTGCATCGCCCATGCGATCCTTCTCCGAATCGTCGAACTCCGCCACGAGGGCCGGACGTGGCGAGGATTCTTGCCCACGGCCTTGCCACTGCTCCCGGCCGTCGTTTGGGCGGCCCTGTGCTTGCGACGAGCGCGACGTGTGCAGGTCGCATCGTGGTTCGGGGACGCCGAACCGTGGTTGCAGCCGGGCCCGTCCGACTGGATCGAGGGGCTGCTGTGGATGCAGAGCTCGGGTCACTCTCGACTCGCCGCCTTGGCCACGGTGGCCTCGCTGCTCGGACTGCTCTGGATCGCCGCCAAGCGACCCGCGGAGGACCGTTCGCCATGGCGAACGTTTTGGGCTTGGCTCCTCGTGTTCTTGCTCCTGCCCGTGCACGGCATGGGTTGGGCCTTCATTCACATGCGTGCGGGAGTGTTTCTGTGGGCCCTGCCGTGGGTGGAACAACGCGGGCGACAATCCGAACGCGTGGGCTACGTCGTAGCGGTGCTCGCTTGTTGCAGCATGTTGCTCGAAGCTCGGAGCGCCCAAACGACCGGCACCTCGTTGGCGGGAATGAAGGCCGACCTCTTCGCGCCGAAGGTCCAACAAGTACGGATCGTCGTCTTCGATGGGCCCATCGCCAGCGCGTGGGAATCGAGAGGGCCACACGTCCGGCCCACGTGGCATGCCGGGGTCTACGCGGCATTGACGGGTTCAGCCGTGTCGATGGTCAACGACTACAACCTCGTGACCCACGGCGTGCGCCCGAGCGAATCCGCCGAGGCACGGTTTCCCGACCGACGACAGGGATTCGTCCCGCTTGAGATCCCGGTATGTGCACGCCAGGGGGCATGTCCGGATTGGCTTCCAACCATCGCCGACCGGCTTCTGGCGAGCAGCTCCAACTGGGCGGCCATCGCCCTCATCGAACCGCCGCTCGGTTTCGTGGACGCGTTGGAGTCACGTGACGCGAAGCGTTTGGCACCAGCCATCGTCGCCACCCCAAAGCACATCATCGAGGTGGAACTACCGCCCACCGACGTCGCGGCCTCGGTTCAACTCTTGCGTCCCGATACCGGCGTGAGATTCGGTCGGATCGACGGCGCCCCCGATTCGACTCATCGTCGTGCGGTATTCCGTGGCCTACCAGCAGGTCCAATGATCGTGCGATGGACGGATGCGACGGGCGTCGACCGGGGCAACGGCGTCGTCCACATCCCCAACGACGGATCTCATTTCGCGTTCACGCCGGAAGGGGTTCTGCGAGCCACCGAATGAGGCGCGTCGGCGCTAGGACCCGTGTGGCACGATCTGTGCGTTCTATGGCATTGCTGCCACAGGACGCTCGTGAAACCATTCGGCGGTGCGCCGCGTCCTCTTCATCACCTTCGACGGGTCTCAGAGCCTCGACCTCATGGGTCCCTTGGAGGTGTTCTTGGGCGCCAACGAGTTTCTCGAAGCCCTCGGACGTGGACCGGAATATCGGATGGAGACCGTAGGGCTGACGGATCGACATCTGCGGCTCAGCAACGGTGTCCAAATGATCGCGGATCTGCTCCTTCGGGAAGTGCGTGCGCCGATCGACACGCTGTTCGTGGTCGGTGGCCATGGTGCTCGCGCCGCGGCACACGACGTGCAGCTCCAAAACACGCTCAAGCGCCACGCCCCACGCCTCCACCGAATCGCCTCGGTGTGCACGGGAGCGTATTGTTTGGCCGCGGCGGGGCTGCTCGCGGACCGCCGTGCCGTTACGCATTGGGCATGGTGCGACGACTTCCAGCGCGCGTATCCGACCGTGCACGTCGAAGCCGACCGCCTATTCGTAGTGGACGGTAACGTATGGACCTCGGCCGGAGTGACCGCGGGGATCGATATGACCCTCGCGATGGTCGAAGCGGATCTCGGTCGCGAATGTGCATTGCAAATCGCCCGCCATTTGGTCGTATTCCTCAAGCGTTCCGGAGGACAATCCCAATACAGTGCCGCGTTGCGCGAGCAGCTCGCCGACCACGATGGGATCCGCAAGGTCCAAACGTTGGCCCTGCGCGATCCCGAACGCCTGGGTGGGGTTTCCGAGATGGCTCGCGTCGCCGGGATGAGCCCGCGCAACTTCGCCCGCGTATTCCAAGCGCAACTCGGCGAGACTCCGGCCCGCTTCGTTCAACGCGCCAAGCTCGAACGAGCGAAGACCCTGTTGCTCGAGACCCGCCACTCGCTACCGCGGATCGCTGCGAAAGCAGGATTCGGGAGCGACGAGACCTTGCGTCGCCTGTTCGTACAGCACTTCGGGGTCACGCCAACGTCCTATCGACGACGTTTTGCGTGACTCCCTCCGCAGCGTTTGGAGTGCCCGATGGCGCCTAGTACCTAAGCCCGAAAGAACGACCCGTGGAAACCGAGAGGGATCGGTAAGGGCACCTCCGCCCGAGCCAGCACATCGAGCGTGCGAGCATCGAGCACGACCATGGCCGAGCGGTCATGCGTGTGATGCGACCCGACGCTCAAAAGAACCCCATCGTCCTCGGCCGAACTCGAGGGGCGGCCAACGAACACGGGCTCACCAAAGATGAAGCCTTCGTCGCTGAAGGTCGTCACCGAGTCACCGTCCGAGCGCACAATGGAAGAGGACTGCGCTTTCGCTCCGATCCGCGCGCCCCAGCTCACCGTGTGTCGCTTGCCGCCTACCTTGCGATAGCTGACCGTCGGGAACTCGAACCCCTCGGCGAGGATCGTCTCTACCCGAGCGTCCCGATGGCCATCTCGCAGGGTCCAACGGACGATCGACGGAGCGAGCGAGGGGAAGCCGTCTCGGGCGATGATGTCGCTGCGAAGTCGACCCACGATCTCGGCGTTCGGATACATCACAACGTCGATCGATGTCTGGTCGCCGTCCTCGAACGCGTTGACCACATGGAACACGAACCCCGAGGGGGCCGCGTGCTCTCGGACGACGCCCGTGGCTCGATCGACGAGCCACAGCGTCGTCCCGGCGTCTGGGCGAAACTCGAAGTGATCGATGAATCCGCGGTTCGACCAGAGCAGACGCAGCGGGTTCACATCGAAGGGATGTCCGATGACGATCGCGTGACGCGGCGTGAGCCCGAACGCGTGAATGTAGGGCAGGCGCCCAACCGGGATCTTGCCAACGATCGTTCGTTCACGATCGTTTGGCGCGTGTTCATAGACGATGAGCTCACTCCGCGGGCCGATCTTGGTCGCGATGCTCACGACACGCTCGCGCGCAAAATCGAAATGGGGATGGGCGATCATCGCGAGCGGCCCTCGGCGATCGCGATAGGCGACCGGCTTCGCCAACGCCAAGGTGTCGGGATCGACCGCCCACTGATGGGGACTCTCGGTCAATGCGACCCGTTCGTCGCCCATGGCGACGATGTTGACGTTGGTGTTGTCGCTGACCTCGGGGACTGGGGAGAACAGACGGCGCCAGAAACCGCGAACGATCGGACTCCCAAAGGATCCACGAGGCGTGCGGCCCTCGTGCGCAGCTCTGGCGACTTCGGTTTGCATGAGGCGCTGACGAAACGAGACGCCGGCGTCCTCGATGCGAAACCGGTACAGCATCCCGAGCGCATCGAACCAGTGGTGCGCCTCCCAGACGCCCTCGGCAAAGACAGCCGGCGCGGTACGAAGCAGGTCGCCGCGCAGCCAGGCTGGGATCTGCCCTTCCACCATCGTCTCCGTGACGGCGTCGTAGTCGAGCCGCCCCCGAAACGGGGCACGACCGGACAAATCGAAGTGCTTCGCGCGAGCGATTGGCATGGATGCCAGATGTGTACGGTGGTCGGCCGCGACAAGAGGCGAATTGGTTGCGATTTCGGGAGTCATGGCGTCTTTCCCGGCCTCTTCGGCCGTCATGTAAGCAGTGTTTAGTTTGATAACTAAGCACTGTCAAGTTCGATGAGGTAGAGTGACGACGATGACGGCCAAAGGACGGCGCTATCACCACGGGGACTTGAGACGCGAGCTCCTCGAAGCGAGCGTCGAGATCATTCGCGAGCAGGGTGTGGACTCGTTCAGCCTGCGTGATGTCGCGCGTCGAGCAGGGGTGAGCCCGGCCGCGCCGTACCATCACTTTCCGACCAAAACCGATCTATTGAATGCGATCGCCTTCGACGGCTTCGCGCAGCTCGAGCAAGCGATGAATGAGGCCCGTGATGCAGAGCGCGAGCGACCCGCAGCCTCGCGCCTCCGAGCGATCGGCGAGGCCTATGTTCGGTTCGCGCTCCAGCACCCCGCACACTTTCACTTGATGTTCAGGCCTACGGTGGCGGCACCCGAGCACGCGGCCATCAGCCCTCCTGCAAAAGCCTTCCAGATCCTCCTCGACGCTGCGCATGAGGTCATTCGCGTTCCCGAGATCGGCGCCAAGACAACTCACCCCGCACTCGTCGCGCTTTCCTGGTCGATCGTTCATGGTGCGGCCGCGCTGCTGCTGGATGGGCCCCTCGCGCTCGGGATCCCCGTGCTCGGGGTGACGGCCGAAGACATCCCCGCACTCGTCACCGCCACCCTCGAATCGTTGCTCGTGAGTGCGAGCGCGCCATCGACGTGAGGGCCACGGCGCGGAACCGAGTCATATCGGGTCATACGTCGAGCGTTCCCTACCGCGGGGCCACCCCATCAACACTCCTACGTCGAGGCACCCGCTCGAGGTCGAGGGATCGCAATCGTAGGCGAAACCCCGTTCTGGTCGAGCAGGGTCCGCTCGATCGGCGCGGGCCCTGGCGGGAGGTCCCGTCCACGTTATGAGGTTCGCGCCAGGCCAAACTATGTCTGCAGTGGAACCCCGCGACCCCATCCAAACGCGCATCGAAGAGATGATCGCGAAGGATCGCGTTCCTCTCGCCCCGTTTCCAGTGACCGTGCGTCGGCTCGACGAGGTCCTTGCGCGCAAACACTACAACCAAGGCGATCTCATCTCGGTGATCCGCACCGACGAAGTCTTGGTCGCCAGCGTCCTGCGTTATGCCAATTCGAGCGCCGTTCGAAGTGGGCACGAAATCGCGTCCCTGGCCGAGGCGGTGGCCCGCACGGGCGTCCAGGAATTGCGCTCGCTCGCGCTGTCCGCATCGCTCGGAGCGTCGCTCAAGAAAGAAGGTGCACTGCAAGAGCTTCGCCACGAGGTCTGGCGCAGCGGTATGTTTTCGGCCGAACTGGCCCGACGCCTTGCCGTTCATCGAAACCTCTCCTCCGATCAGGCGTTCCTCGGAGGCCTCTTGTGGTCGTTCGGACGTATCGTTGCAATCTCGTGCATCGAGCACCTGATCGGGCAAACCCCGAATATCGCTCCCCGCTCGATGGACGCATGGTTTCGCCTCGTCGAGCGGTTCGACGGCTCGATCATGGCCCTCATCTGCGAACGGTGGGAACTTCCCACGCTCGTACGCGAAGTCCTTCGCGCACGAGACCAGGACGCGACCCGAAACGCCGCAGTGGGTCCGATCGTGAGTCTGCTCGCGGCGACGCAAGCCATCGCGATCCTTGCGGACAAAGCCGTATCGGTTTCCGCGGATGCACTCCGAGCGGTGAAGGGGCTCGAGCCAACGGAGATCCCGTGGATCGTCGAGCAACTGCCTTCGATCCCTGCCCTCGTCTGGTCCATGGGGCCAGCGGAGACCGGAACGACAACGACACCTTCCGCCGTCCTCTCAGCTCCGCGTCCGTCGTCCGAAATCGTCGCCGTTCGTATCCCCGTCACCCAACGTCGCGCAAGCGGAGACGTCGTGTCGACTTGCATCGCATTGACCGAGCATGGATTCCTCCTCGAGGGCGAGGCCATGCTGCAGAAGAACTACGTCGCTCGCTTCGAGCTCCAAACGCTCGAGGGCCCCTTCGATCTCTTCGGCAACGTGGTCCATGTCGAGCACCACGCGAGCGGCTCCCGAGCGGAGATCAAGCCGCTCGCACTTTCGGGGCCTCTCAAGGCACGATGGGAAGCCCTGGTTGCCGCGGCGAGGAAGGGAGCGCAGGCCGAGGCGCCCACGAGCCTCGTGCCGATCCCCGTTGCGGCGTTCACGAACCCTGGGCCCTCGCCCGTTCGCAGCTACCCCGAACCAGCCCGCGGTACGCGATTCGACTCCGCCCCTTTGCAGCGGATGGGCTCACTCGGTTCCACCGTGAGCGTCAGTCCCACGACCGTCCGGTTGATCTATCTCGCCGCGGCCGCGGTGATCGCTGTTTTGCTGCTCCGGATGGGATTCGAAATCTTCGTGCGCTGACCCAAGCCTCCTGGTTTGGCCGAACTTGGGGGCGCGTTGTCCTGGTCGAATCGCTTCGGCGAAGCACGCTCCCGACATGACGCTCGGCATCACCATCGTCCTCTTCGATCACCTTACGCCGCTCGATGCGTTGGGTCCGTTCGAGGTCTTGTCGCGACTCCCGGACACTCGGGTGCAACTTGCGGCCCTCGGAGCCCCTCGCATGGTCCGCTCCGAATCCGCCCGCGCGTCCGCCGGCCTCGCGTTGCAGGTTGATCTCGACCTCGCGAGGGTCGAAACGACCGATGTGCTGTTGGTCCCCGGAGGCCCGGCCACCGATACGACGGTTGGGGATGCGCTCATCGAGGAACTGGAACGCTGTGCCCGAGGAGCGCGCATTCTCGCCTCGGTCTGCACGGGTGCCCTCTTGCTCGGCCGCGCGGGTCTGCTCGAGGGCAAACGCGCGACGACCCACTGGAACGCGCGAACGCAGCTCGCGGAGATGGGTGCAACGCTCGTCGATGCGCGGGTGGTGGAAGACGGCTCGCTCTTCACCGCGGCTGGGGTCTCGGCAGGGATCGACATGGCGCTCGCGTTGGCGGCCAAGCTTTGCGGTCCGGACGTTGCTCAAGCGATCCAGCTCGGGATCGAGTATGCCCCCGAGCCACCATTTACCGCAGGCAGTCCGACGACCGCCCCGTCGCACGTTCGCGACCTCGCGCTCGGTGCCATGCGAGCCAATGCCGAGCGCTTGCGGCAGTTGCTCGCGACCTGACTGTCGAAAACGGCGAGGCGATGTGGTTCCATGATCGCGAACGTGCCTACGCCGATCCCTCCGAAGTTCTATACGAACGACGCACCTTCGCCCGCGCGCGTCGAGGTCCAACCGATCGGGATCATTCGATCGGCGCACAAAGAACGCCATGGCACACCTCGCCAAGCTCGAGTCGCCGCCGATCCGACGCTACGGCCCGATGAACGAGCCTCTATCGAGCTGTTCCCGACCCTGTTTTCACCCGCGGCCGTGCAAGACCTCGCAGGGTTCGAGTACCTGTGGATCATCGCGTGGCTGCATTTGAACCAAGGGTGGCGCGAACGAGTCCTCGTACCCGGACGTAGCGAAACGACTGGCCTGTTCGCCACTCGGGCTCCGCACCGTCCCAATCCGATCGGGTTGTCCGCGGTGCGGCTCTTGGAGGTCGACGGCCTTTGCCTTCACGTCGAGCGGATCGACCTGCTCGATGGCACGCCGGTCCTCGACATCAAACCCTACGTGCCCTACGCGGATGCATTCCCCGACGCGAAAGCCGGGTGGATCGACGATCGTGGGGCTACGCCGAGCGGCTGAGCCGTCCACTGCAGCGACAGCCGCGCACGCCGCAGCAGAACAGACACCTTCGTGAGGGATTCACCAAGCGTCCGTCGTCTTCGGTGGGAACGTTCCGACGCGGAAGGAAGTCCGCGGCCACCGCTCGCCCGAGCGCGCGTTTTCCAGAAGCCTTTCGGGTCGAGTCGCGAGATCCTTGCAGCATGAGCGCTTCGGTACCCGACTTCTCGATCCGACGTCTCGGTGAACCCAAGATCCCGTCGCCGATCGAACTTTCCACGAACGACCACGACGGCCACGCGAACTTCGTTCGCGACGACAATCGCGTCTACTACCAGATCGAGACCACGGTCGATCGAGGAGTGCCGGAGACCACGATGACGGGGCTGCTCGAGAAGGCAGGCCCACGCGAGCGCATCTACTTCGATCCGAGCAAGGTCCACGCGGGCATCGTCACCTGTGGAGGGTTGTGCCCGGGGCTCAACAACGTCATTCGCGCGACCGTGATGACGCTTTGGTACCGCTATGGCGTTCGACGGATCAGCGGCATTCGCTATGGCTATCGAGGGCTGCTTCCGGATCTCAAGATGCCGGTCAAGGAGCTCACACCGGATGTCGTCGTCGACATCCACCGCGCCGGTGGAACGATCCTCGGTTCGTCACGTGGTGGTGGCGATCGAACCGAAGCGCTCGTCGACGCCATGGAACAGCTCAACCTGACGATGCTGTTCACGATCGGTGGCGACGGAACCCAGCGCGGCGCCCTGCACATCGCCCGCGAAATCCAACGGCGCAACAATCGAATGGTGGTGGTCGGTATCCCGAAGACCATCGACAACGACCTCGCCTTCGTCGAACGCTCGTTCGGTTTCGAAACCGCAGTATCCCGCGCTGTCGATTCGGTCGACAGCGCGCATACCGAGGCACGTGGTGCCATCAACGGGATCGGGATCGTCAAAGTGATGGGGCGCGAGTCGGGGTTCATCGCCGCTCACACGGCGCTTGCGACCAACGACGCCAACTTCGTACTCGTGCCTGAAGTACCGTTCGAGCTCGAAGGCGAAACCGGCCTGCTCGCCGCGCTCGACAAGCGCCTCGTCGACCGACATCACGCGGTCGTCCTCGTCGCTGAAGGAGCCGGACAGCAGCTCGTCGAGGTGGAGGGCCACGATGCCTCGGGCAACAAGAAGCTCGGCGACATCGGGATCTACCTGCGTGACCGAATCGCGGCCTACTTCACCCAGAAGGGTCGAGAGTTCACGCTCAAGTACATCGACCCGAGCTACATCATTCGCGCCGCGCCGGCCAATCCCGCAGACTCGATCTATTGCGCTCGTCTGGGTAGCAATGCCGTCCATGCGGCGATGGCCGGTCGCACGGATTGTTTGGTCGGACTCGTCAACAACCGCTTGGTCCACGTCCCGATCGAGCTCGCGACCCAGTATCGCAACCGGGTGAACCCCGAAAGCCCGCTTTGGCGCGACGTCATCGAAGCCACTGGCCAACCGAGGCTCGTCAAAGCCCCCCTCAGCCCGCGCTAGTCCGTACGGCCCGAAGGGCTGCGCGCACTAGTGCCTCAAGTCGGAAGTTCGATCCGTGCCATGCACGGTTCTGCAGCCCGATGGCGTTGTTACTCGGCGCTCGCCCCCACTGTAGTTGGGGCCCGATACAGCTTCGGCCTCGCGCCTCGCCCTCGGCGACGCTGACGACGTTTCTTACGATCGAAATCAAGGTTTCAGGGGACTAGTACTCGGTGCCGGAAGTTCGTAGCCGGTTATGCACGGCACTGCGCCACGATGGCTGCGTTGCTCGACGCTCACCGTATTCCCGATACGACTCGG
>Ga0315912_10001621_pt1 | contig 26703 bp, 23 predicted proteins | sample VfabasoilMG_FD_204469 | JGI IMG/M metagenome (GOLD analysis project Ga0315912, IMG submission 204469) | Garden soil microbial communities collected in Santa Monica, California, United States - V. faba soil | ecosystem: Environmental > Terrestrial > Soil > Garden | place: USA: California... | reverse complement strand
GATCCCGAAAACAGCGCGCGCTGAAGCGCGCTCCTACAAAGGGCGGGAGCGCTTGTGCGGGTCAGAGGTCGATCATGGATCCGATCCTCACGGGGTAGAGAGGTGGCCGCACGCCGACGTCGGGCGCCACGCCCAGCGCCGCGAGCGCCGCGCCGCAGATCCGGCCCTGGCACCAGCCCATCCCGACGCGGGTGTCGAGTTTGCGCGCGCGCGCGTCGGCATGCACGGGGGTGCCGTCGGCCTGAACGAGGGTGCGCCACGACACGTCCTCGCACCGGCACACCAGCGTGTCGGGCGCGATGCGCTGCGCGTAGTCGGGCGGTACGGCGAACGTGCGCGCGAGGCTGCGCGCGAACCGGTGCGCCTGGGCGCGCGCCGCGTGCGCACGTCGCGCGCGGACTTCGTCGCCGGCGGCCACGTGTCCGGCGATGCATCCTTCGGCGAGCGACCGGTCGACGCCGCCGATGCCCGTACCTTCGCCCGCGGCGAGGATGGCCGGCACGCTCGTACGCTGGAGCGCATCGACCGCGATGACCGGATGCATCGCTCCACGATCGATCGCACAGTCGAGCAACGTCGCCAGTTCCACGTTCGGCACCAGCCCGTGACCGACGGCGAGCGCATCGCACGCGAGCTCGCGTTCGCCGTGCCGGTCCGCCAGCACCACGGCTTCGACGCGCTCGTCGCCGATCGCGCGCACCACGTGCGTATCGGGCAGGTACGGCGTCGCGCGCAGCCGCGCGCGCAGCGCGATCGCCTGGCGCGCCTTCGCCGGATATCGCCACAGGGACAGGGCGAAGCGTGCGAGCCCTGCCGCGTCGGCCTCTTCCGCGATGGCGAGCACGCGAGCGCCAGCCGCGCGCACGGTGTCGGCGGCGGCGAGCAGCAGCGGCCCGCTGCCGGCCACGACGACACGCCTGCCCGCGATCGGCCAGCCGCCCTTGACCAGCGCCTGCAGGCCGCCCGCGCCGGTGACGCCGGGCAGGGTCCAGCCCGGGAACGGCAGCAGCAGTTCGCGCGCGCCCGTGGCGAGCACGAGGCGCTGGAACGGGAGGCGGGACGTGCCCTGCGGCGATTGCACGAGCAAGGCATCGCCGTCGCGCGCGACGACGCGGTGCGCGGGCAGCCAGGTGCAGGCGGGATGCGCGAGGATGGCGAGCGCCTGCGCGGCTGGCGCGGGATGGGTGCCGTCGTGGCGCCTGCGCCAGACCTGTCCGCCGGGCGCGTCGTGCGCATCGAGCACGAGGGCGCGTGCGCCGCTCTCGATCGCGGCACGCGCCGCGGCGAGGCCGGCGGGACCCGCGCCCACGATCACGACCGGGTGCGCGTGTTCAGGCATGCGCGGGCTCGCGTTCGCTCGTCACCCTCATGCCCGGCGCGACACGCACCTGGCAGGTGAGCACGTGCGCGATGCCGTCCACCGTCGCGCGGCATTCGCCGCACACGCCCATGCCGCAGGTCGGCGCGCGCATCGTGCCGGTGCGGGATCGGCGCGTGCCCGTGGCGATGGCCGCGGCGAGCGTGGTGCCGGGCGTGCACGGAACAGGCACGCCGTCGAGGTGGATGACGAGCGACGCCGGGCTCGGCGGGGTGATCGGGGTTCGCGTCTCGCGCACCGCGATGGCGTCCGTCGTGTGCCCGCGCTCGGGTGCTGGAATCGGCGCCGCGCGCGGATCCCGGCCCTCGTCGCCGACAGGCGAAAGCACGCGCGCCGGCCAGTACGGCGTCGGGTCGATCGGCGCCGTCGCGCCGGTCATCGCATCCACCACGAGGCGCGCGGTGGCCAATGCGGTCGTGATCCCCAGGCCCTCGTGTCCCGTCGCGAGCCACAGGCCGGGGACGGGCGGCCAGGGTCCGATCAGCGGCAGGCCGTCGGTGGTGGCCGGGCGGAATCCGGTCCAGGCGCGCAGCGCGGTGAGTTCGCCGATCGTCGGCAGGTACGTGCGTGCTCGCGCCAGCATGCGGCGCAGCATCGCCGGTTCGACGGCGGCGTCCTCCACGCCGTACTGGCGCGAGGAGCCGATCAGCACCTGCCCCGTCGGACGCGGCTGCACGTTGAACGCGACCGAGCTGTCGCTGTTGCCATGCGCACTCGCGAGATAACCCAGTTCGATCAGCTGGTGGCGCACGAAGCCCGGCGCGCGTTCGGTGATCAGCAGGTGTCCCTTGCGCGGACGCAACGGGAGTTCCGGGACGAGGGTGCGCGTGTCCACGCCGCACGCGAGCAGGGTTCGAGCCGCGGCGAGCCGCGAGCCGTCGTCCAGGCGCACGCCACCCGCATCCATCGCGACCACGCGGCGCCCCTGCACGACGCGCGCGCCGAGCGCGCGTGCGCGATCGAGCAGCACGCGCGCCACGCGCGGGGCGTACACGATGGCGTCGTCGGGCACGCGCAGGGCGCCGGCGAGTCCGCCGCGCAGGTTCGGTTCCAGTCGCGCGAGGGTAGGCGCGTCGATCAGCTCCGCCGCGATCCCGCGCGCGAGGTACGCCTCACGCTTGGGCGCGACCGCGGCGAGCTCCGCCTCGTCCGCCGCGATCCACAGCGTGCCGCAACGCGAGAACTCCGCCTCGGGCAGGTCCGCGTGCCGGTTCCACATCCTGAGCGACAGCGCGGACAGCGCGAACTCCGCCGGATCGTCCTCCAGCGCCACCAGATGCCCCATGCCCGCGGCCGTGGCACCCGCCCCGATCGCGCCGGGCTCGACCACGACCACGCGCAACCCGGCCTCGGCCGCGGCGAGCGCGCACGCGGTGCCGACGATGCCGGCGCCGGCGATCAGCAGGTCGGGGAGGGGCGCGTTCGGCATGGCCGGGGATTCACGCGGTCCCGCGCACGCGTACCCGCGCGCTCACGCCTGCGTCCCGATGCCGTAGCGAAACGCATCGTCGTCCTCGAACAGCAGCGTGGCCTCCGCCGACAGGTGCGCGCTGCCGGTGATGCGCGGCAGCACGCGCCCGCCGTCGCGCCGGTAGCTGCCCTCGAACACGCTGCCGATGATGCTTTCCTGGCGCCAGGTCGCGCCTTCGGCGAGCTTCCCGTCCTCGGCCAGGCACGCGAGCTTCGCGCTGGTGCCGGTGCCGCAGGGCGAACGGTCGTAGGCCTTGCCTGGGCAGAGCACGAAGTTGCGGCTGTCGCAGCCGGCCTGAGGCGAGGGCGCGAACAGTTCGATGTGGTCGATCAGCCCGCCGTCCGCGCCGGTAATGCCGTCGCGCTCGAGCGCCTGGCGCACGCGCCAGGTGTAGTCGGTGAGCGCCTCGATGCGCGCGAACTCGAGCGCCTGGCCGTGCTGTTCGACCAGGAAGAACCAGTTGCCGCCCCAGGCCACGTCGCCGTGCACGCGCCCGATGCCGTCCACGTCCACGCGGACCTGCGTCGCGTGGCGCCAGCTCGGCACATTGTCGACCGAGACGCGCCCGTCCGCGTGCAGTTCCACCCCGACGATGCCGACCGGCGTCTCGATCCGGTGCATGCCGGGCGCGATCCGGCCCAGGTGCGCGAGCGTGCGCACCAGGCCGATGGTGCCGTGGCCGCACATGCCCAGGACATCGACGTTGTTGAAATAGATCACGCCGGTGACGCAGCCTGGTTCGGCGGAGTCCACCAGCAGCGCGCCGACCATGGTGTCCGAGCCGCGCGGCTCGCACGCGATCGCGGAGCGCCAGCGGTCGTGCTCGGTGCGGAAGCGCTGCGCGCGCGTCGCCACGGATCCGGTGCCGAGGTCGGGACCGCCGTCGAGCACCACGCGGGTGGGTTCGCCGCCGGTGTGGGTATCGATCACGCGCATGCGGTGCATGGGGAAGCTCGGGTGCGGGTCAGGCCACGATTCTGCACCTCGCCGGGGCGCGCATGTCGATCCGGGTCGTCTCCCGCCATGACGAATTCGGCACAATCGCGTGCATGGCCCCCGATCCGCTCGCCCTGCTGCCCTGCGAGCTCGCGCTCGAGCTGTTCGACGCGCTGCCCGACGTGGTGTTCTTCGTGAAGGACGCCGAGGGCCGCTACCGGCACGCGAACGCCACGCTGGTGCGGCGCCTGGGCCTGGCGCATGCCCGCGCGCTGCACGGTCGTACCGCCGACGACGTGTTCCCGCCGCCGCTGGGCGTGCGCTACCGCGAGCAGGACCGTCGCGTGCTCGCCACCGGCCGCGCGGTGCGCGACCAGCTGGAACTGCACCTGTATCCCAACCGCGCGCCGGGCTGGTGCCTGACGCGCAAGCTCCCGCTGCGCGACGGGCGTCGCGTCGCGGGCCTGGTGGGCATCTCACGCGATCTCGGACGGCCCGACCGCGGCCATGCGAACTTCCCGCGCATCGCCGGCGCGATCGAACGCATCCGGCGCGACTATGCGCACCCGCTGCCGGTCTCGGCCCTGGCGCGCGCGGCCGACTGCTCCATCGCCCAGTTCGAGCGGCACGTGCAAGCGCTGTTCGCGCTCACGCCGCGGCGGTTGATCGCCAAGACGCGCATCGATGCCGCGATGCGCATGCTCGAGGGCGATGCACCGGTCGCGCAGGTCGCCAACGCCTGCGGCTACGGCGACCACAGCGCGTTCACGCGCCAGTTCCGCGCCACCGTGGGACTGGGTCCGCGCGCGTATCGCGCGATGCTGCGTGCGCGGGGAGTAACCAGAATCCTGTAGAGCGGAGCTTGCTCCGCTCCGCCGCTGGGCTGCAGCCGAGCAAGCCCGGCTCTACAGGTCTGCGACCCTACGGTGGCGAGGGCCAGCCGGCGAGGACGAGCTTGCCGAGCATGCGTCCGGACTCCAGGCGCTCGTGCGCCCGGCGCAGGTTCTCGGCGTTGATGGGGGCGAGCGTCTCGGTGAGCGTCGTGCGCAGCTCGCCGGCATCGACCAGTGCCGCGACGCGCGCGAGCAACCCGCCCTGCTCGGCCATGTCCGCCGTACCGAACATCGAGCGGGTGAACATGAACTCCCAGACCACGCCGGCGCTCTTGTTCTTCAGGGGTTCGAGTGGCAGCTCGCGTTTCGAGCCCACGACCAGGCCGATCCAGCCTTGCGGGTTCACCAGTTCGCAGCAGGCCTGCCAGTAGCCGTCGGTGTCGACCAGGTTCGCGACGCAGTCCACGCCCTGGTGCCCGAGCGCGCGCAGTTGCGCGAGCAGCGGTTCGCGGTGGTCGAGCACGTGGTGCGCGCCGTGCCGAAGGCACCACGCGCGGCTCTCGGGGCGCGAGGCGGTCGCGACCACGACGAGTCCCGCACGCCGCGCAAGCTGCAGCAGGATGGAGCCGAGGCCGCCGCCGGCGCCGAGCGCGAGCAGCGTGCGTCCCGCGCTGGCGCCGTCGGGATCAAGCCCGAACCGGTCGAACAGCAGTTCCCACGCGGTGATCGCGGTCAGCGGCAGCGCCGCGGCCTCGGCGAATCCGAGCGTGGCCGGCATGCGGGCGGCGATGCGCGCATCGACCAGCTGGAACTGCGCGTTGCTGCCCGGTCGCGTGATGCTGCCGGCGTAGTACACGCGATCGCCGGGCGCGAATCCGCCCACCTCCGCGCCGACCGCATCGACCACGCCCGCGGCATCGAAGCCGAGCACGCGCGGCGCCAGTTCGAACCCGGCCTTGGGCGCGCGCAGCTTGGTGTCCACCGGATTCACCGAAACCGCCTCGACGCGCACGCGCAGGTCGTGGGGGCCCGGCTCCGGGATCGGCAGCACCACGTCGAGCAGCGAATCCGGATCGGAGATCGGCAGGTATCGGGTCAACCCGACGGCGCGCATGGTGGACATGGTCGTGCTCCGCGAGAGTCGACGATGATCTCGCGCCAGGTCCGCAATTCCAACGTCCGCGCCACCGGGACCGCGGGGGCTGCGTCCGCGATCGTGCGTGCCGCCGAACTGTCCCGATTTCTGCATGGATGCGCGCGCGCGACGCGCGACAATCGCGCCATGTCCGCCGCCGATGCCCGCGCCGATCCACACCTCCACGCCCGGCCCACCGTGCGCCTGCTCGCCCTGTGCCAGGCGTTGCTGCTCACCAACAACGCGATGCTGACCAGCGTGAACGGGCTCGCCGGGCTGCTGCTCGCGCCCGATCCGCGCCTGGCCACGCTGCCGGTGACGATCTACGTGCTCGGCGGCGCGCTCGCCACGCTGCCCATGTCGCTCGCCATGCAGCGGCGCGGGCGCCAGTACGGGTTCACGCTCGGGTGCCTGCTCGCCATGGTCGGCGCGCTCGTGGCCGCCGCGGGCATCGGCACGCATTCGTTCGCCCTGCTCTGCCTGGGCACGCTGTGCTTCGGCGTGTACAACGCCTCGGGCCAGTACTTCCGCTTCGCCGCGGTGGACGTGAGCGTGCCGGACCGGCGCGCGCAGGCGCTGACCTTCGTGCTCTCGGGCGGGCTGATCGGCGCGTTCCTCGGTCCGTGGCTGTCGCGCCACACCATCGATGCGCTCGCCGAGCGCTTCATGGGCACCTACCTCGGGCTGATCGTGCTCGCCATCGTCGTGCTCGCGGTGACGCGCCGGCTGGCCTTGCCGCCGCCGCCCGCGCCCACGGCCGAGCCCGCGCGCGCCGCGCGCTTCGCCGACCTGGCCGCGCGCCCGGGCTTCTGGCTCGCGATCGTGGCCTCGGCCGGCGGCTGGGCCACGATGAACCTGCTGATGACCGCCACGCCGCTCGCCATGCAGATCTGCGGCTATCCGTTCGCCGACGCGGCCTCGGTGCTGCAGTGGCACATGGTGGGCATGTACGCGCCGATGCTGGTCTCGGGCCGCCTGATCGCCCGCTACGGCGAAGTGCGCATGATCGCCGTGGGCGCCTGCGTGATCGGCCTGTGCTGCGCCGTGGCGCTCGCCGGCCAGACGGTGGCGCATTTCACGCTCGCGCTCGCCCTGCTCGGCATCGGGTGGGCGCTGCTGTTCGCCGGCGGCAGCGCCCTGCTCGTGCACCAGTACCTGCCGCACGAGAAGGGGCTGGCGCAGGGCGTGCACGATGCCGCCATGTTCGGCGCCATGACGCTGTCGTCGCTCGGCTCGGGCTTCCTGATCGCGCGCTCGGGCTGGATCTGGTTGCAGGGCGTGGCGCTGCCGGTGATCCTCGCCTTGCTCGTGGCATGCCTGCTGCTGTCGCGGCGATTGGCACCCCGCGCGGGATGAGCTAGGCCGTCGCGTTGTCGCCGCCAGCCGCCTCCGCGACAATGCGACGCCTTCGAGGAGAGCCTCCATGCCGATTTCCCTCACCCGCTTCCTGATCGAGGAACAGCGCGAGCAGCACCACATCACGCCCGACCTGCGCCTGCTGATCGAGGTGGTGTCGCGCGCCTGCAAGAGCATCTCGATCGCCGTGGGCAAGGGCGCGCTCGGCGGCGTGCTGGGCAGCGCGGGCTCGGAGAACGTGCAGGGCGAAGTGCAGAAGAAGCTCGACGTGCTCTCCAACGAGATCCTGCTCGAGGCGAACGAATGGGGCGGGCACCTCGCCGCGATCGCCTCGGAGGAGATGGATGATCCGCACCCCATCCCGCACCGCTATCCCAAGGGCGAGTACCTGCTGGTGTTCGATCCACTGGACGGATCGTCCAACATCGACGTGAACGTCTCGGTGGGCACGATCTTCTCCGTGCTGCAGTGCCCCGACGGCGTGACCGAGCCCACTGCCGAGGCGTTCCTGCAGCCGGGCACGAGACAGGTCGCGGCGGGCTACGCCGTGTACGGGCCGAGCACGGTGCTCGTGCTCACGCTCGGCGACGGCGTGAACGTGTTCACGCTCGATAGGGAGATCGGCAGCTTCGTGCTGACCCAGCGCGGCGCGCGCATCCCCGAGGACACCGGCGAGTTCGCCATCAACATGTCGAACTGGCGACACTGGGAAGCGCCGATGAAGCGCTACATCGAGGAGCTGCTCGCCGGCAAGACCGGCGCGCGCGGTCGCGACTTCAACATGCGCTGGGTCGCCTCCATGGTCGCCGACGTGCACCGCATCCTCACCCGCGGCGGCATCTTCCTCTATCCCAGGGACCTCAAGGACCCGTCCAAGCCCGGCCGGTTGCGCCTGATGTACGAGGCGAACCCGATGGCCTTCATCGTGGAGCAGGCCGGCGGCGCGGCGACGAACGGGCGCCAGCGCATCCTCGACCTGCAGCCGACGTCGCTGCACGAACGCGTGGCGGTGGTGCTGGGGTCGCGCAACGAGGTGGAGCGGGTGACCGCATACCACGCGTAGTGTGCGTCCCGGACGCACCTGCTCCCGTATCGAATGCGGAGCGCAAGCCGGTGCGTCCGAGACGCACCCTACGGGAACAGGTCGGCCTGCGGCGAGGGCTTGCGCGGGGGCTGGAAGCGCGAGGTATCGAGCACGACGGTGTCGCGGTCGCGGTAGCCCAGGCGGTCGCGCGCGCGTTCGAAGCGGCGGCGGATGAGGTCGGCGAAGATGCCGGTGCCGCGCATGCGCGTGGCGAAGTCCGGATCGTAGTCCTTGCCGCCGCGCATCTGCTGGACCAGGCTCATCACGTGCGCGGCGCGTTCGGGGAAGTGGATGGCCAGCCATTCGCGGAACAGGTCCTTCACCTCGTGCGGCAACCGGATCAGCGTGGTGCTCGCGTAGCGCGCGCCGGCGGCGTGCGCGAGTTCGAGGATGCGCTCGAGGTCCGCGTCGGTGACCATGGGGATCACCGGCGAGACGAACACGCCGACCGGAACGCCCGCCTCGCTCACGCGCCGGATCGCCTCGATGCGCCGGTGCGGTGCGCTCGCGCGCGGTTCGAGCCGGCTCGCCAGGCCGTTGTCGAGCGTGGTGACCGAGATGAACACGTAGGCGAGGTTGTCGCGCGCCATCGGCACGATCAGGTCGAGGTCGCGCTCGACCATGGCGTTCTTCGTGATGATGGTGAACGGATGCTGGGTCTCGGCCAGCACCTCGATCAGTGCGCGCGTGATCCGGTGCTCGCGTTCGATCGGCTGGTAGGGATCGGTGTTCGCGCCCAGGGTGATCGCGCTCGGGCGATAGCCCGGCTTCGCGAGCTCGGCGCGCAGCAGCTCGGCCGCGTTCGTCTTCGCGAACAGCTTCGTCTCGAAGTCCAGGCCGGCGGACAGGTTCAGGTACCCGTGGCTGGGACGCGCATAGCAGTAGACGCAGCCGTGCTCGCAGCCGCGGTAGGGATTGATCGACTGGTCGAACATCAGGTCGGGCGAGTCGTTGCGCGAGATGATCGAGCGGGCGCGCTCGAGCACGGTGGTGGTCTGCGGACGACGGGGCGGGGCCTCGTTGTCGCCTGGCCAGCCGTCGTCCTCGGGCACGTGCCGGGTGCCTTCGAAGCGACCTTCGACGTTCGAGGCGACACCGCGGCCCTTGATGCGGCCGGGGGGCTGGGGGCGGTCTGGATTCGACATGGCTGGCGGCGATGGAAACTTGGAAACGGCGGCTGCCGACGCCCGGGGCGGGCGAACGGCACAACCGGCGGCGCGACCGGTACGCGATCCGGCCCGGATCGTGCTGCAATACCGCCCTCGGGAGACCACCGCGATGATGCCCTACTTCGCCGCCGTTGCCGCACTCGTGTTCCTGGGCCTGGCCTTCAAGGCCACGTCCGTCGGGCTCATCGCGTTCGCCCTGCTCGCGTGCGTGGTGTCGCTCGTGGTCAGTTTCGTGGGCTTCCTGCAGAAGCGCGTGGGCGAGAATTCGCGCTCGCAGGTCTACGTGCCCTCGCGCGAGGAGCGCGAGCTGCTCGCGCGACGCGCCGAGCGCCAGCGCCAGGAGTTCGAGAAGAAGCGCCTCGAGCCGATGTCGGCCGTGCGCCCGCAGGCGTCGAACGACACGCCGCCGCCGTCGCGACCCACTTCCACGGCCTGAACGGATCCGCAGCGGCGCCCGCGGGTTCCCCGCTCCCACCGGGAGCGGGCACGGGCCGCGTCAGGCCGCCTCGCTCTCCACGCGCGCGCGCCCGTTGTGCTTGGCCTGGTACAGCGCGTGGTCGGCCGCGTCGATCAGCTCGCGCACGCTGCCGCCCTGGCTGGGCCTGCGCGTCGCCACGCCGATGCTGATGGTGGGGCATTCGGTGAGCTGCTGGCGGAAGCGGATGCAGATCGTCTCGGCGCGGCTGCGCGCGACGGCGCCGTCGATGCCGCGCAGTACGAGCGCGAACTCCTCGCCGCCGTAGCGCGAGAGCTGTTCGGCCTCGCCCTGCGCGGCGCGCGCGAGCTCGCCGGCGATGCGCTTGAGCAGGTCGTCCCCGGCGAGGTGCCCGTGGGCGTCGTTGTAGTGCTTGAAGTGGTCGACATCCATCATCAGCAGCGAGAGCGGCTCCCCGGCGCGCCCCGCCTCCTGCCAGGCATGCTCGATGAAGTTGTCGAACGCGCGCCGGTTCGCGATCCCGGTAAGCCCGTCGAGCGTGGCCAGGCGCGCGAGTTGGCGGTTCGCGCGCGCGAGGTCGGCGGTGCGCTCGCCGACCTGGACCTCGAGTTCGCGGTTGCGTTCCAGCATCAGCCTCAGGCGCCGCTGCGCGTAGTGGCGCGCGGCGAGCGCGGCGAGCGCGAGCGCGATCAGCACCGCGCCCAGGCGCGCGAGGCCGGTCTGGTACCAGCGCGGCTGCACCTCGAAGGCCCAGCCCAGGTTCTCCGTCGCGCGTCCGGAGGGCGCGCGCGTCTCCACGTTCAGCCGGTATGCGCCCGGCGGCAGCGCGGCGAACTCGCGCCGCGCGAGCGAGGACCACTCGCCGAAGCGGTGGTCCAGTCCGACCAGTTGCACGCGGTACTCGATGCCGCCCTCGGCCGAGTTCGCGCCGAACTCGAACTCCACCGAGTTGTGCGGCGGCAGCTGCACCGTTTCGGCGCCCGAGCGCGGCATCAGCTGCACGCTGCCATCGGCCAGGTGCGCGCGCACGCGGTACAGGCGCGTGCGCATGGGCGGCGGCGGTTCGGCGATCACGCTGGGGTCGTAGCGCAGCAGCGCGTTCCAGCCCACGAGCGACACGCTGCCGTCGGACTCCGCGCTGAGCTGGGTGTAGCCGCGCGCGAGCGGCGTATCGATCCTGAGCGACTGCCACTTGCGCTCGCCGGGCTTGCGCACGAGCAGTTCGCGGCTGGTGTTCGCGTAGGTGGTGCCGTCGGGCAGCCGATGCACGACCAGCTCCTCGGGGCGCGAGATGAGCGCGCCCAGGCCCTCGGCGTCGGACTCCTCGAAGCGACGCCCGTTCCACGCGTAGATGCGCTGGTCGACCACCAGATACAGCCGGTCGTCGAGCTGGAACGGCACCGAGACGCGCGGCGCGGCCGGCAACCCGTCCTCGGCGCCGAGCGCGCGGTCGCGCTCGATCCGGGCGCCGTCGGCGGAGAGCTGCACCTCGTGCGCGGCACCGCGCACGTTGCCGATCCACAGGTGCCCCGAGGTGGTCTCCACGATGCCGTAGGTGCTCAGTCCCTCGGGCTCCATGCGCGCGACCTCGCGCCAGCCGTCGCTGCCCTGTGCGACCACCATGAACCCCGGGTCGTAGGGCACGTAGGCGCGGTCGGGGTCGAGCGGCGAGACGACGACGAGCGCGGGGAACGGCGCCTCGGAGACCACGCGGTTCTGTTCGCCCACGACCAGGTTCAGCGATTCTCGCCCGGCCCACAGCAGGCCGGTGCGCGTGGGTTCGAGGTCCCACACCTCCGAGCGCGTCCAGGGCAGGCGCTGGAAGCGGATCTGGCCCTGGTCGTCCTGCTCGCTGCGCTGGATGCCCACGCTCGAGCCGACCCAGCGCCGGTGGTTCCACCACACGGTGTCGGTGAGGGAGCCCTCGAGCCCGTCCTGCGCGGTGAACACGCTCCAGGGCGAGGGCAGCACCATGCGCACCAGCTCGCCCTCGGTCGCGACCCACACGCCGCCCTCGTCGTCCAGCGCGAAGTCGGTGATCGGATAGCTCGAGGCGCGATAGTGCCGGACCAGCGCGCGCGCGCGATCGAGCACGAGCAGTTCGCCGCCGCGCGAGGCCACGGCCAGCGTGCCGTCGGGCAGCCGCAGCGCGGTGTAGACGTCTACCGCCTTGAGCAGGCTGTCCGATGGGCTGGGCAGCGCGCGCATGCCGCTCGCATCGGCGAGGTAGAAACCCCGGTCGCGGCTGAGGATCAGCAGGCCGCCATCGGGCTGGCCTTCGACGTAGGCCGCGCCCTCGTCGGCGAACATCTCGGCGCCGGGGATGGGCAGGAACCTGTCGCCGTCGATGCGCGTGATGCCGATGCCGTCCACGCGCACGTACAGGGCGCCGGCGACCACGAACAGCTTGTGCATGGTGGCGGGCGAGCGGAAGCTGCGATGGCTGCCGTCGGTGCCCCATTCGAAGATTCGGCGATCGGACTGGAAGTACACGTGCTCGCCCAGGCGCGCCGCCGACCAGACCACGCCGATGCCGCCTTCGTCGGCCGGCAGCGGATACTTCGGCGAGAGGTCGTGGAAGCGTGCTTCGCCGTTGGGCTGCTCCTCGAGGTAGCCGAACACGTCGTAGCCGCTGTAGTAGATGCGGCCGTCGGCACCTTCGGCGACCGACTGCACCTGGGCGCGGTTGGGCAGCGGGAACACGTCGAAGCGGCCGGACGAGTAGCGCAGCAGGCCTTCGAAGCTCGCCACGTAGATCGCGCCATCGCGCGCGGCGATCACGCCGTAGTGGTTCGGGGAGATGCTGTAGTCGGCCGCGGTGTAGCGCCGTTCGATCGGCGCGCCGGGTGGGATGGCGGAGGCCGCCTGCGCGATGCCCGCGCCGACGAGTAGCGCCAACCCCAGCAGCGCGAACCCGACGCGTGCGCGCAGGCCGGATGCGCGGACAGGGGACGGGCCGGGTCGCCCGACCGCAAGCCGCCCGCCTGCCCCTGGGGGCGACGCAGCGGTGACCGCTATGGGCCGGTCGATCACGGGCAATCCGGGTTGTCGATTCTTGGTTTGCGCGCACTTTCGCAAGTCGCCCCGCCGCCCGCAAGCGCTGTGCCGCGGCACCCGGTGAAGGAGGGGGGAATTGCGACCTGCGTCACAGATTCACGGCACCATGCGACGCGCATGACATGATCGGCCGCGCGCTCGCGCGCTGCGACGCTGCGCGGTCCTGCGGCGTCCTTGAGGACGTGTCGATGACAACGGTGTCCCCATCGGATTTCCATACCGGGATCGAAGCCTCGGTACTGCTCCGGGCTCGGCGCGGCGACGGGGAGGCGTTCGCGTCGATCTACCAGCAGTACCGGCGCGTTGCGTTCAACCTCGCGTTGCGCATGCTCGGGGATGCGGCGGCCGCGGAGGATGTGGTGCAGGACGTGTTCGTGCGCCTGTTCGACGCGATCCGCGGGTTCCGGGGCGATGCGCCGTTCGGTGCCTGGCTCCGGCGCCTGGTGGCGAATTCGACGCTGGACGAGTTGCGGCGGCGTCGCTGGCTGGACGACCGCTTCGATCCCGCGGACTCGACCGCGGCCAGCGCCGGTCCGACGCCGGAACTCGGCGCCGAGGTCTGGCAGCTGCTGATGCGGCTGCCGCCCAAGGCACGCGCGGTGGTGGTGCTTCACGAGGTGGAAGGCTACACCCACAAGGAACTGGCGGAGTGGTTCGGCCTGAGTGAGAGCTATTCGAAGTCCGTGCTGTCGCGCTCCCTGCGCCGGCTCGGTGGATCCTTGAACGGCGACGCGGAGGCAGGTTCGGCCTATGTCTGATCTCGACGGAATGCGCGTGGACTGGCAACGCCTGCCGAGCTTCGAGCCCGGACCGGATGCCTGGTCGGCGATCGTGGCGCGCCGCCGCGGCGTGCAGCGCAGGCGCGTGCTGCAGCGCGCGGGCGCCGGGTCGGTCGCGGTGCTTGGACTCGCGTTCGCGTGGCTGGTCGGGATTCCCGGGCGCGGGATCGCGCCGGACGGCGTGCCGGCGGCGGGCGGGCAGCAGGTCGTGCGCTCGGACGGTGGCGGCGCGAACGAACGCGCGCGCATGACGGTCGCGGTGCGCCAGCTCGACCACCGGCTGCAGGCCGCGCTGGATCGCGGCGCGCCGGCGGAGGAAGTCGCGATGCTCAAGCGTTCGCGGCAGCAGTACGTGCAGGCGCTGGACGGCGTGGGTGCCGGACACGGCGCGCTGGTCAGTCTTTGAGCGACAGGAGCATTTCCATGGGTGTACGCGGGATGGACGGGGTGCGACGGGCAATGGTGCTGGCCAGCCTCGCCTGGCTGCCGGTTTGGGCGGGAGCGGCGCCCGCGGGCGAGGCCGAAGCGGCCTTGCGTGCCGAGTTGCACGAGGTGCTGGTCCAGCTCGCGGCCTCGGGCGCCCTCGCCTCGGACCCGTCCGGTGCGTTGACCGTGGAACAGCCGGCGGAGCGCACGGTGGTGCTCGGCCTGGTGCTCGACACCGCGGGGCAGGATCCGGGCGCGATCGAGGTCGTGGCGGTGACCCCCGGCGGTGGCGCCGATCGGCTGGGCCTGCGCGCGGGCGACTGGCTCATGCGCGTGAACGGGCAGCCCGTGGTCGCGGGTGAGCGGATCGAGACCGGCGCGCGCCTGCGCGCGCTGGTGGCGGATGCAGGTGGACCGGTGCGCGTTGAGCTTCGCCGCGCCGGACGGGTACTGGCGATCGAAGGCCGCGTGGATCCGGTCGAGATCCCGGCCTACCGGCTCGAGGTCGGCACGCGCGGCGTGCCGTCGCTGGGCGCGAGCGTAGCGGCCATCAGCCTGGCGGCCGGGGGCGGCGAAGGCTGTGGGCGCATCAGCCAGTTCCCGAGCCAGCCGCGCAGCAGGAAGCTCTATCCGGTCCGCATCCTCGCCATCGACGGCGAACTTCCCGGTCCGTCCCAGCAGGACAGTTTCCGCGCCAGCGTGGGCAGGCACGAGGTGACGGTGGCCGAGAACATCGACTATCGCGATCTCCCCATCGTCTACGACCGCCAGCGCCGCCAGTTCGGTGAGAAGACCTTTACCGTCGAAGTGCACGCCGGCAAGACCGCGTTGCTCGCCGCGCGGCTGGTCGATTCGAATGCGGCCCGGCGCGCCGGCGGCGGCGAGTACTGGCAGCCCGAGGTGTGGAAGGAAGTGGACGAACCCTGTCGTTGATCGGAGCGCGGGTCCCAGGCGTCTCCGGTCTGGTGCCGATGGACACCACTGCGAGTGACCGTGCGCAGGAACCCTCGGCCCGCCCGGGTCGCGCGGAGATTGTGCGGCGAACATCGGAACCCCCATCGACCCGTGGTGACGCCGAGGCTCTGCCCTTGTAGAGCCGAGCTTGCTCGGCCGGTGCTCGCGATGAAGTCAGCGGAGCAAGCTCCGCTCTACACCAGCCCGGAAACCCGTGCGAATGCTGATGTTTGATGGGAGCGTGCCGGCTCCCGGCTAGACTTCGCGCATGGCGACTGCGCTCAGCGTCAACTTGAACAAGATCGCGGTGCTGCGAAATTCGCGCGGCGGCCTGCTGCCGAGCGTGCGCGAGGCGGCTCGGGTGGCGATCGCGGCGGGTTGCGACGGCATCACCCTGCACCCGCGACCGGACCAGCGCCATGTGCGTCCGGACGACGTGCGCGCGCTGTCCGACGGTTCGCTCGGCGTCGAGCTGAATCTCGAGGGCAATCCGTTCGCCGGCGCGACGGCGTCGGGTTATCCCGGGTTCCTCGAACTGGTCGAACGCGCCCGGCCCAGTCAATGCACACTCGTCCCCGATGGTGACGGCCAGCTGACGTCCGATCACGGCTTCGAACCGGCACGCGACGCTCCCCGCTTGGCGCCGATCGTTCGGCGGCTCCGGGACTGGGGCGTGCGGGTCAGCGTGTTCGTCGACGCTGGAGTTTCGAATGTCGGTGAATTAGCGGTTATTGGTGTCGATCGTGTCGAGATATACACGGGTCCGTACGCGCAAGCCCACTGCCGCGGAGACGCCGCGGCGGAGATCGGGCGGTGCGCGACGACGGCGCGCGAGGCCCAGGCCTGCGGCCTGGGCGTCAACGCGGGACATGACCTGGACCAGGCCAACCTCGGTCCCTTCCTCGACCACGTCCCGAACGTGCTCGAAGTCTCGATCGGCCATGCCCTGATCGGAGAGGCCCTGTACGACGGCCTGGCGACCACGGTGCGGCGGTACGTCGCGATCTGCCACCGCGATCGCAAGTAGGGCGGAACCCGCAGGGGTTTCGCCGCAGGCTCGCGGCAGGTTCCAACGCAATCCGAAGGGGTTTCGCCCCGATCTCGCGGCAGCTTCCGGCGGAACCCCTGCGGGTTCCGCCCTGCGCGCGCACTACGGGTCGATCGCGGACTCCTCGAACGCGATGTGGCCGACACCGGCGGACCTGGCGGCCGCCAGGGACATCGCGACGCGTTCGTAGGCCGCTCGACTGTCGGCGTGGATGCGCAGGGCCAGCGCGGGATCGCGTGCGAGCTGCTGTCGCAGGGCCGTCGGCAGCGTGGCCGCCGCGATCTCGTCGCCGGCGAGCATGAGGGTGCCGTCGGCGGCGATCGCCAGCGCCAGTACCCGGGGCGCCGCGCCCGGGTCCGCCTTGCCGTTCAGCGGCAGGTCGATGCGGTGCGACAGCAGGGGCTGCGCCAGCATGAAGATCACCAGCAGCACCAGCATGACGTCCACCAGCGGGGTGATGTTGATCTCGGCGACCGCCGAGTCGTGCCGGGCGATACCAGTCATGGCCATGTCCGTGCTCCTGCCGAATCGGGGGCGTCGGACGCGGATGCCGGCACCGCTTCGCGACGCCATGCCAGGGTTCCACGCCACCCGGCTCGCCACAACGGACTCGAGGCGTAGGACCTGCGGCCACCGGGGTCGGTCTGCGGACGCAGCGGGGCGGGGCACAGTTCGGGGGCGTTCCGCGGTCGGCGGGATGCGTTCGGGATCCAGGGATACCCGAACCTTCCAGACGGAATCACTGATCTGACGCGCGCCGCCAAGCAACTGTAGGAGCGCGCTTCAGCGCGCGATCTTTTCAGCGTGCCTCAGCACCCGGGAGGATCGAAAAGATCGCGCGCTGAAGCGCGCTCCTACAAGGGATTTCGCGTCGCGTCGCGGGATCCAGGGTGCCTGTGCCACACGCGCGAATCGCGGGGAGACTTCGGATCCCGGTCGCACCCGCCTCTGCCTCCGCATGTCCACAAAGAAAAACGCCGCTGGATCGCTCCAGCGGCGTTGCTCGAAGGGTATGTCTCGTATGGTTCAGCGCGTGGGAATGTTCTTGAACCCGATCTTGCGGATGCCCACGTTCTTCGCGGTGGCCAGCACGTTGGCCACCACCTCGTAGCGCGCCACGCGTTCGGCGTCGACTTCCAGCTGCGGCTGCGGCTCCTTCAGGGCCTCGATCCGCAGTTGCGGCTCGAGCGCCGCGCTGATCATGGGCTCGTCGTTCCAGTACAGCTCGCCGCTGGCCTTGATCACCAGCGAGATCGGCGTGGGCGGCTTCTCTTCGGAGGGGTTCGTCGTGGGCTGCGGCAGGTCGATCTCGACCTTGTGGGCGAGTACGGGCGCGGTGATCATGAAGATGATGAGCAGCACCAGCATCACGTCGACCAGCGGCGTGACGTTGATGTCGGCCATCGGGCCGGCGGTATTACCAGTGGTGAATGCCATCGATGTCCTCCGGCCGGCTCAGTACGCGCCCTGGGGCGTGGTGATGAAGCCGATCTTCTTCATGCCGGCGTACTTCGCGGTGGCCATGAGGTCCGCGAGCACGCCGTACTCGGTCTCGCCGTCGGCCCGGATCTGGAACTCGGGCTGGGGCTGCTGCAGGGCGTGGATCTTGAGCTGCGAATCGACGGTGCTGCGCAGGATCGGCTGGTCGTTCCAGAACAGCTCGCCGGTGGACTTCACCGAGAGCACCACGGTGCGCGGCGGCTCGGTGTTGGGCTTCGCCGCGGCCTTGGGCAGCTCGATCTTGATCTTGTGCGCCATCAGGGGCGCGGTGATCATGAAGATGATCAGCAGCACCAGCATCACGTCCACCAGGGGCGTGACGTTAATCTCCGCCATCACCCCGCCCTGCTGGCCACCGCCTGCGCTCATCGACATGACGCACTACTCCCGTCGTCGGCCCGAGCCTACTTCTTCGCCGGCGCGGCCGACGCCTTGGGCGCCATGCCCTCGACGCGCGAACCGGTCGCGAAGAAGTCGTGCAGGTCGTGCGCGAATTCGTCGAAGCTGGCGTTGATCTTGCGGTTCGAGCGCACGAAGAAGTTGTACGCGAGCACCGCGGGGATGGCGACGAACAGGCCGTAGGCGGTCATGATCAGCGCCTCGCCGACCGGACCGGCGACCGCGTCGATGGACGCCTGGCCGGTGGCGCCGATGCGGATCAGGGCGTGGTAGATGCCCCACACCGTGCCGAGCAGACCGACGAACGGGGCGGACGAGCCGACCGTGGCGAGCAGCGTGAGGCCGGTCTCGAGGCTGGAGCTCTCGCGGGTCACGGCCTGGCGCAGGGCGCGGTCGATGAACTCCGAGCGGTTCAGGGCCTCGACCAGGCGCGAGCCTTCGTGGCGCTGGTGGTGCGCGGCGGCGCCGGCGCACTCGAGCGCGATCTTGGAGAACGGCTCGCTCTTGGGCTGGCTCTCCATGTAGCGCACGGCGTCGGCAGCCGACTGGGTTTCCCAGAAGGTGTGCATGACGCGGTGCATGCTCATCGAGATGCGGGCGTTGCGCAGGAAGTTGACGGCGATGTAGAACCAGCTCGCCACCGACATCACGCTCAGCGTGATGAACACCGTGTAACCCACGATGTCGAAGTTCTGGATCAGATGCTGGAAGCCCATCTGCTGAAGGGCAGCGGCCTCCGAATTGCCACCGGCGGGTGCGGCGGTTACGTCGGCAGCCGGCGCAGCAGCGGGCTGGGTAGCGGATTGATCTTGCAGCATGGCCTTACCCTTCGTTGAGCTTGAATGAAATCGGCACGAGCGCCCAGCCTTCGACGGCGCGACCATCGCGCAGCGAAGGGTTGAACTTCCACTGCTTGACCGCCTCGATGGCGGACTGGTCGAGGTCGCGGGAGCGACTCGACTTTTCGATCTCGATGCGGATCGGCACGCCGTCCACACCGACCAGCACGCGCAGCACCACCTCGCCCTCCTCGTGTCGACGGAGCGCGGCCGGCGGATAGCGCGGCGGACGCAGGCGGCGATAGCTGAGGTCTTCGGAGGCGCCGCGATCTGGCACGGCGGGCGCGGGCGGCGCGGGCGGCGCCGGCGGCGGCGCGACTTCGGCCATGGGCAGCGGTTCGTCGAACACGATCGGCGGCGCCTCGGGCTCGGGCGGCGGCGGCGCTTCGCGCTTGAGTTCGATCTTGGGCGGCAGCTTCTTCGGCGGCTCGGGCGGCGGCGGCGGCGGGGGTGGCGGCGGCGGCGGCGGCTCGATGAACTCGACGAAGGTCACGTCTTCCTTGTCCTTGACCTCCTTCGGCGGTTGCTTGACCGGAGCGAGCAGGAACATGAAGGCCCCGACATGCAACGCAATGGCGAACGACTGCGCCATCACCCTGCGCCAACTGATGCCTTCACCGTATGTGGCTTGATCGGACATGAGCAACTCGTCAAATGGAAACACGGCACGCAGCCGCCGATCGGGGCGACTGTCTACGAGGCACCGTGATGCGATCCCTTCCCGCAGGAAACCCCAGTATAGCCGGGGGGCGCGACGGTACACCAGCGCGCCTGGCACCACAAGCAACGGCCCGGGCAGCTGCCTACCCGGTCACGAAATGCAACGTTTGCGAAGCGGGGACACCCTGCAGCCCGAGCGTGGCACGGACACGGGCATCCGGTCCAGCGTCCTACGGTGGAGTTCGTACTGCGGCGAACGGCCGATGCCGTCGGCAGCGGGTCCCTCCCCCGCCGGGTCCCGGGACGGAGCGCCGGCGCCGCGGCCGTCCGGCGCACGCCTCCTGGGAAGTCGTGCGCCGGGTAGCCTGTGCGGTCAGCGCTTGCGGTTGCCCGCCTTCATGTTCTTGAGCCACGACTCCGCCATCTTCTTCGTATTCGGATCGGGGAACGAGCGCGCCTTCTCGTAGGCGGCGATCGCCGCGGCGTCGTTGCCCAGTTCCGCCTCGGCGTTGCCGAGCAGGATCCAGCAGGCCGCCTCGCGCTTGAGCTTGCCCTTGGACAGGGCGGAGGTGAGCGCGGCCTTGGCGTCGGCCCAGCGCTCGAGCTCGATCAGCAGGTGGCCGCGCTGCATGTCCATCTCGCCGTTGTCGGTGACCAGGGCGGCAGCCTGGCCGTACACGTCGGCGGCCTTGCCCGAGAGCTCCTTCCAGCGCGGATCGCTGTCCTGCAGCGGTTCGGCGGTGAGCATGTAGGAATCGGCGAGGCCGCGGTAGGTATCCCCGGTCGGCTTGAGGATCCCCTTCTCCATGCCGGCCAGGATCACGGCCGTCGCCTTCTCGGGCTGCTTGGAATAGTTGTAGGTCTGGTAGAGCTGCTTGAGTTCGCGCTCCTCGGTCAGCAGGCCCGCGTTGTAGGCGCGCTCGAGCGTGGCGAGCGCCTTGCCTTCCAGCTCGCGTGCCTTCGCCTCGTCCTCTGGCGTCTTGTCCTTGCCGTCGGGGGTCACGGCGGAAGCCGCGTCGAGGTAGATGGAGGCGAGCTGCAGCGCGATGCGCTTGTTCGTCGGCTCCTTCGTCCACAGCTCCTCGCCCAGGCGCGCCGCCTCGGTGAAGTTCTCCGCGTCCTTGTAGCTGGCGAGCAGGATCTGGTACCAGGTCTCGTTCGGCTTGTCGGAAAGCGAGATCGCCTTCTTCATCGTCTCGGCGGCCTCGGGGAACCGCTCGAGCCGGTACAGCGCGTTCGCCTTGAGCGCGTAGGCGTCGGGCTTCTCCGAGCGCGTCAGCGCCAGCCACCGGTCCATCGCCGCCATCGATTCGGCGTAGTGCTCTTCCTGCAGCTCGATCTGCGCGTTCTGGTAGATGGCGTTGAAGTGCGCGCGGTTGTCGAGCGCGTCGAGCGCGATCGCCTGGTTGTTGTACTCGACCGACTTCGCCGGGTTCTCCTTCTCGTAGGCGATGTTCGCCAGGCCCACGAGCGCGGCGGCCTTCTCGTAGTTGGAGGAGCGCGAGTTGTTCGCGATCTCCGAGAGCGTGGCCTCGGCCGCGTCGATCTCGTTCTTGTCGATCTGGTCGTAGGCCTTGGAGAGCTTCTTCTGGGTGCTCTCGGTGATCTGCGCCTTGGGCTCCTTGCGCGTGGTGTTCGGGAACTCGTCCTTCTCCTTCTTCGCGGCATGGGCGGCGCCCACGGCCAGGATGCAGGCGAAGAACGCGACCAGCAGGCGCTGGATGGTGCGTGCGTGGATGTGCATGGGGTCCTCCCTCGGGTCTTGCGATGCGCAGGACGCACCGATCTGGACCGCGGAGCGTAGCGCCCGGTTCAACGGCACTCAAGCCGCGTTCAGCGGCCGTATCGGCGGGGCCGGCGCGCCGGCGATGCGGCGCGCGGGGTAGCGTTCAGACGTCGAGGTTCGCCACGCGCAACGCATTCTGCTCGATGAAGCTGCGGCGCGACTCCACCACGTCACCCATCAGCGTGGAGAAGATCTGGTCGGCCGCGACCGCGTCCTCGATGCGCACCTGCAGCAGGCGGCGGGACTCGGGATTGACCGTGGTCTCCCACAGCTGTTCGGGATTCATCTCGCCCAGGCCCTTGAAGCGCTGGATGCTGCGCCCGCGCTTGGCCTCGTCCAGCAGCCAGCGGTGCGCTTCGCGGAAGTCGGAGATCGATTGCGAGCGCGAACCGCGCTCGATGCGCGCGCCCGGCTGCACCAGCTCCTGCAGCGTCTTCGCCGCCTCGCCGATCGCGGCGTAGTCGGTGGTGCCGAACCACGAACCCGGCCAGACCTGGCGGCTGGTGAGGCCGTGGTGGCGCTTCTCGATGACGAGTTCGCCTGGGGTCGCCTCGCCCGCGGCCAGGGCCTGCACCTGGTAGCGCGGTTGCCCGGCGCTCTTCGCGTCGAGTTGCGTGGCCAGGCGGGCGGACCAGGCGGAGAGCGCGCGCTGGTCGCGGAACGTGCTCGTGGACAGCGGCGGCAGCTCGAGCAGCGCGCGCAGCACCGGGGCGTCCATGCGCTGGCTCAGCCGCTCGATCTGGGTCACCGCGGCCTGGTACACGCGCATCAGCCGCTCCAGCGCCATGCCGGTGATCGGGGGCGCGTCGGGCGTGTAGATCAGCGAGGCGTCCTCGACCGCGTGGTTGATCAGGTAGTCGCCCAGCGCCGCGTCGTCCTTGAGGTACTGCTCCTGCTTGCCCTGTTTGATCCGGTACAGCGGCGGCAGGCCGATGTAGATGTGGCCGCGCTCGATCAGCTCGGGCATCTGGCGGTAGAAGAAGGTGAGCAGCAGGGTGCGGATGTGGGAGCCGTCCACGTCCGCGTCGGTCATGATGATGATGCGGTGGTAGCGCAGCTTGTTGACGTCGAACTCGTCCTTGCCGATGCCGCAGCCGAGCGCAGTGATCAGGGTGCCGACCTCGGCCGAGCCCAGCATGCGGTCGAAGCGCGCGCGCTCCACGTTCAGGATCTTGCCCTTGAGCGGCAGGATCGCCTGGGTCTTGCGGTTGCGGCCCTGCTTGGCCGAGCCACCGGCGGAATCTCCCTCGACCAGGAACAGCTCGGAGAGCGCGGGATCCTTCTCCTGGCAGTCGGCGAGCTTGCCCGGCAGCCCGGCGATGTCGAGCGCACCCTTGCGCCGGGTGAGCTCGCGCGCCTTGCGCGCGGCCTCGCGCGCACGCGCCGCGTCCACGACCTTGTCGCAGATCGCGCGCGCTTCGCTCGGGTGTTCATGCAGGAACTCCTCGAGCTTCGCCGCCACCACCGATTCGACCGCGGCGCGGACCTCGGAGGAGACCAGCTTCTCCTTGGTCTGCGAGGAGAACTTGGGATCGGAGACCTTGACCGAGAGCACCGCGATCATGCCCTCGCGCATGTCGTCGCCGGCGAGCGCGACCTTCGCCGTCTTCTGCACGCCCTTGCTCTCGATGTAGTTGCCGAGCATGCGCGTGAGCGCGCCGCGGAAGCCGGCGAGGTGGGTGCCGCCGTCCTTCTGCGGGATGTTGTTGGTGAAGCAGAACATGGTCTCCTGGTAGGCATCCGTCCACTGCATGGCAACCTCGACGTGCACCGACTCGGACACGCCGGAGAAGGTGATCACGGTGCCGTGCAGCGGGGTCTTCAGCTGCGCCAGGTGTTCGACGAAGGAGCGGATGCCGCCGTCGTAGCGGAAGGTGTCGTGGCGACCCTCTCCGCGTTCGTCGACCAGGTCGATGCGGACGCCGGAGTTGAGGAAGGCGAGCTCGCGCAGGCGCTTGGCCAGGATGTCGTAGTGGAACTCGACGTCGGTGAAGATCTCCGTGCTGGGGCGGAAGCGCACCAGGGTGCCGCGCTTGGTGGACGGCTCGAGGCGCGCGAGCGGGTAGCTCGGCTCGCCCAGCCGGTATTCCTGCTGGTGGTGGTGGCCGTCGCGCCAGATATCCAGCCACAGGTGCGAGGAAAGCGCGTTCACCACCGACACGCCCACGCCGTGCAGGCCACCCGAGACCTTGTAGGAGTTGTCGTCGAACTTACCGCCGGCGTGCAGCACGGTCATGATCACTTCGGCGGCAGAACGGCCCTCCTCCTCGTGCTCGTCGACCGGAATACCGCGGCCGTTGTCCTCGACGCTGAGCGAGCCGTCGGCGTGGATCGCGACCCGGATGAGGTCGCAGTGGCCGGCGAGCGTCTCGTCGACGGCGTTGTCGACGACTTCGAACACCATGTGGTGCAGGCCGGTGCCGTCATCGGTGTCGCCGATGTACATGCCGGGCCGCTTGCGGACCGCGTCCAGACCCTTCAAGACCTTGATTTTACTGGAATCGTATGTGTCGTTCATGGGTCGATGGGGATCCGGGTGCCGGCCCTGCGCGGCGAGTCGATCGGCAAGTATAACAGTCGGACACCTGGGGACTTCCGGGCACGGTTCGCGGGTCCGTGTCGGGTCCTGCAGGGAACGGCTGGCACGCGTCAGGCCGGGGCGATCACGCCATGTTCCACGTGGAACACCCGTGCCGCGGGATCGAGCGGCCCAGCCGGACGGGAGGTGCCCGTGATCAGGACCTGGGCCGGCAGCGCGGCCAGGTGCGTCATCAGGCGGTCCTGGCTGCGGGCATCCAGCTCGGACGCCGGATCGTCCAGGCACAGGATCGGCCAGTCTTCGCTGGTCGCATGGTACGCATGCGCCTGCGCCAGCATGGCGGCGAGTGCGACGGTCTTGGTCTGTCCGCGAGAGAGGTTTTCCCGCGCTGGTGCGTTGGCGAAGCTCAGGCGCCAGTCGGCGCGATGCGGTCCCTGGGTCGTATGCCCTCGGCGACGGTCGCGCTCCCGATGGCGGAACAGGCTTTCGGCCAGCGTGAGCGGAACGTCGTCATCGCCCTGGGTCCAGCCGGGGCTCCAGTGCAGGCGCGCGGGTCCCAGTTCGGGCATGAGGGAGGCGAGGATGCTGTTGATGCCGGGCAGCAACGCCTGCTCGAGGTAGTGGCCGCGCCAGGTGCTGAGGCGCTGGCCATGCCTCTCGAGTTCCTGTTCCCAAGCCTCGAGTTGGTTGCCGGCAGCGGACTGCCCCAGGAGGGCGTTGCGTTGCGCGAGCGCACGTCGATAGCGCCGCGCTGTATCCCAGAAATCCGGTTCCACGTGGAACAACGCCCAATCGACGAACGCCCGGCGACGCTCGGAGCCGCCCGCGATCAGGTCCTGGCTGCCGGGTTCGAAACAGCAGATCGCGCAGCGCTGGAGCAGCGCACCGAGGTTGTCGACCCCTGCCCCATTGATGCTGCCGCGCCAGGTCTCCTTCGTGCGATCGAGTTCGATCCCCAGCCGCTCGGTACCGCCGCCGGCAACGGCCACGACGGCATGCACGGTCAGCAGCGAGGCGCCCAGACGCACCAGTTGCCAGCGCGGGCCCTTGCGGAACGTGCGACCGTAGGACAGCAGGTACAGGGATTCGAGCAGCGAGGTCTTGCCCGCGCCATTCGCGCCGAGCAGCAGATTCGTCCCGGGTCCGAATTCGAGCTCGGCGCTCTCGATGCAACGCGCACCGTGCACCCGGACCTGCACGAAGCGCATGGTCAGTCCCGGCGCGGTCGGGATCCGCCGGCGTGCCCGGGCCTCGAGCCCGACCGCTTCCGGCGTGGACGCTCAGTCAATCGCTCAAAGCCTCAGCGGCATCACGACGTGGCGCGAGCGGTCGCTCTCGACGTCGCGCAGCAGGCAGCTCGAGTTCGCATCGCGCAGGCACAGCATGACCTCGCTGGACTGCAGTGCGGCGAGGGCGTCGAGCAGGTAGTTCACGTTGAAGCCCACGGCGAGGCCGTCGACCGCGGACTTCGCCTCGACCTCCTCCACCGCCTCTTCCTGTTCGGGATTGTGCGCCACGATCTGCAGCCGGTTGATCCCGACCTCGAGCCGCACGCCGCGGAACTTCTCGTTCGAGAGGATCGAAGCGCGCTGCAGCGAGGAGCGGAACTCGTCGCGGTTCAGCGTCACGATCTTGTCCGCGCCGATCGGGATCACCGCCTCGTAGTCGGGGAAACGTCCATCGATCAGCTTGCTGGTGAAGGTGAAGTCCGCGCGCTGGGCTCGTACGTGGTTGCGTCCGAATTCCAGGTCGATGGTGGCATCACCGGCGTCGAGCAGGCGCTGGAGCTCGGTCACGCCCTTCCGCGGGATGATGAGCTGGCGCCGCGCTGTCGCGTTCGCATCGATCGCCGTCTCACACAGAGCGAGACGATGCCCGTCCGTCGCCACGCAACGCAGCACCTTCTCGCGCAGGTCGAACAGCGCGCCATTGAGGTAGTAGCGCACGTCCTGGTGCGCCATGGCGAACGCGGTGCGATCGATCAGGTCCTTCAGCGTGGCCTCGGGCAGGGTCACCCGCTCGTTCCACTCGATCGACTCGACCTGGGGGAAATCGCGCGCCGGCAGCGTGGCGAGCGTGAAGCGGCTGCGGCCGGCGCTCACCACCACGCGCTCGCCCTGCTGGCGCACGTCGACGCGGCAGCCGTCGGGCAGGGCCCTGGCGATGTCGAACAGCTTGCGCGCCGGGATCGTCACCTCGCCCGCCTCGAGTCCTTCTGCGGCGCAACGCGCCACCATTTCGAGTTCGAGGTCGGTACCGGTGAACGACACGCCCTCGGCGCCCACCGACACCAGCAGGTTCGCGAGGATGGGCAGGGTCTGTCGGCGCTCGACCACGCCCACGACCTGGTTCAACGGCTTGAGCAGGGCTTCGCGTTGGATGATGAAGCGCATGGCCTAACACCCCATCAGGAATGAGAGATATGAACTTGATGATGATGATAGAGGCTGGGGACAAGTGCAACGGCACCGCTACAACCCTTGCCGTTGCTGGCTCCCCGCCCTCCCCACGGGTTGTGTACGGGACCCGGGAAGCCTGTGCATAAGACGTGCACAGCTTTCATCCACAGCTTGTGCCCAGGCTTGTCCCTCAGCCCGTCAACAGGCGCGTGAGCTTCTCCCAATCCTCGCGCAACCGGTTCTCGGTGGTGATCAGTTCGCGGATGACGCGACAGGCATGCAGCACGGTCGTGTGGTCGCGTCCGCCGAAGGCCTGGCCGACCTCGGGTAGCGAGTGGTCGGTGAGGTCCTTCGCCAGCGCCATGCCCATCTGGCGCGCGCGGGCGAGAGATCGGGTGCGCTTCTTGGAGACCAGCTCGGCCACGCCGAGCTGGTAGTAGTCGGCCACGGTCTTGATGATGTTCGAGAGGCTGAGCGCGCGCTCCTGCACGCTCAACAGGTCGCGCAGCGCCTTTTGCG